>Ga0157372_10002477_pt1 | contig 20008 bp, 17 predicted proteins | sample C55metaG_FD_115307 | JGI IMG/M metagenome (GOLD analysis project Ga0157372, IMG submission 115307) | Corn rhizosphere microbial communities from Kellogg Biological Station, Michigan, USA - C5-5 metaG | ecosystem: Host-associated > Plants > Roots > Rhizosphere > Soil | place: USA: Michigan... | reverse complement strand
CACTACAGAGCTACAACCTCCCAAAATCGGAAGCGGATCGAACAAACGACGATTTCCTTCCGAGATCCCTTTCCCGTTGAAAGCTACCTATCGATAGGGAAAGGGACTTCTACTATGCCTCGATTGCGGCGCTCCATTCGAAGATGACGTACAATTTTAATGTGCTACTTCCTACTATTCATCATTTCTTCTATTTCCGCATCGGAGAGACCCATTTTTCGCCAAAGTCTCTTGTGTCCTTCCCTTGACAGACTTCGGTTGATCATACTGTTGGAAACTTCGATCGAGCCGTATTTGAGGGTATGTCCATTGCTGAACTGCTCTTGTTCTTTGTCGGTGATTGTCCTATCGACCAAGGCTTCGCTCATGTCCAGCCTTGCATTCGGAGGGTCTTTTTGAGCGTGGTACGGATGGTAGAATGTGCGTATCCAAAGTTTTCTCGCTTCGTTGTCAAGGAAAGCCACCGGTATGGAGGCTTCGGATGGGTCGTCGACGTCGCTCACGTAACAGAGAGGGAGTTGCACCTCGTAGTAGAGGGGTTCCGGAATCACCTTGATCTTTTGCAGAAACAACCCTTTGGATCCTTTGGGATCGTCATCTAACGTATAGTTGAATGTCAGCATCTGTCACTTCCATGGAAATATGCTTTCATCACCGAAACGCAAAAAAGCTATGTCCATTTTCTTTTGGTCTGCTGAATGGAGAAAGCAGTGGAAATACCCAATTCCAAACACTAGGGCAGTTTTACCTCATACCCAGGAGACCAGAAACCTATTCCGGATTTACTTCACCATCCGAATCTTCCTTCTTGGCTCGTCTCCGGCTCTTCCTCTTGGGCTTGGTCTCCTTCTCAACATTATTTATATGCCCATCTAAGATATTTTCGGCCACCTCGTGGTGGAGATCGTCCAAGACCGACTTTTGGATCTCGGGCGAGATCTTTTGCCAAGATTCGTCGGATGCGAGACGAGTGATAACCTTTTCCAAGTGTTCTTGTGTAATAGACATCATTCGTTGTTTAAATAGAGCTTTCAAAACTTTTTTTTGTATTTCCAAACGAGTTTGTCCACCACCTCAGAAGCGTTCGGTGTAGGTGATCAGATCCTTGGAGATGTTGATGAGCGAATCGGTGAACACCCAGGCGACTAATCTTGTCGATGTGGACGGGATAGTTCCGCTGTGGTTGGTCACCAACCTTATGATACCTTGACCTGCCAATGTCGAGTAACCGTTGGAAAACGTTTCGTCGCTCGAAACAAACGTGATACCAAGACGGAACTGATTGGCATCGAACGTGTTGTTCGCGTAGTAGACCCTCTGGCCGCCCATGACGTTTCCGTATGTCGAGAGGGTCTGAATGGTGAGAGACTCGGGATCAAAGTTGGCTCCTGTACCATAAGAAATTTCGTGATTCTTTGGGATGCGGTTCGTGCCCACCTCCCAATGATAACTGGTGAGACCTTGAGAAGAGAACATACTATACTTGTCCTGAACCTGGGTATTGACTGCTGCGTCGGTAACAAAGGTCGCCAATATGCTACTGATCGAGGTCGCGTTCCCAACATCCAGGTTAAAAACGTTGTTTGATCCCCCAGAACAGTATTGGCTTACAGAATACACGGACAACGTAGGGATGTGCAAGACACCTCCCCTCTCCAGACGAGAAAGAAGAGCCTGTACATAGCCAGGAGACGGAACGGTTTCTTCCCAACCGAAAGAAGCGTTCGAAATTCTGTAACGATCCACAGCGGGAGTTCCTCCGGCTGTGAATACCTGAGCCGCAGGCGTAAGTGTGATGCGAACCTCGATTCCGTTCGCTACGACCATGAGGGGTAGCGACATCGCCGACAAAAAGACCGGGATCTGCAGAGAATGGGTCACTATCCTGGATCCGCCCTGGAGAACAGTAGTATCGTTGAATGCTTCGGTGTAATTGAGAAACGACTGTCTGGTAGGGTTGAAACTGGAATACAACATGCTCAAAAGGGCTGGATAGTTGTCCACACGACGTAGTTCCGTGTTTCCGATCCTCACCGAGATGCTTTGGATGACCGATGCGAGACCCAACGTGGTGTTCACAGAGGTGTTTGCACCCGCTGGCTGTCCACCGCTCAGCGGAGTGACCGTATATTTCAGATAGCAACTGTTCAGTCTCATCAGTGATGAAGTCGAATCTATTTTGAACACGATCTGACTCGCGCTGTCGGAATCAAAGGTGCTTCCACTTGAAGGATTCACGCTGACCCAATTTTGGTCATTTGCTTTGGCAACAACGGAGGTCGGTGGGAATTGATAACTGTAATTGGTTTCGAGCAAAGCACTCATGCTGTATTATTTAAGCTTGAATCAAGAAAAAAAAATGAAGAAGTTTTGGGATTTTTTCAACATATCGCCGCAAACAAGTCGTCGTACCCGCTTCCTTGGCCGTACCCGCCATAGTACCCGCCGGGATCTTCTTCTCGGTCACTCGTCGTCGAAGAAGACAAAGACGGTTCCCTCTTCCGTGACTTGGAGGTCTTTTGGCCACCAGGCTGCCGGGCTTTCTTTATTTTGCCTGCTTTTTGGGGTGTTTTCTTGCTCGTAGAAGGTTTGACAGGACGTGCATCTGTAGAAGGAGGAGGGGCTAACTTTTCCAGGTGGCTCTGGATGGCCTTGGTCAACTTCTCGTCGAAGAATTGGTCGGCTTCCTCCTTGAGCCTCTCTCGTTTTTGTTTGGAATATTTCTTGAGGTTTTCCATCCTGGTGGCTCTCGCTCGTGCCAGGGCTTCTGCTTTGGCCTGGGTCATGACTCCCCGACCTGATTTCTTCTTCGTTGGGGGGGTTGGTGGAAGATCCTCCTCGTCTCTTTCGTCGCCTGTTTCTTCTTTTGACGCCTTTGCTGGCGTCCTTACTCCATACTGGCGAGTTTTTTTTTTAGGAGTGGGGGGAGGGTGGACGATTTCGTCTTCTTGAGAGGCTTCGCTCGCGGTATCCTCCTCTTGAATAACCCGTTCGACAACCTTGTTGAGGTCTGATTTTCTAGGCATTTATCCAGTAGCATCATAAAAAAAGCGGTTTCGACGAACGCATCCTATCGATAGGAACTCTACGCATAATAATCCATGTCGTCAGCCGTTGTGAGTATCGACAGAGTGACAGTGAAGGCACCGCCGTTCAGGTCGATAGGTTGACCGGTCGCCGAGTCAAGCAGGAGAAAGTCCACCTGTTGTATGCTCTCCTCAAACAGCAGGAATCCTCCGTGGTTCTCCCAATGTATCACTGCTCCGGCAGGGGCATCTGCTGGAATGTTGGACACCACGGCTTTGGATTCGTCGGATGAATAGATTACGTCCTCGCTCGACAATGCATTGGAACACAGCAAGATGGAACTGTTGAAACTGAAATCGACGTAGTGGGGCAACTTGACCGTACTTATACCGGTTGCTGTATCGTTGTATTGGTCTATTCCGAGGACGTTCCACGCCGTGCTTCCGTTGCTCGCAGAGAGAATCTTAAAGTTACCAGGTGCACTGATGGTTAGCCGGCCGCTCACTTCGTCGTAGGTGACAGTGTAGGTTTGGGTTCCCGTTGCGCTGAGAGCCGTTCCCAAGGCCGAAAGGATCGTGCTCGCATCGTAGTTCCCTACCGGAAGCGTTGCGATTCTATTGGTTCCGTCCGCCGATTCACGAAAGGCAATCGTATTGTTGGTCGAATTGACCATGTAGAAAGAGAAGGGAATGCTCACCGATTTCACTCTGTAAGCATAGACGTAGACGGGACTCCTCAAAGTAAAGGTCGGGTTGGACGTGTTGCTCGTCCGAGCGCTGTTGAATATCAGTTCCTTCAGCATCTTTACCACAAGGAAAAGATTATTTACTTTGGTTAACAATGACGAAACGAATCTTGCCAAGTGCGGTGCCTAAAAAGGAAGGAAAAAGGATCAAGGATCGGTCTCCTCCATGGTCGCCGAGAAAGTTTTTCGCTTTGAGCATCGTAGGCTCTCGAACCAGTGGGAAAACGAATCTCGTCGCGTGGTGTCTCTTGAACGGTTGGCTCGACAACTACAAGAATGTTGTCATATTCTCGCCGAGCGTGACCTTCGACAAGACTTGGACGAGTGTGGAGGATTACGACAACATACTCGCTTCCGACGAGTGCAGCGATGCCATACTGAACCAGGTCATGGATCACCAGAAGCGGCTTTGGAGAAAGTCCCACAAGAACGATCTTCTGATCATAGTGGACGATTTCTCGTCGGTCATGCGAACCAAGGGTGGCTTCACCAAGACCCTAGACAAGATCTTTTCGACCGCACGTCATTATGGGACGAGCATCTGTATCACAGCACAATTCCTCAATCACATCTCTCCTACATGCAGGCTCAACAGTACCAACGTCATAGTGTTCCGGTTGAACGACAAGGAATACACCAAGTTGGCTGAAGAATATCGCATGTTTCTCTCGGACAAGGAATTCATCCAAAATGCCATCGAGGCGACACACCAACGTTATCATTTCTTTTACATAGACATGCAGACAGAAGATCGCCAGAAAGTCTTCACGGAGGGCTTCCACGACTAGATAATTCCGAGTCCTTCCTATCGATAGGTAGCTTCTGTTAAAATAGTTGTGTATTCAGATCACGATTGGATCCTTCATCGTCTCCTAGCGCGAACCCTTGCGCGATTACGAGCCAGCCAGTACCTTCGCAAGCCAGCAGGCATGCGTGATGTTGCTACGAGTTTCTTTCTGCGTGCGTATCTCTTCACCATTTTGATGCGTTTGAGTTTTTGTTTTTCCTATCATCAACCCCCGAAAAAAAATTCCCTAGGTCAGTCGGAACTGTCCTATGCCGGTCGAAAACTGTTGCACCTTGCCTCCAATGTCGGTCATCTTTTGCAACCCCGTGTCGGAAAAGGCGTGTGCCTTGGCGAATCTCTGCTTGACTTCCGGAGAAAACAGATCAGACTTGCCAACCTCTTGGTTTACGTGCGACATGACTTTGTGGTAACCCCTACCGGCGTCCAGGAGAGACCCGATGAACCTGTTGGTGTGTTCTGTCGCTCTAGGAAGATGAGAGTTGAAAAAGTTGCCCAACCCGGTGCGTACTTTTTGTGCGAATACTTTGAACATGCCTTTGGAAAAGGTGCTGTTATTTGTTATATGCAAGGGAAGAAAAATATCTCCATCTTACAACAAAGATGCAAGTGGCAGACGTAAACTATCGTCATTTCGAGAACCAAGTAAGCAGCAACGTGCAGTGGGCACCATCGGTGAGAGGAAGCATCCCGCATGGTGGTGCATCGTACAGCAAGATAGACTTCTCTCCAACACTCAAGAAACTCACCGATCTCAAGGGCAGCATCGACAAGAAGGCACCTCCACCCGTGTCGTCTGCCAACGTCACCATGCCCCCGCCAATTACCAGAGAGGGTCGCTATGCGGATGCCTTCGTGGCGGCCATCAAAAAGTCGGAACAGATCAAGGCATACCAGAGCCAGGGGAACAACCCGGGAGGCATTCCTCCGGCGATGCCCACTCCTGCTCAAGCGGCACCGTCTCTCGTAGCACCGACCGATCGCCCCACGGCGATGGAGGGCGTCTATGTAGGTGGGGTACATCACAGCGTGGCGGAGCAGATAGCCAACGAACCGAGGGGAGCGAATCCCGAAATTGCGGTGAACACCAACTTTTACGGTTCTCAGGGAAGAAAGGAAAAGAACAAAGCGAGAGGCAAACCCTACGATCGTCCACCGCCGGGAGCCTATCCTTCTCCCAAATCGCCCACGCTTGCGGAGGAAATGGCACCCTACATGGACACCTACGAGAACCGCTTTGCCAGGGGGGTCACAGGTCAGGCAGATGTCCTTGGAAAGATCGTAGAGTACCAACACGGAAGTCGCGCGGAAAAGATTTCCCCCGGCAAATCGATCACTTTGCACAACATCCTCCCCATAGGATCGGCGGCGACCAAGGAGATCCCGGTCATCACCCAATCCGAGGCTACCAAAGAAATCCACGCCCCCCTCGTTGCGAGGGCTTTTCAACGCGGCAGCAAAAGGAAGGCCGAAGAAGCCATTCTTTTTGCCGACCAACTCCATCCCAGAAAGCAGAGGTTGCGCCATCCGGAAACCAGGGGTAGAGAAGTCGTTCTCCAGCCCAACGTCGGTACTGTGGAGCGATTCAACCCCAGCCAAGCAATCGCGACGACCAGAATAGACACCAGACCGGTCAGACATCCCAAGGCTTCCATGGAAATTCCGAGACTTGCACCCACAACTAGGCTGCCGACCGTATCGGAGGAACTGAATCCGCTGAGACGCAGGTTGGCTGAAGAAGTCAGCCCCTCGGAATCTCGGCCTGCCAAGAAACAGAGGATGTATGTGGAGGAGCCGGAGCCAATAAGAAGGAGACCGGGCAACACCTATGATCCTTCGGTGTTCGGCATACCTTCGGATGCAGCACCGCACTTCAGAGCAGGATCCAACGCAGCCCCTCTCAGAGAACTGGCTCGTGTCAACGTCAAGTACGGCATCCCCCAAGCCGACTATGCAGGGGGTCACTTTGTCTTTGAGGGGGTTCAGGAGCCGACAGAGAACATCAGAAAACGACAGAGGGGAGCAGGAACGATGCCCCAACCGCCTCCGAGGAAAAAGCAACGCAGGGAATGAGGGAATCAAAAACGGGCTACCTATCGATAGGAAGGTTAGGAAGGTTGCTTTCGTTTTTGCCAGTGTAAAAGAAGCTCAGCTTTAGTACAACTAACGATGTCTTGGAACAAGTTTCTATCGGGATTCAACGAGATACCTCACGCTCTGATCAGGGGCGGAAGGATCTCGTACAATCTCTATTCTTACGACCACACGGACATCGGAAGCAACGAGGCTCCGTTCAGAAACATCTACGCCGACAATTTCTCTAATGCTTTTGGAACCTTTGCGGTGAACACCATTTCAACCACCCCTCCCTTAACAGCCTCCATCCAAAACGGCATCGCTTCTCTGGATCTCTCCATAGATGACTCAACGTTGAGCATAGTGAATGGAAGTCTGTCCGTCAAATCAATTGTTTCCGTGGGAAGCACCGGGGATGTCCAATTCGATTCTCCCCTCTACATCACTGCTCCTGCGGTTTCCGGAGACCCGAGCGTTGTCAACCTTTCCGTGGACAACCACACCATATCTGTCAACCAATCGGGGGAACTTGCCGCTTCCATTCTCCAAGGTGTCAATCCGATCAAGGTAGATGATTCATCTCTCCAAGTCAGTTTGCTGTTCGACAAAACATTGGAAGTCGATACCAATACCAACGAATTGAAGGTTGCCTCGGGCTTGTTGGAGGGATGGGGGGCGATAAGCATCATAGAAGACCCCCTAGAGTGGGCACCATTGGATCTGGGTTTCAATCCTTCTCTTGGAGTAGTGAAGGTAAACACTGACGGAATAACAATTACCCAATTGGGGGATGTGTTACAAGCGAATTACAGAGCCATGAGTCCCCTCTCGATCCTAGAGAACGAGATCAGTCTCCAGGTAGACGATGTCACCTTGGTTGCCGGTGCTACTCTCGCAGCCAATTACAAAGGAATGCCCCCCGTCGTAATCCAGGCGAACGAAATATCCCTCCAACTCGAAACGACACCAGGGCTAATTTACGATGCGGGCGTGTTGAGTCTGGGTTTGACATCAACGAATCCAGGGCTCCTGGTCGATAACGAGGTAGGAAGTTTGACTTTGGACTTGATTGGAGGCAATGGAGTTCTCGTAGAAGAAAATGTGATTAGCCTTGATGTCATTCCCGGTGAAGGCTTGGTGGAATTCGGAAACGTATGGAGTGCTCCGATCGTCGGAGGAGAGGGAATCATGGTCGTTTGGGTTCCAGAGTTAGGATACGAGATATCTGCTCTCACTTTGGCAACAAAGAAGCCCAAAACAGATGACGACGAAGTGGAGACCGAAGACCCAGCACCTACGGAGAACACACTCCAGATCAGCCAAGGAGGCTATAAAGGAACAAATACTTCGGGCTCGGTAACTACGACGGGAGGAATGGATGCCGTCGCTTCCACCATCACTCCTGATTTGATAGGCATGACTCTGCCGGTTGCCTCCACCATCATTCCGGTCGATACTGTTCTCGGTGGAATCCTCTCCATGTCCACGGCAAGCGGCACTCCGACAACCACCACCGTATGGGGAAACAATCCCACACATTCGACACCGCAATTGGACTCGAACGGAAACATCGTCACCGACCCGACAACTGGTCAACCCCTGCCTCAACTCGATCCGGTTACCAACATGCCCATTCCTATAGGTAACAATGCAGTGGCAATATCCATAGATTCGCAGGGAAATGCCTACGCTTTTACCGATACACCACAGGGTTTCGACCCACTGAGTTGGATAAACGGAACCGCCGGTTTTGGAACGAGCATCATCCCAAACCTTGGTATGGTGAGCCAAACCATAACACAGGTGACAGGACAGGAGATTTCGCCTATACAAAGTCAGGTAAGTTCCATTCAAGATACGGTAAACAATCTGCCCAACGTGTATCAGCCGACTCTGACTAATACAAGCGATGTTTCTGTCAACACCATCACGACACAGGGGGGAATCATCACTCCGCAACTGACGATAACCGGGCAACCGGTGAACGATACTGATGCCACCACCAAATCTTATGTCGATACTTCGGTGCAGAATGTTCAATCGCAGGTCGATACTGCAACATCCAATGTCACAAATCTTCAGAACGAGCAGACCACGTTGCAAAACCAAGTCGATACCCTTCAAACCGAACAATCCAACCTGCAACCAAAGATAGATGCCAGCACCCCTTTGACCACGGGTGTCATAACGGCACCCAGCATAACGATAACCAATCAACCGGTCAATGGAGAAGATGCTACGAACAAGACATATGTGGATGGAGAGATAAGCACCATCCAGTCGCAGGTCAACACCATCCAAGGAAAGCAAAGTGTAGACGAGACCAACATTCAAAGCAACACAAATGCCATAAACGCTCTTCCTTCGACCATCTACACCAACCTGAAGTCCGACTTGGTGGCGGGGACAAACATCGACATCACTTCCAACGATACCAACAACCAAATCACACTCGGTGTAACCGGTGTCATTCCGCTCGGCAACCTTCCGACCATCCCCTATTCCCAAACCAGCGGTGTCCAAGGTCTGAACGCGAACCTGACCAGTTTGTCCGCAGTATCGCCATCCATCGGTTCCCTTAGCATCGGGTCAAATCCCGTCGCTACTCAGAGTTTTGTGACAAGTACTTACCAACCCTTGATAACAGCGGGGACTGGATTACTCAAGTCCGGTAACACTCTCTACGTCGATACGGGAACCATTCTCTCCGTTTCGGGTGCGGCATCGACGTACACACCAAAGTTTACTGTATCGACTCCTCTTGTCTACAGCAACAATGCACTGTCTTTGAACAGTGCTGCTATCACGAGTTTAGGAACCTTGACAGGTCTTACATCTTCCGGGGTAGTCAACATATCCAATACCACTGCTTCCACGTCAACCACCACAGGAGCGTTGTTGGTGACGGGAGGAGCCGGATTTCAAGGGTCAGTGTACGCCTCAAATTTATTTATTGGAACGAATCCTGTTGCTACGCAAAGTTTTGTCACCAACCAAGGCTACTTGACTTCATCGAGCGCAAGTCCTACCCTGTCGAATGTGTTGACCGTTCCAGGAATCCAACCTGCCACGACAGGCTCGGGGAATCTCGGTACGAGCGCCCTGCGCTACAATAACCTGTACGTCAACTACATCAACGGAACCACGCTTTTTGCAGGGCAGTTGAATCCTACTTCTTCAGGTGGAGCGACGCTCGGTGCAAGCAATGCTCGCTGGGGTTTGTACTACGGACAAGGCATAAATTTGGACAATGCATCGGCATCCCAAACGTCGCCTTTGCTCTTCATCGCTCCGACCAGCGTCATCTCAGCCACTATTGGTGCCGCCAGCGCATGCGTTTTCAATATCGGTCCAACCATTGGCGCATATTACCAAATATCGACTACGGACACCGCATCTAACAGTCTGTTTCCCGTCAGAATAACATGTCCTCGGGTGATAAGACCCCTTGGAGCAGGACAGGTGACCTATGCTGCCAGTGTCTACATAGCGGGTGCACCGATTGCGGCAGATACCAACACCACGTTTGGAAACAACTACGGCATTCTCATCGACCCGAACGGGGCTGCAGGTGCTGGAAATCCTGGCAGTGCGTATGGCATGCTCGCACCGGGTTATGTATGTAGCAAGGCAGGGATGTTTCCAAATGCAACCAACAGTTTCGACATAGGGAATTCAACCTATGGATGGCGAAACCTCTACACGCAAAACATCAATTTTAGTGGTTCGATTACCGGTGATCTCTACAGCGCAATCAAAAACTATTTTGTGGGAGGCACCAGCATGACCGTTGCATTGGACGACACCAACAAAAAGATTACGCTAAATGCTGCCGTGCTTACTGCCGCGTCCCCGTTGTCGATATCGAATCAAACGATCTCCATCGATTCGACTCAGATTACTAGCGTCGGAACTCTCTCCTCTATGTTAAAGGTCAACTCGAATATATGGAGCCAGGTCACTACAGACACAAACTCTGGATGTTTCGCTTCGTACGCCGACGTAAGTGTCGTATTGGGGGTCACTGGGCTTGCATACACAAATCACGGTAGTATTCAGGTCTACAGCGGGGGGTCTTTTGCCAGTGTGGGGACAAATCCTTACACTCTAGAGATTCAACCAAAGGGTGGGAATGTAATCTTGTGCGCAGGTGGAGGTATTACAACAGTTTCTGGCACCGCAGATAGCACCTCTCCAACCACGGGAGCAATCCAAACGGCAGGAGGTGCAGGGATCCAAAAATCAGTGTGCATTGGAGGCTCTCTGTATTTCGGAGACGGAAATGCCTACATCAGGAGAGATACGACTGCACAAACTGTCACCCTTGTTAACGCCGGTGGTAGTGGGGGGTCAGGGGGGTTCTACTTCTCCAGTTTTAATTCAACCGTATTCCAAGTAGCCAACACTGGAATTTTCCCGGTTCCAGACAACTCTAGATATTGTGGAGGCAACGGTGCCAGATGGTATCAAGTATGGAGTGCGAATGGGGTCATTCAGACTTCTGACGAGAATGAGAAGGAGGATGTAGAGGAGATTGAAGACTGCACCAGTTTCGTCAAAAGTCTCAGACCGGTAAAGTACCGCTGGAAAAGAGGACGGGACACAAACAAAGTTCATTGGGGGTTTACGTCACAAAATGTAGCCCAAGTAGCAAAAGAACAATTGAAAGGGTCATTTGGAGGTGTTCATTTCGACGAGAAAACCAAACAGCCTGTTGGACTTGTATATAGTCAACTCTTGGCTCCAATGATGAAGTGCATGCAACAGATGCTCGACAGACTCGACGCATTGGAAAGCATGGTCGCCCAAGGATGACATCACAAAACCACGTCCAATATCTCCTCCTTCACTCGATGACTGGACAGGATGAGGTTGACGCTTCCGTCTCGTTGGGATGTTATCCCAATCACTCCTTCGTTCAGCCATTTTCGATACACCCTCTTGTCGTGTCTCATGGAAGCAATGGAGCCAACGCTCTCGAAGAGCGGTCTGTTCTTCTCGGTCGATCTGATGATGAGTATGACACGTGTTTTCCCGGGCATGCTGAGGATGTATCGGGTGAGATGCTCCTCGGTCTCGCACGGGACGTTCAGTAGGTGGTGGCCTTCCAAGATGACGTGATTGTGGTGTCGTGTTTTCAGCATTTGGTTTTTTAAGCTTTCAACTGTTAAATGATACCGCCGTTGAACGAAGCGCAGGAGAGGAAACTGCACGAGATATATTACGTCCAGGGCAACATGTTTGGACGCGACAAGTTGTACCAACTCCTGAAGAGAGATCCAGCCAACGACATCAGCAGGAACCAAGTCAACGCATGGTTGCAATCGCAGGAAGTTCATCAGACCTTCAGGAAGCCCGTGTCCAAGAGACACGCCGTACGTCCCTACGTGACCAAGACGACAGGCACTCTCATGGTCGATCTGCTCGACATGTCCAGCGACCCTTGGCGATCCTACGTGGCGATCCTGGTGTGTGTCGATGTCTTTTCGCGCAAGGTCTACGCGAGAGCCATCAAAGATAAGCGATCGCAAACCGTGCTGCAAGCCTTTCGCGACATCCGCAACGAGAACCCGAACATGAAGGTGTCTCGGATCATCAGCGACCAAGGAGGTGAGTTCAAGGAAGCCTTCCACGACTACCTCGTAAGCGAGAGGATCACCCACACGTATACAAAGGCAGGTCACCCCTGGTCGAACACGTTCGCCGAGAAAGCGGTTGGGTTGCTGAAGAGGAACATCTTCATGTTCATGAAGGCGAACGATCGCAAGGATTGGCCAGATTTCTACCGGCAACTGGTGGACAATCACAATGGAAACTTCAACTTTGGGATAAAGGACACTCCCGACATCGTCGATGCCGCTGCATCTACCAACGCAGATCCGGCCGTCAAAGCCGCCCGGGTCATCAAGAACCGGGCAGAGAAGGCGGTATCTACCAAAGGCGACGTGTTAAAGGTGGGGGATCTCGTAAGAAAGTTGAAGAAGCACACCTATGCCACGATAACCAAACCCAGCAAAGTGGGATACTTCAACAAGACGCTGTACGTAGTGGTTCGGGTCACAAAAAGCAAATACAGCAACGTGGCACCGAGTTACAAGATTCGCAAGGTGGGTTCGCATGAAATGATGGAAGGGCTGTTCGCCAGATGGCAGCTCCTGAAGGTCGGGCATCAAAGAGAAGAAGATGTCACAGAAAACGACGAAGACGAAGGAGAACAGATGGAGGAGATCGAGCCAGAAAGGTCACCCACCCCGATGCCGAGGAGAAGCACGAGACAAGAAAACGTTTACGAAGTAGAGTACGTACTAGACAAGCGAACTGTAAGACAGGGAAGAAGAAACTACGTAGAATACCTGGTGAAGTGGGCGAATTTCCCAGAATCCCAGGCCACCTGGGAAAGGACTTCCAATCTCGAAGGTGCCAGGGACGCGATCAGAGAGTTCGAACTCACTCGTCGTCAGAATCGATAGCGACTTCGGGATCTACACCCTCTTCGTCCGGTTGGATTCGATTCAGCCTCTGCTCGAAAGACTTGAACATGTTGTAATACTGCTGGTGCACGGCGTAGGTGTGACCCATGAACTTTTCGATGTAGAGTTGGTACTGATAGTCACCATTGTCGCTTTCCGAGAGTTTGATACCCCAGGCAATTCGGATCCTCTTGTCGGTGAGAGCCTTGCCGTCGAACAGCGACTTCATGTGCCTGGTGAGACACTGACCGAACCAGTGAGAATTGGGTTCTAAATTTTCCCGCTTCTTGCCGGTCTTGAGATCGAACTGCATCGTCTGCATGAGGAGATAGTCCTGTCCCTTGGAAGCGCGAGCGTCCCTCAACATCTTGATGTAGGTGACGATGTAGGGGGCGAACTTGACCTTCACGTTTTCCTCTCCGGTCTTGTTGGCCTTCTTGATCCGCATGGTGGTGGAATCTTCGTCGAGAGTCACGTTGTCTTGGTCAGAGATGTTGTTGAACTTGACAGTGGCGATGTCGTTTCTGCGGATCTTGCTGCAAAAGAGCATCATGGCGTGAGCAACGTCGAACTGGTGTTTAATGACATTCTCCGGAGTTACCTTGGCCAGTCTCTCCCTGCTGACTCGCTTCTGGTCACCGATCGAGACAAAGTTGTCGTAGTCTTCCTTGGACATGATCTGATCTTCTTTGTATGTCTGCAGGTTCTTGTGGCTCTCTTGCATGAAATGCGAGTGGATCTTCTCGACAAACTGTTCCTCGATCTCTCCCTTGGATACACGATCCTTTTTCAGGATGCCGAGGAGCGTCCTTTTTTGCTCCAGGGTAGTGGCCTTGAGCAGGTTCGAAACGAACTTGTAGTAGTTGCTCTTGGTGTTTTCGCTAGGCCATCCGTTTCTGTTCGGTGCATTGTTGTCCTTGATCCCTTGGATGACGGCGGCGGGATCTTGAAATATCTTCATCGCGAGTTTCTCCCTCTTCAGGCCGTTCCAGCAACCGGTTTGCTGCTTGGTGGCATGCATCTGCTCGAAGGCCTGTTCGAGGGCTTTGAACTTTTGTTTGTCGCTGATGGGCATGATTGATGTTTGATTTGTATCGGTTCAAGTTGTGGGGGCTTACAATATACAGGGGGCTTATCTTTAAATAGCATTTATTTTTTCGATATTTTTGCGTCCGATGCCTGTCTTCGATGGTATGGCGGGTGTCCCCTTGAAGCTGTTTTAATCCTCCGACCCCAAACCTTAACCGACACCCCCGGAGGAACCCATTTTGGGCACAGCACGTCGATCACAACAAAAGACAAGTTAATAGTTCGAAAAAATAAAGACAAAAAAACAAAAGCAAAAAAAAACTAAAAATAGAAACATGTCATTGGTTACGTTTCGTAACTACTAGGGTGGGCATCGGAGTAACGGAACTAAACGCGTAATTTCGGTCACGTCATCAAACCGCACGGCTTCGAGGAACGCTTCCCAATAATCTTCCAGCTTCGCAATAGGAAGGGTCGTCTTTTTATCATCGTACCATTCTCGCAGTAATGCCATGTCATTGTCCGAAATTTCAATAAGACTCGATTGATCGTAGAGAGCGAGGAGGAACAAAGTAGTGTTTAGCTTTTCAACCCCATTCTGCCATCGATAACAAGTCTGATTCGTCTTTCCCTGACTTGTCGTGGGGTACAGATCCGGATACATCCATTTTGAGAGCGTCTCGATCAACTGCGCCAACTGACGACTGCATCGAAGCTTCGCTTGTATTTCGTTCAGATCTCCCACAGTTTTGATCTGAGCGAGCATTCTCATCGACACTGAGACCTCACATCCGTAGGCAAACTCCCGTTCCATATGTCCAGGGTGTTTCGCAAAGGCATTGATTTGACGTTTCACATTCTCAAAGCGATCTATCGGTTCCTGCGCGTGCTTCCCAGCTTGTCCACGTTTCATGCGCTTCCTGAACTCTTCCCTGCTCAACGTCGTACTTGTGATCTCCAGTTCATTTACTTTGCGCTTTCTGCTTTTGATCTTTGTATCCTTGCGGAGATCATTGTCCGATTCGGATGCGGATTCTGACCCACTTGGAGGTTCGTAATCTTCGTCATCCAGATTGTCTGAATCAATTCTGCGACTTTTGAGGCGAGAGGCGCTTTGTGGTGGCCTCAATTCAATCTGTTCTCCATTCTCGTTTCTCAATACCGTTCTACCGAATTCGTTAAGGCAACGAAAGAAGCTACGAGATTTCAAAACGTTTTCTAGCTCTTCTCCAGCTTTTCTGATTTGGTGATCTGTGCTTGTCTCGAAGACACGAAAGCAAGTGTTGATCCTCGTGTTGTCGATGTTACCCAGAAATACGATTCTGAAGTTTTCTGTGTCATGCTGTGCTGGTGTCAATATAAGCGATGACTGACTGTTCAATTCGTCAAGAGGCTCTTTCTCAGCCGAACCGCTGACAATGCTGCCTCCTTGACTTTCCACAGGGACGACAGGATCCTGAACCGACTGGCCTCCTTGACTTTCCACAGGGACGACAGGATCCTGAACCGACTGGCCTCCTTGAACCTCCACAGGGATGTTTACCGCCTGGTCGGTGCGTGCTGGAACCTGGTTGACTGGATCCTTCTGGGCGTTCGATTTGCCATTAGCCGACTTGCCGTTAGCCGACTTGTTACTCCCGGAGGCACGGACTGTTTTTTTCGGTGTAATTGTTGTCTGTTCGGTCATGTTGAATGTTTTGCTGCGGACTGTGTTGCTCTGTGTTGCTGTCGGGTGATGGGATTTTCCTTGAGAGCTCTGCCGCTTTTATACCCCGTAAAACAGACCGGCAAGATTCTTGGCACAGTTGCGTTCTGTCAATATACCGCTGCGGCAACCGGCATGTTGATATTGCTAGAATCCATTGTTTGCTTCCCATTGTTCATGGCCGTTTCTGACAACTATTGATTACGTAACAAATCACTGTCAAAAAACTCCGTTCTCAAGTGTCCTATCGATAGGTAGCATTCAACAGATTCAGAAAAAAAGCACTTTACCCCATCAAAAATGTCTCAAGCTTCTCAGGAATCCAAATCCTCCGAACCTTGGCTGGAGAACGAGCGCTATCTAGATCTCGAAGCTCCGTATCGCGTGATTCAAGAAACCCGAGACCTCCTCAGTCGCGCCACGATCGACGACGCGAAGGCGGTGCTGGATATGCTCAAAGACCTTTCCCTCGATAACCTCCCGGTCGATGAGAAGCTGCTTAAAAAGGCGGTGGCAGACCTTCGCGACATCGTCAAGGGAAAGTTCGACCAAGCTGCGAAAACCCGTCTCGAAGAGGTCGATAACAAATATCTTGAACCTTTGGCAGTGAAGCTTGGAGAGGAGATGGAGGAGGTTAGGAACGCCTTTGACTGAGGGGACGAGGCAAATGGGACGCGCGGTTAAAAGCTTCCTTGTATTCACAATAAATCATCTTTTGAAATACAAACACAATACAAAATGTCCATCAGAACCCGCCAGTGTAAGGGCACCAAGGATAAACGTTGCGAGAAGATGATCGAGTATCGAAAATATTACACCAGGTGCACAGCATGCCACTGGAAGTTCAAGGAAGAGCAGCATAAAATGAACGGAAATGAGACGGCGCATCCCATATTGTTCGATGACGACGACTAGTGATGTTTATCTTTCATGTTTAGTCCACAATAAGCACATTTCTGTGTCCAACTTTTACGGTCTTTCGGCACTTTGCCGGTGCATCCCTCTTTCTTATTTTCACATGCATCGAAACTATTCCAACAGGGATCACAATATGTGCGCCTATTCGATATGATGTTTCCACAATCACTGGTTTTACATTCCTTGGGCATTTTTTCAGTTCTACTTTGATGTTCTAAAATTATAAGACAGATATTTTTCTTGATGCTGCGTTTTGTGCGTTTTACTTGGGTTCTCTTGAAACGGTTATCCGTCGCTGCGTTTTGTGCGTTTTACTTGGGTTCTCTTGAAACGGTTATCCGTCGCGCAATTTTTGATCTGCGGTTAGAACCATACACGAGATCCCTCAAAGTCATCTCGGAAATTCCAAGCAGAATGGCTAGTTGACGCATGCTGGGCGCCTTCACTTGTTTTTGAATGTCGAGATAGCGAACAGTGGCCGTGTAGTTGTATTTGCTTTGCATGTTTCTCAATGATAAGATATTTTATCAACTAACCACTTGATTTTTTTTTCTCTCTTAAATACGTTTTCTTATTTCATCTTGTTATCGATGGCATCAGCTTCCAGAATGTATCCATTTAAACGAAACGCACTCGTACTATAATATTTTAATACCCACACATCAGACAAATGGCAGAAAAGATCATAGGGTTGCAGTTCGTCAAATTCAACAAGCGGGCGACGACCGTGAAGGAAAAATGTGAGATTGTTCACGTCAATCGCCTTTTGCAACTCAAGGCTTGCAAGTTGCTCGATTCGACCGTCCGCGAGAAGATCAAATCGTACGTTCATCTGCGTCTTGGAGACAGCAACGAGTTCAAAATCGAGTATGTTCACAGCAATACATCTCCAGATTGCAGACTCTATGCACGTTACCTAATTGGTGCTCAAGGGCTCGAACGTAACGTGAGATGTTACATCATGGAATCTCTATATCACGATATCGACTTGGAAAACTGTTTTCCGAGGCTCACCCTGCAATTGGCCAAAATGTTCAAGTTGCCCACTTGCAAGCAATTGAACGATTACGTGACCAAACGAGAACATTTCCTAGAGAAGCACTCTCTCGACAAACGTGGTGTTCTCGAAATGTTGAACAAGTCGTATGAGAAACCCCAAATCAAGTTCTTCAGGGACATTCATGATTTTATTTACAACAAGTTCGTACCACAGTTCAAGGAAAATCCCCTGTTCCATGAACTATGGCAAGTCACCAAGAGAACAAAGGGAAACAACCGAGACGGTTCGTTCTACAGTAAGATCCTACAATATTACGAAAACGCGATTCTTATGAAAATGGAGGAGTACCTCTCCAAAAATGGCTATGATGAAAAATCATTTGTGTTCTGTTTCGATGGCATTCAAGTCCCTAGACAGGATGGTAAAGAAATGACGAAGGATTTCTTGGCCGGCATGGAAAGGCACATCCTGAAAATGACAGGTTTCAAAATGAATGTTGTAGAGAAACCAATGACCGTAGATCAAACGTGGTTGAACTCCCTGCGTATTGAACCACTTTCTATAGGAGGTGAAGAAGAAGATGATGAAGATGAAAGTTCCAAATTGTTCAGAATGTGCCTCTTTGAGGATCAAATTTTGGATCAACTGGCCAAGCGTGCGATCATAGATAGGACACACGATTCCGTAGCAAAGTTTTTGTTTTTTCTATGGGAAAAAGAGTTCTACTTCCATGATGAACAGTGGTGGTACTTTAGCAACCATTGTTGGAAAGCGGACAGTGGAAGGCATTTCCAATATCGCATATTGAGTGAACTTGTTCCGTTGTTGGAAGAAAAGACAAAGTGGAAGAGTCCCAAACGAGATGAGGCACTCTGCGATCTGCTCAAGTCTCTGAAGCGGCATGTGGAGACCAAGGCTTTTTACAGAAATGTCATGGAAACAGCAGCCATTTACTTTTCTGAGAAGGACTTCTACACGTTTCAACGCAAGTTGGAGAGCAACATGCACTTGCTGTGTTTTGCCAACGGCGTTTACGATCTAAACAAGAGGGAATTTCGCGACGGAAACCCCAGCGACTACTGTCTTCTACAGATCCGCTACAACTACGTGAGATACGATCCAAACTGCAAGAAGACCAGAAAACTGGAAAAAATGCTACAGAACATAATGCCAAATGTCAAAAAGAGAATTTATCTCGTGAAGGCATTGGCATCTTCCCTAGGATGTCACGTTCAGGACAAGTTCAATATCCTCCATGGTTGTGGTGCAAATGGAAAGTCCTTTTTGACGGGTCTCATGTGTGAGGCTCTTGATACGTATGCCGAATCATGGAACACGTCTATACTGGTACACGACTTCTCCGGCGAATCTGCAAATCCGGAATTGGCTGACGGTCAGTACAAACGATTCATTGAGATCCAAGAATCGAAACGTAACAAGGCACTCAACATGGAGAATGTAAAGAAGTTGACAGGATATGATTACATCCGGGCAAGGAGACTGTACCAAAACGGCACAAAGTTTGTAATCATTGCTCAAATATTCCTCTCGGTGAACGATTTGCCCAAAATCGTCGAGACAGACAGTGGAACCTGGAGACGAATGAACGTCATCATGTTTGAATCTAGGTTTGTCACTGATGCAGAGGCTGTGGACGAAGGAGCAGGTATCTTCCTTGCAGACGAAGATGCCAAAAAGCAGAGGTCTTCCTACGCTCCACAGTTCATGTCCATATTGATTGAATACTACAAACAATTCATTGACGAAGGCAATGAAACCCCAGACGAAATCAAAGAGGACACTCTAAAGTTTCGAAAGGAAAACGACATTTACAATGAATTCTATAATGAATGCTGCATATTAGATAGTAATGCACGGATACATGTCGAAGAACTGTTCAAGGAATGCACTTTGTGGGCTGCTAAACAGAATGACCGGAATGTGAAGGTTGACCGAAAGGACATGCTGAAATGGTTTCAAGCCATGGCAAAAGAAGATGACAGTTGGATTGAATACGAACACTCACTCCGGATTCGGAAAGAAGTTAACGGAAAAACAATGAGCAAAGTTTCCACCGGTTTCAAGGGGATAAAGATCAACAAGTATCAAGTCGAGGCATAGTAGAAGTCCCTTTCCCTATCGATAGGTAGCTTTCAACGGGAAAGGGATCTCGGAAGGAAATCGTCGTTTGTTCGATCCGCTTCCGATTTTGGGAGGTTGTAGCTCTGTAGTG
>Ga0157372_10002476_pt1 | contig 20009 bp, 18 predicted proteins | sample C55metaG_FD_115307 | JGI IMG/M metagenome (GOLD analysis project Ga0157372, IMG submission 115307) | Corn rhizosphere microbial communities from Kellogg Biological Station, Michigan, USA - C5-5 metaG | ecosystem: Host-associated > Plants > Roots > Rhizosphere > Soil | place: USA: Michigan... | reverse complement strand
GCCATCGCCAATCTGGCGCGTATCTCCGGTCAGAAGCTTGTTCCGGTCGATGACATGCGGTACGCGATGCAGTCCAATCTTGCCATGGCCGCAGTTTCGTCGGCGCTCCGTAACCTTGCCTTAGAGGTGATCCGCATCTCGAACGATTTGCGCATGCTTTCGTCTGGCCCGAACACTGGGTTCGCGGAAATCAATCTGCCGGCATTGCAGCCCGGGTCTTCGATCATGCCCGGCAAAATCAATCCCGTCATCCCCGAGCTCGCCGCAATGGTCTCCTTCCAGGTGGTCGGAAACGATGTGGCAGTCGCGATGGCAGTTCAGGGTGGGCAACTCGAACTCAACGTCATGATGCCGACCATGGCCTATAGCGTTCTACAGTCGATCACGATTTCGAGCAACATGCTTCGTCAGTTCACCGACAAGTGCGTGTCGGGAATCACAGCCAACGACAGTCGCTGCAACTTCTATGTCCAAGCGACGGTGTCGCTAGCAACCGCGCTGAATCCTTATATTGGATACTCCAAGGCCGCTGAGATCGCAAAAGAAGCCGTGGCAAGCGGACGGTCGATCATAGAAATAGCCCGGGAGAAGAAGTTGCTGAGCGAAAAAGAGATTAGCGAGATCCTTGACCCCGTACGGATGACCGAACCGGTCCGTCCGCTCGACGCAGCGAAAAAACGCGAAGAGATCAAAGCCAAGTAGCCGACAAAACGTGCCCCTCTGCCGCCGGGGAGACAGCAGAGGGTTTGTTCCGGCGAGAGGTCTCATTTTCCCTTTCCGGACACTCTGCTGTACGCAATTCTGGTGAGCGAAGTTCCGCAACGGAGTTGTGACAAATTCCCTGCACCAAGAAGATCCGCGGTTTCACCAACTGGCTGAGGATTTCGCGCGAAGCGCTGGTTTTTTAAGTTTTGCGAGGCTTTAGGGGTTCAAAGTTCACTCTCTCGAAGGCACAGCTTCGCGCCCGGGATTAGAGCAAAGATCAGCTTTGCGCTGCTTCTGCCGGCCTTGCGGGATATTCGTAAACGCCACGTCCGCTTTTACGCCCCAGGCGTCCGGCCTTGACATATTGCACCAAAAGCGGCGCGGGACGATACTTCTCACCCAGACTCCTGTGCAGGTACTCGAGAATGTGCAGGCGCGTGTCGAGCCCTACAAGATCCACCAGTTCAAAAGGCCCCATGGGGTGGTTGAGCCCGAGCCTCAGCGCCTTGTCAATGTCCGCAGGGGAAGCAATTCCCTCTTGCAACATGTAAAAGGCTTCATTGCCGATCATGGCATTGATGCGGCTAGTAATAAAGCCCGGCGACTCGCGAATTACCACTACTTCTTTGCCCATCCGCCGGCCAACATCGCCCGCCGCCAATAGCGTCTGCTCGTCCGTCTCCAGCCCCCGCACAATCTCAAGCAGCTTCATCTTGTGCACGGGATTGAAGAAATGCATGCCGAGGCACTTCTTCGGGCGAAAGGTCACGCTGGCGATTTCTGTAATGCTGAGCGACGAAGTGTTTGAAGCCAGAATCGTTTCCGGGCGGCAAACCGTGTCGAGCAGAGTGAAGATCTCGATTTTCGATTCCATCTCTTCCGGAACGGCCTCGATCACGAGATCTGCCTGGCGCGCCGCTTCCTCCGGGCTGCTGGCATACTCAAGGAGGTTCAGTGCTGCCCTGGCCTCGGCGGGAGAGACTTTCTCCAGTTCGACCGCTTTGTCGAGATTGCGGTGGATTTCATCCTGTGCTCTGCGTAGCGCCGCGGGAAGGACATCCTCGAGCACGGTGCGATAACCGCCCAGCGCGGCAACATGAGCGATTCCCCGCCCCATGGTCCCCGCGCCAATCACGGCGATCGTTTTGATCTCCGCCACTACTTCTCCACTTCCAGAAGGAGTTCTCTCAGGCGTCCGTCTGCCGCTCGCAGGCTTTCGGCCAGACGCTTGCGCTCATCGGCGTCCATGCCGTAGAGCGACGCCTGAATACGGCGAAGGGTGGTGTTGATGTCGTCGACGTAGTTGATGAGGCGAATGAGTTCTCCAGTGGCTGCCATAAAAACTGTTCTATCTCCTGGTTACGGAACGAGCAAGTGCTTCCGCAAGACTTTTATTTTCAACTGCCGCGTGAATTAAGTAAAGGTGGCGCCTCTGTGGCCATGAGTGGAAGTGGGGTTCTGTGTACTAGGAAGGCTTCATCCCGAACCGCGGCCTCCTTCCGACCGCTCGCGGGATCTCGCGAGTTTCTGGGAAAAGCGCTATTGGCTGCTCGGAGCCAATGACATGAGGCCATCGACATTGGTAATCGTCGCCGTTGATTCTTTTGCACGACCTTAACAGGAGGGGGCTAATCTAATCAGGACATGACCGACAACTCACGCAAGGAATACATTTTCGCCAGCGACTTTGACCAGATGCTGACCTTCAATGACTCCGGCTACGTCCTTGCCGAGATGATCGGGATTCCGACATCCGAATTCGAGCGCAAAGCCACAGGCATGGCTCGGTTGAATCTTGTGCAGCAGGGCGCGGAGCTTGCCTATCTGCTGCTGCACGATCCAGAATTCCAGTCATCCCCGAACAGCTCGGCCGGGTGAGGCGCTCGGATGGTGCCGTTACCGCAGCGTAAGTCGTCCGCTGGACATAACTTATCGCATCCCCAGCAGATCCGCTCCGGATGCTTGGGATGGTGTGGAAGTTTGGGCCGTGAACTGGGGTTGCCGCCATCATCAAGCGCTTGTCTACTGTCATTCGTCATTGGAAAAACCTTCGGCTGCGCCGTCATTTCTTGGGGAAGCAACCACCCGGGTCATTGCTGAAGGTGCTCGCTCAAGGTGCTCCTCCAGGGGTGACTTCCTGGTTACGCCCGCGTAAGCTCAGGGTATTCCCGGCTGGCGTTGATGGCTGTGACCTAAATCACAGCCTGCGATTCGCGAATCTCGGCTACTCGGCGCCGTAAAGGGCGTAACGCACCAAAAATAGAGCGGTTAGGACCCAGATGAGAGGACTTACTTCTTTCCGACGGCCGGCGAAGAGCTTCAGAAAGGTGAACGATAACAGTCCCAGGCTCAATCCCGTAGCAATGCTGAACGTCAACGGCGTGGCGATCAGGGTTAGAAATGCTGGAATCGAGTCGGTGAAGTCATCCCATTTCAGCTTGGTCACGGCGCCGCACATGAGCGCGCCGACAATGATAAGAGCTGGAGCGGTCGCGTAAGCAGGAATCGCGGCCACGATAGGCGCGCAAAACATCGTTAACAAGAAACCGGCGGCGATCACGATATTTCCCCAAGCCGGTTCGGGCTCCGGCTGCGACTCCAGCTGCGCTCTCGATGTAACTAGTCACCGTAGAGGTCCCGGCCATCGCGCCAATGATCGTCCCGACCGCGTCCGCCATCAGCGCTCGGTTGGCCCGAGGGAGCTTGCCATCGCGCAAGAACCCACCCTGCTCGCAGACAGCGACTAGAGTGCCGACGTTATCGAACAGGTCCACGAAGAAAAATACAAAGACCAGCTCGGCAAGCCCAAGTTTCGCAGCGGCTCGCAAGTCGAACTTGAATAGCGTTCCCGAAAGTACGGGCAACGAGAACAGATGGGAAGGCCAGTGGCTCGCTCCAAACGGGATTCCTAGGAGGGAAATCACAGCAATTCCGATCAGGATCGCGCTGCTTACGTTTCGAGCCAAGAGAATTGCTGTGAACAGGACCCCTAGAGCTGCAAGCATCGCCGGCACATTCGAGAGTTTTCCCAGACCCACGAACGTCGATTGATTTGCCACAATAATTCCGGCATTTCTGAATCCGATGAATGCAATGAAAAGTCCAATGCCGGCCGCGGTACCGCACTTCAATGAATCAGGGATTCCGTTGACGATCTGCCCGCGAACCCGAGTTAATGTCATCAAGAGAAACACCGCTCCGGAAAATAAAACAACGCCCAGCGCCGTCTGCCACGGAATTCCGCGACCGATCACAACGGAGTACGTGAAATATGCGTTCAGCGCATGCCTGGAGCGAGCGCAATGGGATAATTCGCCCACAAGCCCATCATCAACGTCGCTAGCGCTGAGGAGATGCATGTGGCAAAACAGCACGCCTTCAACCGGCATGCCTGCTTGAGAAAGAATTTGGGGGTTCACGACCACGATATACGCCATGGTCATAAACGTGGTCAGACCGGCCAGCAATTCGCGGCGAACAGTTGTGTGATTCTCGGCTAGGCAAAAAACGCGCTCGAGCAGGTCCGGGCTCCTCGCAGTGAAGGTGAGCCACTATAGGATTTCAAAGGCCGGCGCGTCAAACAAACTTTGGCTCTGCACCTCTCACTTTTCACGAGAAGCCCGAGGGATCACCGTCGGAATAACACTAGAAAGCACATGCACAAAGGCAAATCTCACCACGCTTCGCTCATTGAGAGAAACCGGCGCGGTTGTTATAATCGTGAACGACTCACCGCTCCTGCTGATTGCGTCTTAAATGTTGCCGTTGCGCCGCAGTTCCGGCGCGTCCCAAGCGAGCGCACAAAAAGCAAGCCGCAAGCGGGCACGTGGCCAGGTAGCTCAGGTGGTAGAGCGCAGCCCTGAAAAGGCTGGCGTCGGCGGTTCAACTCCGTCCCTGGCCACCATCATTCCAAAGAACTTAGCCAGAGTCATCCCGTCAGCGCCAGTCCGCTCTCAGTCCGCATTTGCGAACAGCAGAAAATGCTCTCTGCGCAACTGAATCAGTCTGAAGAACTTAGGCCGGTGCCGTTTTTCCGCAGTCCGCTTTCAGTCCGCTTTGCTCTGTCGCGTGGCTGAGAATCGCCGTAAGCATTTTTCCTGCAGCGGCCTTGCGATCCCGACTGACCGCGTGAGTGTAGAACTGAAGCGTCAGCTTAACGTCGCTGTGGCGAAGCAGCGTCTGTACCGTTTTCGGGTCGGTTCTGGTGCGGATCAAAAACGATGCGAGGCTGTGGCGCAGATTATGAAAGCCGAATCGTCGCGGGTCATCATCGATCAGGCGGCCTCGGAGGTCCCGGTGCGACGAAAGAACGCCTGCCTTCACCGCAGCGGGCCGCAGATGGTCCTCGACGAGCATGTTGGCAACTCGTGGTTGTTTGCCTTCTAGCCGGCAGGAAGGAAATACCCAATCGCAGGATCGCGAATACAGTGTCTTCTGCTTCCAGAGGAGCATAAACTCAGCAAGCAAAGGATGAAGCGGCACCGTGCCCTTGGATGCCTTGCTCTTCGGCAAGCCGACTCGGCCGCACGTCCAAGTCCGACGTACATGGATCATCGAGTCAACGAAACTGACATCTTGCCACTGCAGCCCCAAGCATTCTGATATACGGAGGCCCGTGCCCGAGGCGAGAAGCGTAAGCGTACGTTCCGGTTCCTGCAGGTTAAGCAGTATTTCGTATGCTTGCTCCGGAGTGAGAATCATCGCTTCGTACGAACTGGTGGTTTTACAGCGCACAAAGCGCATGGGATTCGATTCCTGGGTTCGAGAAATCAGCCCGTACCGTTGGCCATGCTTGTAGATCATTGACATGACTCGGCGAGTTTTGTCGAGCGTTGGATTTGCGAACTGCTTTTCTCGTTTCAGATCTTTCAGCCATTGCTCTACTTCCAGCGGCTCAATACCAAGCGCAATGCGGTGACCCCATTTCGGAAGTAATCGATTTCGAATCACCCGTTCGTAGGATCGCACTGTCGTGTGAGCTTTCGGGTGGATGGACTCTGTATGGTCCACCAGTTCATGATCGGCGTAGTGTTGTGCCAAGTCGGCGAATGTGACTCCTCGCCGTGAATTGATTCCATTAATGTGCAGGTGCAGCCTTTCGATCTCAGCTCGTGCACTGTTTTCGTCGGGAAAGTCTTGGACCAAACCGATAGGAGTCTTGTTCTGGACCCGCTTACCGTCAGATTTCCGAGTGGTGCGAAAGAACAATACCCAGGTTTCACCTCGCGCACGTTTTTCTTTCTTCAGCCAGCCGCGTTGATTCCTTTGCGCCATTATCGTCTCTCCTTAAATAAACAACTCTCTGTCATGTCGCCAGACACGACAACATAGGTAGTACACACATAACGTTTTTCCCTTGACTTCCACAGACCCACGACTTTACATTCCTTCGCAACTGCTAAGTAGCTCCTTCCTGAGAGGAAATCAGCGCCAACACCTCTCCGTGCAGCAACCTCTTCGAGGCTGACTGTGTAGGTCTGCATACCCTGGGTTACATTTTGGCCACTCATTGCAACTGTGGGGGAGATCTATGTCTCGACGTGTGTCTTCACGCTGGTTTTCATTCTTCTTCGTACTCGTCGCACTCTCAACTATTTGCATTTCTTTGCCGGCGCACGGCGCGGTACGACAGGTCGCATCCGCCCAAACACCAAACATCAACTGCACATATACGCCCAGTGGCGGCAATCAGTATGCCGTCGCCTGCGATCCTCTTCCGCCCTCTTTAACGGTGAACTTTAGCCCTACGCTAGCGGGAAGCGAAGTTTTGTTGGCTGCTCTGTTTATAGATTCGGATGGCACTAATACGAATACGACACAATCTCCGATTACAGGCTGTACTGACAACCTTGGTCAGGCCTGGGCGGCGAATGGAAACCAAATTAACCCACCGAACGGCGGCACTCTGGTTGGGTTAACTTCAATTACTTGTCAATTCACGTTCCCAAATTATGTCCCCTCGAACGCGTCATCAGCATCGGGGCAATGGGGTGCCCTAGACCTGCAGTTCGTTGAAGTAACCGGCATCCCGCAATGGTCAGTGATCAACGTCTCTCAGACCTGCTCGCTTGCGCCTCCTCTCGACGCGATTTCTCTTCTTATTGACTACACGGGCACGGGCAATGGCTATACTCCTCAACCGACCTTTGGCAATTTCGGAGTTCCGGGCGCTGCCGACAGTTCCTTGCTGACATTGACGTACAGCGGCCAAAACACACCTTTTCAATCGGTGCCCTTTTATTTCACCAGCATCTACGCTACGGTCGGAGACCAAGGCCCTACGGGAACTCTTTCCTTCCCCGGTGCCACACAGTGTCAGGCCGTTATCTTCCCGCAGGCCATGCCGGAGGATGGCACCAATCTAGGTGACTGCGACTGCGACGGAGCCGCAGGTTTGCCCATTAATCTGACCACTGGAAACGTTTTCATTAAGAAAGAGGACTACAGCATCCCCGGCCTCGGTGGCGGAGTTAAGCTCGATCGGACGTGGAACAGCCTCTGGGCCGAATCGCCCCACGCGGATCGCGCTGTTGCAGGTATGTTTGGCGACAGTTGGACCAGCAATTACGAGGATCGAATAGTCCAAGTTGACGGCTTCAACGTCGTGGACTACTGGGGTGTAGACGGTCGCAGATACCGTTTTACGGAATACATCGATGTTGCGGGTCTTATCGGGTACAACCTGACCACCCCGCAAGGGGAAGGGCTTACCCTGCTATTTAACAACACTGCTCAACTGTTCCAACTCAGTTTTCCGGACGGCACCGGTCGCAACTTCAGCCCCGCGGGGCTACTGGTTTCCTTTAGCGACCACTGGAACAACAAGACGACTCTTACCTATGACCAAGCAGCCCGTGTGACGACAGCGACTGATGCTGCTTCACGTTCGCTGACGTTCGTGTACGGCGATCCTGTGAACACTAGTCAGGTAACCAGTGTTCAGGACGCCGTCGGGACGGTCGCGACCTATACATACGATAGCTCTCAACGATTGACGAAAGTCTCCTACCCAGATGGTAGCTTCAACACCTTCAACTACGATTCGGCTTCACGCATCCTGAGCGTGACCGATACTGAGGGGAAGATCCTCGAATCACATACCTATGACGCGAATAGCCGGGGGCTGACCTCGTCTCGCGCGGGTGGGGCTGAGGGCTTAACGGTTGCTTATGACAAACTCTCCAGCGGCGCTTCCACTCTGACGGACTCCTTGGGCAGGACGACTCAATACAATTTCAGTCCTTTCAATCTTAAGAACGCGATCACCGGAGTCTCCGGTTCAGGTTGCGTGACCTGCGGCGGCCGTGGCAATCAGACGTTCGGCTACAACGGGCTCGGGCAGCGCACCACTTCGACGGATCCGCTCGGCAATACGACCCAATTTACGTATGAGACTTGGGGCGGCGTGGACAGCCGATCCATAACTGTCAATGGAAGCCCGGTCACGTGGAAATATACCTATGGCGGCTCGGACAGCAAACGGATCGCAACAATTACAGACCCGCTAGGAAATGTAACCACGTACAACTACACGAACAGCTCAAATCAGGTTCTATTTTCGCCGACCTCGATCACGACTCCTGCGCCTAACGGCAGCACCGCCGCAAGCAAAACGTCGTTCACCTACAGCTCCAATGGGGAGTTGTTGACCATAACGGATCCTCTGCTCCACGTCACTACCCTGACCTACACGCCAGCCGGATTGGTGCAGACAATCAAAGATGCCCAGGGAAAGATCACAACTCTTCAATACGACCAACGCGGCAATCGAACGGCCGTTATAGACGCACTGAACCAGCAGACAACGTTCGCCTACGATTCCATGAATCGCCTGACGAGCATTACGTATCCCACGACTCCAGCCACCTCGACGGTATTTACGTACGACACCCGCGGGAGGCGAACGTCCGTTACGGATCCGAACCAGAAAACCACAACCTATACCTACGATGATGCCGACCGACTGACCGCGGTCACGGATCCTCAGAATGGCATGACCCAATATGCCTATGACACCGAGAACAATCTCACCAGCATTACTGATGCCGCAGGCCACATCACACAGTACGATCACGACGCACAGGGCCGCGTGACGCAGACGACGTTTCCATCGAGCCTGATCGAAACGTACATTTACGACGCAAAAGGCAACTTGACCAGCAAGACCGACCGCAAGAATCAGACGATCACGTACAACTACGACCCGCTTGGACGACTGACGAGCAAGGCCTATCCGGACAGCACGCAGGTCAACTACACCTACGACGCTGCAAGTCGCCTGACGACGGTAACAGACCCCACCGGAACGTACACGTACACTTATGACAACATGGGCCGGCTAGTGCAGACCTCAACCGTGTATTCCTTCATTTCCGGTAAGACGTTCACAGTTAAATATGGGTATGATGCGGCCTCAAATCGCATTTCGATGACGGATCCACAAAACGCAGCTACTGCATACGTTTTCGACACTCTGAATCGAATCACAACGCTTACATATCCATCGAGGACGAGTTACACATTCACCTATGACGTCCTCGGCCGTCGTACTCAGCTAAAAAGACCAAACGGCTTGGCGACGAATTACCAATATGACCCGCTTTCCCGGATCACCAGCATTTTGCACCAAACCGGCAGCAAGTCGTTGACCACCTTGGATGGTGCAACATACGTTTACGATCCTGTTGGGAATCGTACCTCCAGGGCCGACAAGCGGACCAACGTAACCTCGACGTTTTCCTACGATCCGCTGTATGAATTGACACAGGTGCTGCAGGGCGCAACCACGACCGAGAGCTACACCTATGACAGCGTCGGCAATCGTCTGAGTTCGCTCGGCGTTTCCCCTTACAACTACGATGTCTCGAACGAATTGACGTCAACTCCGGGTGCAACGTACACATATGATGGCAATGGAAACATGTCGAGCAAGGCGACTTCCTCGGGCACGACGCAGTACAACTGGGATATTGAAAACCGTTTAATGTCAGTGGTGCTGCCTGGGTCAGGTGGCACTGTAAACTTCAAGTATGATCCCACAGGGCGTCGCATACAGAAGAGTTCTCTCTCAGGGACGACCAACTATGTTTACGACGCAGCGAATATTTTGGAAGAGGTCGATGCCACGGGCAACGTGCTTGTTCGTTATGTACAGAGTCCGGCAATCGATCAACCACTCGCGGAGACGCGCGGGAGCACGACTAGCTATTACCAGGCCGACGGCCTAGGCTCAATCACATCCTTGAGCAATTCCTCCGCGGCACTGGTAAATACCTACACCTACGATTCGTATGGAAAGTTAACGGCTTCGTCCGGAACAACGACGAATGTCTACCGTTATGCGGGACGCGAGTTCGACTCTGAAACGGGGATGTACTTCAATCGCGCCCGATACTACGATGCCACAACAGGGAGGTTCACCAGCGAGGACCGACTTCGGTTCGAAAGCGGCCTGAATTTCTTTACGTATGGCCAGAATAATCCGCTGGTCTTTGCGGATCCATCAGGATTAACCGTCCAAATCGTGGGCAATCCCGATACGGTTACAGAGCTACAGGCGGCGTACAACAGCGTTAATAGCACAGCCTGGGGCAAAACACTAATCAATACCTTAGAAAATTCTCCGACCCTGTACCTAATCACGAACCTGCAGGACGGAACCTCATTCTACGATCCCAACACTAACATTATTAGTGTGGACCCGAATTTCCACCCCGAGGTGGCCGTAGACAATGGAAAAACCTGTAGCGTTGAGCGAGCGCCCACAAATGCTGTTTTGGGTCATGAAATTGGACATGCCGCGACCGGAATACACGACGACGGACCCGGCAATATGAATAACGTAAACGCGAACGAGAACCAAATTCGCAGGCAGCTTGGCTTGCCATTACGTCTCTCGTATCCATAGTTGCTGAGGAAGGAGAATAGTATTTTGAACAACGATTCGAGAATGTATAAGCTGACAGTGTTTTGCAGCCTTATATTTGCGCTGGCGTCGTTCTTGCATGCGACTGATTCTATGACCTCGCACAGCACATCTACGGTGGTGTACTACATTCCTTTTCAGGTCGAAACGTACATCCCTGTCACGCCGGAAACAATTGTCGATCAAGCTTGGGAAAAATGGAGTATATCCGAAGAGCGGGGCAGGAGTCGCCTTTTCGCAATCCTTAGCCACGGCCATGGCAGCGCGTTCGACAAAAACAGGGTCCGAGCACTCGTCATTGCCGGTGAGAAGAGGTATCTGATCGACACCAATGGAGTTGTGCTGTCAAAGTCCAAAGAGAGCCAGGGCACGGTCATCGACAAAAAAGCATTTATGGAATTTCGTGATTCGCTTCGTGCTGATCAGCGGCAGGTCCTCAGAAGGGAGAAATGAGGCCTGCTGGCATCTGCAAACTGCTCTCTCTGTCTCCGGCCAGCGCTAGCTTAGGGCGGCTTGTTGAGGCAGTGCGCAAGCTCAAGAAAAGCGATCGCGAGAAGCTGATCGATGAGATTGACAAGCGATTAAAGAGCGCCGCGAAGCGATTGGAACGCAATCGCATCGCGGGCGCTCGATTGTTGGTTGTCTGCCTGCCTCATTCGATGTCGGTGATTCAAAAGTGGCTTAGCGTCAGTTCCGGAGAGAAGTGGGCCTCCGAGATACAGTTTTCGTTACTATGCTTCCTCAGCGACGCCCAATTCCTGGGTATCAACAGCTCTCAAAAACGGACAATTGTCGCCGCGATAACGAAGTTCCTCTTGTCAGTGCGAACTGATCGCGCGCGAGCTGCATGGATGGCCGGTGATTTGCTAGGTGATCATTGGGATGGACCAGAGGCTCTCAAAGCGCTACTGCGGGCCTTGCGGCAGGGCCGCCACACTGCGGCTCGCCGTGCCGCTCTTCACGGTTTGGAACGGAGATTTCAGAGGTCTGGCCCTAAGGATCGAGCTTCACCACATAAAGACCCGGCACAATGGACATGCGTTGCTCCAGGGCAACACCGTGCGCACCAAGTGCCCCTCCTGGGGTTGACTCTCGTAGGAGATAGACTGAATAGTTTTCCTGCTGAATGTGGGCGAGTTCTCTGCTCAACTCACGGTGCTGTAGGACGGCTGGAAGGTCGCAGCTGACTGTTAGGCCCATTTGACGCAGTTTTTGCTCCAATTGTTCTTGGAACGAGTACGCTAACTTGGGGAATCACCTGTCTGATGCTCCGCCGGAGGTGTCCAAATCAATTGTTGAGAACGGGCGATTGACCGCCTCCGGGCCAGGGCATCTCGAGTGCAATTGATTTGCAACAGTTTGCTTTAAGGTGAGGGCTGGCCTACAGTGCCAAGTTCAACCATTTTCTTGGTCTATTGTGAAAATCGTTCTCAAGGCATTGCTGGTGCTGACGTCCTCTGTTGTAGTTGTGCTCACCGCATGCGTTTTCTGGGTTTACTTCTATTCCGGCGACCTTCCGAATTTTGCAGCGGTCGCAAAGTTTGCGCCTGAATCGCCTACGGCCGTGCCTTCCCAATGTTTCAGCAGCCCCGTGCAAGTCATTCCATTCGCTATGGTGGGCAAGAATCTCCAGAATGCAACTCGTGCGGCGGAAGGTAATAACGACGACGTATTGGCTCGTCAAATCTCATTCGATCTGTTTTGCAATTCTCAATCAAAAATGTTGAAACGACACCTTTTGGAGTACAAAGCACTCGTCCAGATTCGGCGGAGGTTTACGCCCGAGCAACTGTTGACGATCTATCTAAACCGAGCGTATTTCGGGAATGATCTCGTCGGGGTCGAAAGTGCATCTTTGCACTATTACGGCAAGCGTGCTTCGGAGTGGACGTTCCGCAAGCGGCACTGATAGCCGGACTAATAAAAGCTCCCAGCATCTACTCGCCTGAGCGTCATCCCGACCGAGCAAAAGAGCGAAGAGATGTGGTAATTCAGGGAATGCTGAGGAACGGCACTATCACTGCTGAACAGGCCCAAGCGGCGGAACAAACTCCGCTGCGTTGATTCGCAGTTTCCTGTCAACTAACTGTGGCAGGCGCTCTCACAGCTTTGCCTTTTTCTTTCTCGCACAACAGGGCATTCCAGCGACGCGGCGCGACAAATTATACGTTCTAAGGTGCATAAACGGCTTTTGCGGGTGCCGTTTCATAATCTGACCCCACATGCACCTCGGGATTGTCCAGCCAATTAACAATCTTGTACATAGACTGCCAAAGTCGCTTCGTATTGTTTCCAGTCGGGTCATCGAGATAGTTGTTGGCGAATTGGAATGTTATCCACGCTGCAACATCGGCAGCCTGAACGGGCGGGTGGAACTTGTCATCAAGTGGCACGAAATCCGCGAGAACGCCTGAATACGGGGGGTTGCGCCTCTTGAACTCCTTATACAGCTGCTGGAGTGCTGGAAAGTCATCTCCGTTGTCATGCCCGAATGTGACGACATTCCCTCGCCCCAACAATTTCATTGCTTTCCCACACTCCAGCAATAATTTGCTGAAATGCAAGGCGGTACGGGATGTCTGGAATTCGGCCGAACTTTTCAGGATCGCCTTTCATAACGTTGTGGAAAGGGACAGACAGTGTTACACCTAGAGCCATAACTGGCGTGCTGCGAACAATTGCGTCTAGGTCATCCCGGATATTTGCTGCCTTCTTCTTTCCTTCTTCAATTCCAAGACCGCGAAATTTATGAAATTGACCATTAAGCGTTTCGCAGTGCGACGATTTGAAATACTCGATGGCGTCTTCTCCCAGCCTCGCTTTCCAACGTCGATGCAAGTTGTCCCAGTCCGGCTTCTTTCCAATGATTGCTCCGGCGACTACAACCCGCTCACGATTACGGTCTGCACTGTCGTCGATGTAAGCGTGGTAGAGCATGGCCAATTCTTTCCGGCAATTCTTAGACAACTTGGGATCGGAGTGCGGAACAATCAATCAGGGAAACCACAATCCGACCTTAGGGACGGCTCGTGCCAGCCATTTGGGTGGAATGGCAATGTTTCGCTGACTACTTGTTGTCATCTCGTGGTGGGTCGATTAATCCGGCTACCTGTATCGCAACCACCGCCGATACTGATTGAATGATCCAGTAGTTAAGACCCTGTCGTTGGATGACCATGAACGCTTTCTTTTGTTTCTTCGGTGCCGCAACGATTCGATCGCCAATTACTCGCCCATTCAGGGCTACAACGTGCTCCCTGCGGGTGACGTTGTGGCCTTTGAGGGACTGTTTGATCGCACGCTTTGCTTCCTCCTCTGTCAGAAATGCTCCATACCACACCAATGCCTCAGTCTGATCTGGAGTCTCATATGTTCGGAATGCCGAGTGACGCCCGAACATATACCCGTCGCCGATGGCCGTCATCTTTAGGCTGTGATTGTCGTTCGGTGAATTCGAGGAGCGTTCCGTCTGCGCGAGGAACAGCGAAGCGTCACACAGACTGACCAACAGTAGCAGCGTGGTTAGCATCGGTCTCACTGCGATCATGGCCGCCTACTGTCCGACAAAGTAGACACCGCTGTTGATCTTCTGCGCCCACCGCGCAATCCGTATGAGTTTGTCGAGTCCCCTTACTGCCGCTGGATCAGTGACAAGCTTATCTGCCTTCAAACATTCGGCGAGTAGAGTCTCGATTTCCGTTGCCTGATAAGCGGCGTCACCTGAGATGTCGTCGAGTTGTGACAGCAGCGGGTAATGTGGAAGAACTTGGAGACCATCGCCGTGCTGAAAATTGCCCCAATCAGCCCCAAGTTCCTTAAACAGAGCATCACGTTCAGACATCCCGATGCTGAAGCTCAGGATTTGGTTTCCTGGTCGCGAGGGAGCGGTCATGTCGAATGAGTCAGGGTTGGGAGTCAAGATCGCAGTCCACGGCCCCCGCTCCAAGAAATCTTCGAATGGCCCCTTTGATCGAGCCAGACCATCTCGGGTCAGCCATTCTGGGTCGAAATCGACGGGGCCTTTCTCTTTGAGACCGAGTGCTGCTTCGAGATACTTGCAAAAGGTAGGAATGTCAGCAACGGCTCGTTTGACAAATTCGGGGTCTGCTTTTGGGGGATTGGCGAGAGCATATTTCAAGGATTCAACACTTTCGGTGTGGTTTATAAAGCCGGGACGAGACGGAAATGCACCGATGCAGTTGTCATGCATAGACCACGCGACTTGTCCCTGATACTGATTCATCGCTGCAAGCAGTGCCGCAAAAGCATCGGGACGAGGGCGGAAAAAAGAGAAGCAGAAACGAGGGAACTCCCATGTGTTCTGCTTGGCCAGTTTGTAGCGTGGCTCACTTGGATAATCCTCTTGGCGCACGTCCGACTGAGAGGCGGCGAAAGTCCACCATTCCATAGGAGCGACCTTGGCGATCACGTGTGGAAACCAGTCGCGTTCGTTTAGCGATTCGCGGTCTTTGGGGACTGGATGGCTAGATGACATTGCAGGAGCTGATGCCAGACTGAACAGTACGCCTGCTATGAGGGAAAGTCCGAGCACTCTCATGACCTGCATCATGGCGGTGAGTTGTCGAAGCTGGGCGCTCATTGACCAGATTGTGACCTCTCTTCCGATCCTTCCTCGGAAAGGCCAAACACTTCCAGCATCCCCCAGACGGCACCACACGCCACCAACACAACTATTGAAGCGATGAATGCAATACCGGAATTGTCGCCGATGGGATTGGCGACCAGGAAAACGACTACGGCAATACCCGCTATGGTTTTGATTACACCACGGGCAGCCCGTTTGATAGTCATGGCCAGCACGGAGTTATGATAGCTGACGCTGCGCCGTAAGCCCAAAATTCAAATAGAGGGCATGTCGACTAGCCCTTGTGAACTAGTGCGTCTGCCTCTTCTTCTTCCGGCCACCTGTGATGTTCCATCCAAAACATGAGATCAGCATCGGAACGCTCACGAAGCTCCTTCGTAATGTCAGCGAATTCGATCTGCTGACGCGCGCGGCCCTCCAGGCGGTCAATGATTTCGTTGGCAGCAGCGACGATGCTATGGCCACGCGAGCAGGCAGTCTCAACCAGGCTATCCGCAACAACCTCCGCATACGTCCGCCCCTTCGGATCATCGGGCTTAACCTCAGCCAGCTTCACACGAAGGGCTTCCGAGATGAGCCTGCTCTTCGGGCGTCCGCTCGGATTTGGGCTGCTCATACCCTTTTGCCATCGCGTAGCCCGCCCGATTTCTGGATCGAATGTCTTTCGCCATGATGAGTTCGTTATGCGCTGATTGCGAGCGAACGTCAAGCGAAATCACGCCTGGTTACAGGCGAAGAACAGGGGTATGTGAAACAGAAATTCGGGCCTCGCTGAGACGGACAGTTCCGTGTCTTAGCCCCGTGAACTGGATCCAAAACCTGACGACAGCCGCCTGCTGGTATCGGCTTTTTTGCATCGGTTAGCCATCACCCAATGTCACCCACGGTCGTCACCCATGGCGCACACGCCTTCGGCGTATTTCCCAGTGTTTAGCATTCCCTCAACAACCAAGAAGTATTTAAAAACACTGGAAATACGAGTTCTGAAAAGGCTGGCGTCGGCGGTTCAACTCCGTCCCTGGCCACCATTATTTTCAGTGACTTCCGCATAGCACCCTTTTTCATTGGACCCGCAATGAGGACCCGCTATCGCCGTTCCGGGCGATTTTTCCGATCCCAAGCTCCTCGATGTACCTTTCCTGAGCCTCTCGGGCTTTCGGATGGATGTAGTGTTCCATCATCTTCTGGCTTGAGTGACGCAGCATTCGCTGAATGACCACGGGGTCGGTACCCTGCTCAGCTAGCCACGTACCGAGGCCATGGCGCAGATTATGGAAGCCGAACCGGGTGACAAGTTCTCCGCCGTAATAAAACTTACCGTCTCGTTCTTCCAAGAGACCCACGACGACAGACGCGGGCCGAACGTAGTCCTCGACGATCATGTTTCCGAGTCGCGGTTGTCGGCCTCCTAATCGGTAAGACGGGAAAAGCAGGTCGCCATCCTTCGCGTACATGCTCTCTTGTCGCCAAAGCTGCAGGACTGTCGCAAGTCCTGTGGTCATTTCCACTGGCTTGCGACTCATCCGTGACTTTGGCTTTCCGTAGCACTTCGCTTGGGCGTTCCACTTCCTGCGAATGTGGATTTTTCCAGTTGTGAAACCTCGCCATGGCGTTCAGGTACTCGGTCAACACTTCACTCTGTCCGGACTGCAAGGCCTCGACTAAATAGGCAACGGCTTCATTGGTTTTGTTCTTGATTTCTTCTGCTTTCATTTTCTTTTTCCTCTCTTTTTTTTAACTAGGCTTGTGAATTCAACCGAAGGTGTTTTTCTTGAGTTTGTGGCCTTCGATTGTGTGCCTTCGTTTTCTAGTGGGAGAGGCTCTTAAGCAGACGGCGCGAGGGTTCAGTCACAGGTCGAGACGCAGGCGAGCCGGAGGGAAACCTTGACGGGTTCCTCCGCCGTCTGCATGGTTTGCTCCAAAAACGAAGGCAAGGAAGAAATGAAAGACCGGACACGAACGACGAAGTTACCGTGGGTAGTTGCGAGGTTTATGAATTGTGAATAAAGAGAAATAAAGGGATCGGAAATGGGCATTGCTGACCGTGGACCGAGGAAGTGACATGGGTGCACTGGGCCAACCCGAGATGAAGGTGAGCAGTTTAGACCAGCTATTCCTTTTTATGTAGGCCATCCTAATAGGTGAGACGAGCAGGTCCTCTCTGGTTACTGGTGTGGTTTACATCAGGAAGGAGTGAATATGCGCTGCTTCTGGGAGCAAACCGGTGTCCTTGGCCCGATCTATCACTCGTTGGGACAAGGGCTGAATGATGGCGAAATAGCGACCAAGCTAGGTCTGACCGAAGTCAACGTACAGAACTGCATTGCCTGGGTCATTCATTTCTTGAAGCTGAGGGATCGCCAAGAGCTGGTTCAATACGCGTCCGCCGGGGCATAGCTTTCTGGCCGCCCAATGCCGTGCTTGGCTTGAGGATCGGAGCCACGTGATCCCGAGATTTCTGGCGGTCTCCGTCCTGATGCCTGGCGGCGCCAGCTTAATGGCAACTGCCCATTCTGGTGTCATGAAACCCACCGTCTGTGTATTCCAGCGTAGTTTCTGGGCCTGCTTATGATCGACCAGACGGTCTCCCACTACCGCATCCTCGAAAAAATCGGCGGCGGAGGCATGGGCGTCGTCTATAAGGCTGAGGACACACGGCTGCATCGTTTCGTGGCCCTCAAGTTTTTGCCGGACGGAGTGGCACGCGACCAGCTGACGCTCACGCGTTTTCAACGCGAGGCCCAGGCCGCGTCGGCCCTCAACCATCCGAACATCTGCACGGTCTACGACATTGGCGAGCAGGAAAGCCACGCATTCATCGCCATGGAATTTCTTAACGGCATGACGCTGAAACACCTCATTGCTGGAAAGCCGCTGGATAACGAAGCCTTGCTTTCACTCGCAATTGAGATTGCCGACGGTTTGGACGCGGCGCACTCGCAGGGCATCGTTCACCGGGATATCAAGCCGGCCAACATCTTCGTCACGAAGCGCGGCCATGCGAAGATTCTGGATTTCGGGCTGGCCAAAGTTGCGCCGGCTTTTTCCAGCCAGGTGGCGTCCGCGAACGCACTGACTGCGGTCGAAGAGCACCTGACGAGCCCGGGCTCGACGCTGGGCACGATCGCATATATGTCGCCAGAGCAGGCTCGCGGCAAGGAATTGGATACCCGCACTGATCTATTCTCTTTCGGAGCTGTGCTCTACGAGATGGCCACAGGCGCGCTCCCTTTTCGTGGGAGCAGTTCCGCAGAAATATTCAAATCCATCCTGGATGCAGCCCCGGTTCCTGTCATGCGGCTGAATCCTGATGTGCCGATCGAACTGGAACGGGTCATTAACAAGGCGTTGGAGAAGGACCGCAATCTGCGCTTTCAAAGTGCGGCCGAGATGCGGGCCGACCTGCAGCGCCTGAAGCGAGACATGGACTCCGGCCGATCCGCAGTACTAACAGGCGAGTCCGCGTCAAGCGTGGCACATTCCCCCGTGGTGCTGAGCAACGGCAGTTTGGATGCAGTTTCCAAATCCACCTGGGTAGGATGGAAAACGTGGGCAATGGCTGGAGGCGGTTTGGCTCTCCTCCTCCTCGCAGTATTCATCTATTTGCAGTCACGCCCACTCCCGACGCCCAAAGTATCGGGCTATGTTCCGATCACTCACGACGGTAGCCAAAAGAACCTGATCGGGACAGACGGGTCTCGACTCTACTTTAGTGAATTCAGTTCCAAAGGTCTCGGCGTGGCACAGGTTTCCATCTCTGGCGGAGAGGTCGCACATGTCTCGGTTCCTGCTCCGACCATGTTCTTGATTGCCGTTTCAGCTGATGGGGCAAAGCTACTAGTCGCCGACGAGATCGGCCAAACGGCATTTCATGGACCGCTGTGGGAAGTCCCTGTGCTCGGTGGCTCGCCGCGCCGACTGGGAGAGGCCTCTGGACAGGCCGCCGCTTGGTCTCCTGACGCTCAGACGATTCTCTACGCGGACGGACACGATCTACTGTTGGCAAAGGGGGACGGCTCCGAACCGCACAAGCTTTTTTCTGCGCCCGATCTGATATATGACCCCGCTTGGTCTCCGGATGGCGCGACGATTCGATTCAGAGTCGGCGGCGCATTTGCCGCTCAGGGCACTCTGTGGCAGATCTCGGTAGACGGGACGAACGCGCACCCGCTGTTTCCTGGCTGGCACATTCCTCCAAACGAGTGCTGTGGCCGATGGACTTCGGATGGCAAGTATTTCATTTTTCAGTCAAAGGGGAATGTCTGGGTCCGTACGGAAAAGGGGAGCTTGTTCGGAAAAGCTCACAGCCAACCCGTGCAGTTGACGTCAGGGCCGATGACTTTCTCGACTCCGGTGCCCAGCAAGGATGGCAAGAAACTATTCGTCGTCGGGGCACTGGCGCACGGAGAATTAACTCGATACGACGTGAAGGCTACAGCTTTCATTCCATTTCTTTCCGGGATTTCGGCGGATAGCGTCAGCTTCTCCAAAGACGGTCAATGGGTAGCATATGTCAGCTTTCCAGAAGGCACACTTTGGAGAAGCAAGTCGGATGGCAGTCAGCGAATTCAACTCTCCTATCCTCCCCTTACTCCTGTGCTACCTAGTTGGTCACCCGATGGCCAGCAGATCATCTTCTACGCCTTTTCCTCGGGCCAGAAGGCGAAGATGTACACGGTTTCGGCGGAGGGTGGATCTCCGCGCGAAATGATGCCCGAGAACTCCCCGGCACAGTGGGACGCTGCCTGGTCGCCTGACGGCACAAAAATCGTC
>Ga0157372_10002474_pt1 | contig 20028 bp, 20 predicted proteins | sample C55metaG_FD_115307 | JGI IMG/M metagenome (GOLD analysis project Ga0157372, IMG submission 115307) | Corn rhizosphere microbial communities from Kellogg Biological Station, Michigan, USA - C5-5 metaG | ecosystem: Host-associated > Plants > Roots > Rhizosphere > Soil | place: USA: Michigan... | reverse complement strand
TCCACCGGTCAACCCGCTTCCCCGGTCCGCCTCGCCTCCAACAAACCCTCCGCCGAGCAGACCTACGATCGCGAGATCGCGGGGCTGCTCGTCGTCTACAACCAGCGGCGGCCCGACCTCGACTCGACGACCGTCGCCGTCGTGAAACGAAATCTCAAGATCATCGACGACGCGATCGCGCAGACGAAGCAGGCGCTGCGCCGCGATCCGGCAAGTCAATTCCTAATGGAGTCCCTGAACGACGCGTTCGACACCAAGGTCCAACTGCTCCGCAAGGTGGCGATGCTGCCGTCGGGAACGTGAGCATTCTCAGATGACCATGCACGACCTATCGCGGCGATGCCGCCGCACCGCGCCACTCCTCATCGCGTTCGCCGCGCTCGCGGCCTCCGCCGGCAACGCCGGCGCTCAGCAACGCAGCCGGTTCGGCCACGACCGGGAACGGATCGACACGACCTTCGCCTTCGACAAGACCGGGTCGGTAACGCTCACCGCCACGAGCGGCGACATCATCGTCAGCGGAAGCTCCGACGCGCGAATCCATATCGTGGCGACGAGCGACAACGGCAACCTCAGCCTCGACGCCGCTCCCAATCGTGTGATTCTCCAGAACCGCGCGGGAGAGTCGCATTTCGAGGTCACCGTGCCGTACGGCGTCCAAGTCATCGCGCGCAGCCAATCCGGCGACATGCGCATGCGCGACACCCGGGGCGCGATCGAGGCGCACGCGAACTCCGGCGACCTCGAGATCGAGGGCGTCAACGGCCACCTCGACGTCAACACGCTGTCCGGCGGCATCACCGCCCGCGACGTCACCGGTGATGTGGATCTCGTGACGACGAGCGGCGACGTGAAGATCTACAACCTGCTCGGCAACGCCGACGTCGGCACGGTGAGCGGCGATGTCGAGCTGCGCAACGTGACCGGCAAGACGATGCGCGCCAAGACGACCTCCGGCGACGTGCGCTTCGACGGGCTCATCGACGCGGCGGGACGCTACGACTTCGCCGCGCACTCCGGCGACATCGAGATGCACGTCCAGCGCGACGCGAGCGCGCAGCTCACGGTCTCCACCTGGAACGGCGGCATCAACAGTGATTTTCCCATCACGCTTCGAGCCGGCGCCCACGAGATCGGAACGGGCATGGGTAAGCGATACACGTTCGAGATCGGCGGCGGCGGGGCGCGCATCACGGCCGAGACGTTCAGCGGCGACGTCACCATCGCCGCCAACGGCCACGGCGCCAGCCCGCGCCGCTGAACCCTGCAAACCCGCGGCCCTTTTCGACTGTCTGTCTAGCTGAGTAGTTCCGGTCCACCGGTCCACCGGTCCACCCGTCCACCACCCGTCCACCCGTCTCCGCCGATGCGCTCACTCTTCCCCGCCCTCGTCATCGCCGCGGTACCTGCTCTGTCGCTCGCGGCGCAGACCCCCGATTTCCACTGGGACAAGACGCTCCCGGCCGGTAATGAAGTCCACGTCGGCAACATCAACGGCAACGTCAAAATCACGGCGTCCACCAACGGGCGCGTCGTCGTGAACGGCTTCAAGCACGGCGGCCGCGACGCCGACCGCATCAAAGCGATCGTCGAAGAGTCGTCGCACGGCATCGACGTCTGCGTGGTCTACGACGATGCCGACGCTTCGTGCGACGGCGACCGTGGCTACCGCGACCACGATCACAACTGGAACCACGCCAGCATCGACCTCGACGTTTCGGTGCCGGCCAATCTCAGGGTGTCCGCTGGCTCGGTGAGCGGTGACGTCTCGATCGACGGCGCGCACGGCGACGTCACCGCATCCGCGGTGAGCGGCGACGTCCATCTCGACCACTTGCACGCGACGTCCGTCCGCGCCAACACGGTGAGCGGCGAGATCGACGTGCGGGTCGATGAGCTCACGGGACGTGGCGACCTCACGTTCCACAGTGTGAGCGGCGAGATCCGGCTGGAAGTCCCCAAGGGATTCGGTGCCGATCTCTCGCTCACGACGGTGAGCGGCGACATCGACAGCGATTTTCCGATCACGCTCGGAGGGTCGAACCGGTGGAGCCGCCGCCGCGTCGAAGCACGCATCGGCGAGGGAGGCCGGCGCCTCGACGTGAGCACCGTGAGCGGCGACCTTAGAATCCGCATGGCAAAGTAGTCGTCGCCCTCTTCCGTCAACCTGTCCACCCGTCCACCATTGTCGATGCGCACTTCACTTCGCTCGCTCGCGCTGCTCGCGGGCCTCGCGCTGCCCGCCGCGGGACAGCAAACGCAGACCGACAACAGCTTCAAGTGGAACGGTCAGATCGCGGCCGGAAACTGGGTCAACGTGCACAACCTGAACGGCACGGTGACCGTCGGCGCGGCGACCGGATCCGAAGTGCAGGTGACGGCGACCAAGCGTTGGCGCCGCGGCGATCCGGCGACGGTCCGGATCGAGGCCAAGAAGATCGGCGAGAACGTCGTGATCTGCGCGCTGTGGGGCGAGCGAGCGACCTGCGACGAGCGTGGGTACAACGACAACGGCAACCGCGGTGATCGCGGCAACCGCAACAACCGAAACGACGTGAGCGTCGACCTCAATGTGCTCGTTCCGAAAGGCGTGAAGATCGGCGCGGGAACCGTGAACGGTTCCGTGACGGTGGATGGCGCCACGTCGCAGGTCGAGGCGGGTTCGGTGAACGGTGAGGTCGACGTATCGACGACGGGCGGCCCGGTAAACGCCGAGACGACCAACGGTAGCGTTCGCGCCCGAATGGGACACGTCGAAACCGACGACCGAATGTCGTTCACCACGGTCAACGGCAACGTCATCGTGGAGTTCACCGGCGACTTCGGCGGCGACGTCGATCTTTCCACGGTCAACGGCTCGCTGAACACGAACTTTGAAATGACCGTGAGCGGCCGGCTCGATCCCAAGCACCTGCGAGCCCACATCGGCAAGGCCGGCGGTCCCCGAATGAAGCTCGAGACCGTCAACGGAAACGTCGAGCTCCGAAGGCGTTAGGCCCCCTTGGCGGCCGGCGCAACTTTCCCTGCGCCGGAGCCGTATTCTCTCCAGTCGCTAGGACCATTCCGACGGGGCACGGGGGGGGGCATGAATCGAAACGCTTTGGCGGTCCTCGCGCTGGCGGCAGTTGCCGCCGGCTGTTCGCGCGCCGGTTCGAACGAACGTGCCTGGGAGTGGAACGAACCGATTCCCGCCGGATCGACCGTTCACATTCGAAGCGGCGCGGGCGACATCACGGTTCGGTCCGTCGCGCCGGGACAAATGGCGACCGTGACGGGAAGCCTTGCCTGGAAACGCAGCCGCGAGCGCGACGTGAACTTCGTCGTCTCCCACAGCGGCAACGAATATTTCGTGTGCGCGATGTGGAAGGGGAGCGGCAAATGCGCCGCGAACGGCTACCGCGGCCGCCGCGCCGGTGGAATTCTGGAAGCGTTCGCGCTCTTCCGCCGCTCGAGTGACGTGACGGCGGACATCGTCGCGCAGCTTCCGGCCGACGTGATCGTCGACGCGCGCACGACAAGCGGATCGGTCGACGTGCAGGGCGCGTCGTCGGGCGTGACCGCGAAGACCACCAACGGGACGGTCAGCGCGGAGCACGTGTCCGGACCATTGGCCCTGTCGACCGTGAACGGGAACGTGCGATTGTCCGTGGATGCGGTGTCGGCCAACGACTCGATACACCTCAACACGACGAACGGAATGATCACCGCCGAGCTGCCGCCGAACATCGACGGCATGTTCGATCTCGCCGTGACCAACGGCGTCGTGCGAACGGATCTGCCGATCAACGGCGACAAGGCGCAGCGCGCCGGTCGACGCCTGCGCGGCCAGATTGGCTCGTCGAACCGCGTCGTCCGCATGCGCACGACGAACGGCACTCTTTCCGTGACGACAAAGGCGGTTTCGACGTCGCATTAAGAGGCCTTTGGGGGCCTCACCCTCTTATCCGCTGCGGCGGAGCTCGGCTGGCACCGTGCGCCGAGGCAGGGGTATTATTCGACGTTAGTCCCTACCAGATCTCCAACGGAGTTTTCGAGACCTATGGGTTTCTCATACGCCCCCGCCACCGCGACAACCCAAGTCCGGACCGGTGCCGAGCGCGCGACGCTGGCCCGACGCACGTACGGCTTGGTGTTCCTCAGCGTGCTCGTCACGATGGGCGGCGTCGCGTTCGCCGGCTCGCAGCCTGGATTGATGGACGCGGTGATCCGACATCCGTTCCTGTCGTTCATCGCCGTGATCGCGCCGCTCCTCCTGGCTCAGGCCAACGCGCGCAGCTTTCCTCGCAACGTGATTCTCACGCTGCTCTTCACGTTCGTCGAAGGCATCTTCATCGCGCCCTTCCTGTATCTCATGCAGCAGCAGGCGCCCGGCGCGGTCGGACAGGCCGGAATCCTCACGTTCAGCGCGTTCGGCGCACTGTCGTTGTACGCGCTCACGAGCCGTCGCGACTTCAGCGCGTGGGGCAGCTTCCTGATGGTTGGACTGGTCGTCCTCATCGTCGCGTCGATCATCAACGCCTTCGTCGCGAGCGTGGGCGCGTACCTGTGGCTGTCGGCCATCGGCGTGCTGATTTTTAGCGGTTTGCTCGTGTTCGACACCTGGCGCTTCATCCGCAGCGGACGGTTCGGCCAGGAGGACTACGTCTTCGCCGCGGTGCAGATCTATCTCGATCTGCTCAACATGTTCATGTTCATCTTGAGCCTCCTCGGCGGCGGCCGACGCCGATAGTTGTCCGACAAGGCAAGCATCGGGTGCGTTTTCTCGCACCCTGACGACGAGACGTTCTGCGTCGGCGGCATCGTCGCGAAGTACGCCGCGGCCGGACACGAAGTTCACTTGTGGTGCGCGACCGACGGGGACGCCGGCAAGAGTGCCGGCGTCCCCGTTTCGTCTCGCGAGGAGTTGGCCGCGCTGCGCCGCCGCGAGCTGGACGAGGCCGCGCGCATCCTCGGCCTCGCCTCCCTCGAGCTCGGCGGCTATCGAGACGGCGAAGTCGCACGCGCTGACGCCGCGGCGCTCGTCGCCGACATCGTCGGGTTCATCCGACGCAAGCGACCGACGGTCCTTCTGACCTTCGGCCCCGAGGGTGCGCCGACGGGACACGCCGATCACGCCGCGACGTCTCGCGGCGCCACCGCGGCGTTCTTTCTTTCGGGGCTGGCCACCTCACATCCCGACCAGAATCTCGCGCCGCACCGCGCCTCGCGGCTCTACTTCCACGCCTGGGATTTTCCCCTCGCCGACAAGCGGTTGAAGCTCGAGAGCGTTCCGGGCACGGCGCGGATCGACGTTCGCGCGTTCAAGGAACGGAAATCCGCCGCATTCGCCGCCCACGTCACGCAACAGGGGTCGACCGGCGTTTTCTTTTCGAGCGCGTTCCCGGACGTCGAGGTTCTCGCGTTTGCGGCCGGCGTACCGCAGCCGTCGCCGATCGTCGACGACGTCTTCGCGGGACTCTAGCTCGCCCCGGCGCCGTTGACCATTTCGATCTTCTCGGCCAGCCGGAGGTCGGCGTCTGTGATCCCGCCCGCATCGTGCGTCGACAACATGATCGTAATCTTGGTGTACCGAACGTCGATGTCGGGGTGGTGATTCATGTCGTCGGCGACGCGCGCCAAGCGGTCGATGAAGCGAATCCCGTCAGCGAATCGGTCGAACGAGAAGGTCTTGGCCAGCGCGCCGCCTTTGCGCGCCCAACCGGGAAGCCCCCCGAGCGCACGCTGAATCTCGAGATCGGAGAGTTTCTGTCGCATATCGCCTCGCGGTTACAGGTCGACCGACGCTGGAGATTCTACACCGCGCCGGCGCTTCGAGCCATCGTGCCGCTCGCCGCCCTGCTCGCGATCGGCGCCCCGTGCCGAGCACAGGACTCGACTCTCTCTAGGACGACGACCCGCGCCTCGTACTGGACACGGTTCACCGCCGGGGCGGTCTCGAGCATTCTGCTGCACGAGGCAGCGCACATCGCGACGTCGTATGCGGTCGGCGGCCGCCCGACGTTCGGCTTCGACGACTTTCGCCCGACGATCTATTCGGGAATCAACTCGCACATCGAGCCGCACAAACAATTCCTTTTTTCGGCGGCCGGCCTCACGGTGCAGTCGCTGCTCGACGAAGCGATCCTCGACGTTCCGCACGATCGTGGCGGTGTGTTCGAGCGCGGGCTCCTCGGCGGCGGCATCGGCACGACCGTGTTCTATCTCACGATCGGGCGCCGCGGCACGGTGAGTGACGTGGACTTCATGGCGCGCACGCACGCGCTCACAAAGACGCAGATCACGCTCATCTTCGGCGCCGTCGCGCTCGAGCACTCGATTCGGATCGCGCGCGACCCGAGCTACGCGAATTTCTTCGCCCGGCTGTCGGCGGACGGACGAGTTCGGCTTGGAGTGCGGCTGAAACGTTAGAAGGCGGTGACCGGTCTCCGGTCACCGGTCTCCGATACTCAGGTCCAGGTTTCGATTCTCACCGGTTCCGGAGACCTGCGAACGGGGATCGCCGTTGCATTTTCGGTATTTATTCGGTAGTCTGACTAGAGAGGTCAGACTCGATGTCCACTCCGCGCAGCAAGCCCGGCCGACGTACGCCCGTCGCCCAGTCCGCGCTCTTCGACCGAGAGACGCTGGGGCGCTCCCTGCCGATCGTCGGCGAGCAAAAGGACATTCGCTACATCGGACTCGTCTCGAAGTCGGTGCTCAACGATCCCGACACGACGGGCATGGGCTTCTGGTCGGTCAATCCCTACGTTGGCTGCGCGTTCGGCTGTGCGTACTGCTACGCGCGCTACACGCACCGCTGGGTTCTCGACCGGCACGCCAACGACAATCCGGACCATGACGAGCTGCGCGAGGCGCATCAGGCGATGCCTCCGTGGCTCGCGTTCGAGCGTCGCATCTTCGTCAAGCAAAATGCGGCCGACGTTCTCCGACGCACGCTGCGCCACGGATCGGAGAAGCATCTCGCGCTCATCGCCGGCGAGACGATCGTCATCGGCACGGCGACCGACCCGTTCCAGCCCGCCGAGCGCCGCTATCGCATCACGCGATCGGTGCTCGAGGTGCTCGCCGAGCATCCCGGACTTTCCGTCTGCATCATCACGAAGAGTCCGCTCATCACGCGCGACATCGACCTGCTCGCACGCATCGCGCGCATCTCGACGCTCTCCGTGCATCTCTCGCTCATCTCGATCGATCGGGATCTCGCTCGGCGTCTCGAGCCGCGCGCACCAACACCCGATGCGCGCTTGCGCGCGCTCGCCCGTCTTCGCGCGGCGGACATCGAGACCGGAATCAACGTGATGCCTGTATTGCCGGCGATCACCGACGCGCCCGCGGCGCTCGAGCGGCTCGTGCAGGCCGTCGCGGAACGCGGCGCGTCGTATCTCAACGCGTGCCCGCTGCGGTTGCGGTCGTCGGCGCGGATGCGGTACCTGCCGTTCATCGAAAAGGAATTTCCGGATCTGGCCGGCCGCTATCGCGCGACGTACGCGAACGATCACAAGGTGAGTGAGCAGTACACGGAAGCGTTGCGATCGACGATGCGCGGGCTGTGCGAGAAGCACGGCGTGGCGTACGGCCACTACGGACGGGCGCCGTATCGTGAGATCGAGGCGAAATTCGCGGGCGACGACCAGCTGAGCCTCGAGTTGGAGAGCAGCTCGGCTCTTTGAGCGAAGAGGGCTGACGGCAGAGTCCGCATCACATTTCTGGTGGCGATTCACGAGCCTGTGGACTCCTTCTTGCTTTCGGCTTTTGTTCGGTATAGCTTCATCCCCCCGATCAAAGCCGAATGTCCGCCTCCGTCGCCGCCCTCCGAGCCCTCATCCAGCAGCGTTTCCCAGACGCTGCCCCGCTCACTGGCGGGGCGGAGACCAGCGATGGAGTCGCCACCGGCATCGCTGCGCTCGACCGGCTTCTCCCCAACAACGGCTTTCCCCGCGGACGCCTTTCCGTCTGGACCCCACTCGGCGCCGCCACCGCGATTCTGCGGTCGGCCTGCCATGCCGTGGTTGCGTCCGGTGAGCGGGCGGCCTGGATCGACACGGACAACACCGTCGCCGGCGCTTTTTGGTCGCCCCCCCGCAGCTCGAGCAGCCTCTACCTCGTCCGGCCCAGGTCGCGCCTCGACGCGTTCCGCGCCGCCGACGAGCTCCTCCGGTCCGGCGGGTTTTCACTTCTCATACTAGCTGGCGCTGAACCCCAGGGCGCCGAGACCGTCCGGCTGACGCGCGCCGCGCGCGAGGGCGGCGCCGCTCTCGTCGCCGTCGGCACGTCGGCGTCGATGGCCAGCCTCCGACTCTCGTCGCGCCTGCTCAACTACCACTGGCGTCTCACGCCGTTCGGCGATCCTGCGGACGCCGAACGCGCCGACGTCCGCATCGACGCGCGCTCCGCCGGGTGGAACGCGCACACGACTTTTTCTCTCGCCGTGATGAATCATGAGCTACGTCTGTCTCTGGAGTCCGAGCTGGCCGACCGGCGCGGACTTCCCCGCTGATCTCGTCGCCGGTTTTTTGTCCGTGTCTCCTCGTGTCGCCGTCGGCGAGCGCGGCCTCGTCTGGGGCGACGCGCGCGGCCTCGTCGGCAGCCTGCTCGCCGACCAGATGCTCCGCGCCGCCGCCGACTACGGCTTCGACGACGCGCACGCCGGCGTCGCCGTCTCTCCCGTCGCCGCCGAAGTCGCGGCCACCGAGAGCACCACGCCGGTCGTCGTCGTGCGGCCGGGCCAGGAACGCGCGTTCATCGCGCCCTATCCGCTTCGCGTCCTCTCGCCCGACGAGCGCCTCACGCCGTTGCTCAAGGGACTCGGCATCGAGACGTGCGGCGCGTTCGGCGCGCTCGATGCCGAAGCGATCGAGGTTCGACTCGGCGCCGACGGCATGAAGCTTTGGCACCGTGCCCGCGCCGACGACGAGCGCTGGCTTTTTCGAGTTCCCTTGCGCGCCTTCCCCAACGCGTCGCTCGAGTGGGTCGAGTACGGGCTCAAGGATCCCGAGCGGCTGCTCTTCGTCATCAACTCGCTCGCCGGCACCGTCTGCGCCGAGCTCGTCGCGCGCGGCGAGCGCGCCCGCGAGATGTCGATCGTCTTCGCGCTCGGCAACCGCACGCATCGCACGCATCTCATTCGCTCGTCGCGCCCGAGCGCGGAGCAAAAACGGTGGATGCGTCTCGTCCGCGAAGCGCTCGACACGATCACGCTGCCCGACGCCGTGATGGGCGTAACGCTGCGCGTCGAATCGGTCACGGGCAACAACGGCGCGCAGGGCGACCTGTTCGACCGCGGGTTCGCCAGCGCGCCCGCCGTCGAAGACGCGATCATCCAGCTGACGGATGATCAAGGCGACGTCGTCGTGACGCCGGAGAACTCGGAGCATCCGCTGCTCGAGATGCGCACGACGTGGCGCACACGGACGTCGTCGGAGAACGACCACGGCACGACATACCTACCGACGCAGGCGCCCGCGCGAGCGAAAATCGACACACCGGCGCTCACGCTCCAACTCCTGCCGACGCCGAGGACGGTCACCGTCGATACGACGCCGCGCCGCGACCACGCCGTTCCCGTCCGCTACCTCGACGACAACGAATGGCACGACATCGTCGAAGTCGCCGGCCCGGATCGCGTATCCGGCGGTCAATGGAGCGACGCGTACTCGCGCGAGTATTTCCGCTGCGTGCGCGAGGACGGAATGATGGTCTGGCTGTTTCGCGGAGCGCAGCAACAGTCGGCCGACTGGTTTCTACAGGGATGGTGGGACTGAACACGGCCAACGGGTTTCGATAAACGCCTCGGATGAGGGGGGGAGGGGAAGCAATGGAGCGGCTGACTGGCGCGTTCACGGTGATGAACTGGGAAGAGCATCCGTACGAGGATGCGACGGGACTGCCGATGCTCGCGCATGCGACGGTGACGCACGAGCTGACCGGCGACATCGAGGGTGAGGCGTCGATCACGTATCTGTTGGCCTACGATTCCAACCCGGGCACCGGCGCTTCGTACGTCGGCCTCGCCCGCATCACGGGGCGCATCGGCGAGCGCCACGGCACGTTCGTCGCCCGCGACGTCGGCACCTTCGCCAACGGAATCGCCGAGAGCTGCTGGACGATTCTCCCCGGCCTCTCCACCGGCTCTCTCTGCGGCCTCCGCGGCGAAGGCCACTTCGCCGCCACTGACTCCGGCGCCTCGTACTCGTTCAACTACGAGTTCGACTGATCGCGTCCCTTCGGAAGTCAGCGCCCGTGTTTGTAGAACTCAGATCTCACACCTGTTTCTCTTTCTCCGACGGCGCGATCTCCGCGGAAGCGTTAGCCCGCCACGCTCGCGCCCTCGGCTACTCACACCTCGGCATCACCGACACCGCCGACTTGGGCGGCCTCGCGCGCTTCGCCACCGAAGCGATGGCGCCGCTCAAGGACCCGACGTGTCCTCGCAGCGACGACCACGACGACACGGCCTGCCACATCTGCCAATATCCGGTTCGTCCGCTCGTCGGCGCGGAGCTGAACGTCGACGGCCATCCCGCCGCGTTCCTCGCCCGCGACCAAACCGGGTACTGCAACCTCGCCGCTCTCGTCACGCTCGCCCGCGTCGGCCAGTGGTCGTCGTGGGAAAAGCCGGTGCAGGCGAAGCGCCGCGGCCGTCCAAGAGTCTCTTGGCAGCAGCTCGCTGATCATTCGCAGGGCTTGCACGCGCTCACCGGTCCCGCGACGGGCGAGCTCGCGTCGCTCGTTCGCGCGGGTAAATCGCACGCCGCCGAGCGCGCGCTCGGCCGTTGGCGGGACGTGTTCGACAAACGGCTATCTATAGAAGTCCAGCTCCACCACACGGGCGGCCACGAAGCGGCGCTGGCCACTGAGCTCATCGAGCTCGCCGAGCGAACGGGACTTCCGTGGTTCGCGACGCAGGACCCTCGCTATGTGGACGAGCCGGGTCGTCTCGTGCACGACATGCTCACCGCGCTGCGCTTGGGACTAACGATCGACGACGCGGCCGCGCGCGGCCTCCTGCATCCGAACGGCGAGTGGCGCCTTCTCTCGCCGGAGCAGATGGCCAAGCGATGGCAGGGACGCGAAGAAGGTCTTCGCGAGACTGTCCGCATCGCCGACGAGTGCACGGGCTTCCTGCTCGATTGGATGCGTCCTCCCCTTCCCGATTTTCGCAAAGCCAAGCTCGCCGCGCGTCTCTCCGACGTCGATGACAACGTCGCGCTGCGTCGCTGGACGGAAGAGGGCATGCGCGAGCGCTGGACCGACCCGACACCGCATCAGCAGCGGCAGATCGAGCACGAGCTGAGGCTCATCGCGAACCTCGGCTTCGCGGGATTCTTTCTCGTGATGGCCGACGCGGTCCGTTTCGCGCGGCACAAAGGGATCCTCTGCCAAGGGCGCGGCAGCGCCGCCAATTCCGCGGTCGCGTTCTGCCTCGGCATCACGGCGGTCGATCCGGTGCAGCACGGTCTCTTGTTCGAGCGCTTTCTCTCCGAAGCGCGCGTCGACGGCAAGGCGGAGCCGCCGGACATCGACGTCGACTTCGAGCACAACCGCCGCGAAGAGGTGCTCGACTACATGTACGACAACTACGACCGCGCGCACGCCGCGATCACGGCAGTCACGCAATGCTTCCACGCGCCGACCGCCGTGCAGGACGCCATGCGAGCGCTCGGCTATCCCGCGGCGACGGCATTTGAGATCTCAAAACGCGTCCACGGCGACGAGCCGGCGACGTGCATCGATGCCGTACGCGAAGTCGCCGCGCGCCGGGAAGTCGATCTCGGGAATCAGCGCGGCAAAGCGCTGCTCACGGCGCTCGAAGCCTTTGATGGGCTCGCGAGGCTGCGCTCGACGCACGTCGGCGGCTTCGTGCTTTCGGCGGCGCCGCTCGGGAATTATTTGCCTGTCGAGCAGACGACGATGGGACGCACGATCGTCCAATACGACAAGGACGACCTCGACATGATCGGCGTGCCCAAGTTCGACTTCCTCGGACTCGGCGCGCTCTCGATGGTGCGCATCGCGTTCGACACGATCGAGCACCACTCGGGTGTGCGTCCGCAGATGTACGAGATCCCGATGGAAGACGCCAAGACGTATCAGCTCATCCAAACAGGCGAGACGATCGGCACGTTCCAGATCGAGAGCCGCGCGCAGATCAACTCGATCCTGCACACGGCGCCGGATCACCTGTACGACATCGTCGTTCAGGTCGCGCTCATCCGCCCCGGGCCGATCCAAGCGAACTTCGTCCATCCCTATACGGCCCGGCGGCTCGGCAAGGAGCCGGTGACGTTCCTCCATCCCGACCTCGAGGAGATCCTCGCCCGCACGCAGGGGATTCCGATCTTCCAGGAGCAGGCGATGGCGATCGCGATGAAGCTCGGCGGTTACACGGGCGCGCGAGCCGACGCGCTGCGCCGCACGATGGGCAACATCCGCAAAAAGGGCCGGCTCGAGGCGGCGCTCGTCGAGATGAAGCAGGCGATGCTCGCCCGCGCGGCGTCCGGCGCGATCGCACCGCTCAGCGAAGAGACGGCGACGCGCATTTGCGACGACCTGGTGAGCTTCGCGAATTATGGGTTCCCCGAATCGCACGCGTGGAGCTTCGCGCTCATCGCGTACGTGACGGCGTACCTCAAGGCGCATTACCCGACCGAATTCTTCATCGGCGCGCTCAATGCGCAGCCGATGGGGTTCTATCCCGTGTCGACGCTCGTGCACGACGCCAAGCGGTTCGGTGTCGAAGTGCGTCCGCCCTGTCTTCTCGTCGGCAGCCGCGAGTGCACGTACGAGGACGGCGCGATGCGCGTCGGCTGGCGGTTCGTGCGCGGCATCGGTGACACGGTGCTCGACGCGCTCGAGGCCGCGCGCAAAAAATGCCCGTTCACCTCGATCCGCGACGTCGTGCGACGAGCGAAGCTGAATCGCGACGACGTGCTGGCGTTCGCGCAGGCCGACGCGTTCGCGGCGTGGGCCAAGGATCGCCGGCATGCCGCGTGGGAGGGCTTGCACGCGAGCGGCGACGTCCTGCCGCTCGCGCCCGCCGCGGCGACGCCGCACGATCCGGTGCCGATCACGCCCGACGATCTCATATTCCTGGATTATCACGCCGTGGGAATGAGCATCGCCGGCCATCCGATGGCGTCGGTGCGCGACAAGCTCGTGCGCGGCGGCGCGATCGACACACGGCAGCTCGCCAAGATGCCGAACGGCCGCAAGGTGACGATCGGCGGCCTCGTGACGGTGCGTCAGCGGCCGGCGACGGCCGGCGGAACGATCTTTCTCTTGTTGGAAGACGAGTGGGGCTACGCGAACATCGTCGTGCCCAAGCCGCTCGTGGCGCCGAACGAAGAAGTGGTGAAGCGGGATCCATTCGTGCTCGTGCAAGGGCGCGTCGAGAACGACGGGTCGGCGATTTCGGTGGTGGGGCAGAAGTTCAAGACACTCGACGTGGGAGCGTTGACGCACCGGGCGCACGAGTTTCGGTGAGCTTTCACACACCCGCCCCATAACCATTCAGGGGTGTGCATCGAATGACCGCGCGTTCGTCTTCGACCCGTCGCGCGTGGCCGACACAGCGCTCTCGCGCAAGCTCCACGGCTGGGGCCAATTGCGCCGGCTGCCTCCGCCCATCTTCGCCATGGTGACGACCGAGAACTTTCAGGGAAGGTTCTTCTTCGGGTTCTAGCGGCGCCGTGGTCGCACCGGCGCCCGGCCGCGGCCGCAGATCACATACTTGGTGGGTGAGGCAAGCCGGCGTGAACGTCGCAGCCGAGCCGGCGGACCGTCGCGCGCGGCCAACAATCACGCGGTCGAGCGCTTTCACAATAGCCAAATCGATTCACCAGACACAAATTCTCCCCTTGTGCCGTCTTACCTGATGGTAAGATTGGTTTCCGGGACTTCTCGGAACTTCCCGCGGTGACCCGCGCCACTGCGAACGGACAAAGGACCCCCCTTCCGCCATGACCGGCCGGCGGCTCGTGATCTTCAACGCAGACGATTTCGGCCTGACCGACGGCGTTTGCCGCGGCATTTGCGAGGCTATAGATGCCGGCGTCGTCCGAGCCACGACGGCCATGGTCTGCGCTCCAGGGTCCCGCGAACACATCGAGCAGTGGAGCCCGGCGGCGTCGCGCGGGGGACAGATCGGCGTGCACCTTCAGTTGACCGAAGGACGGGCATGCCTCGGTCCGGATGAGGTCTCCTCGCTCGTCGACGCCAACGGAGATTTCCCGGGTTCTCCCGCCGGGGTCCAAAACGTGAATCCATCACACGTTCGGGCCGAATGGACTGCGCAGGTCGCTGAATTGCGGGCTTGGGGGATTGATCCGTCGCACATGGACAGTCATCACCACATCGGGCTCAAGCCGCACGTCGTGGACTCGTACGTCGCCGTCGCGTCGGCCTCGGGATTGCCGGCCCGCACGACGTCGCCAGAGCTCACGGCTCGGTTGCGAGCGAGCGGCGCTCCCTGCGTGGACCTGTCGATGACATCGTGGTACGACGGGGAGCTGAGCGCGAAGTCGCTGCTGCGGCGCATCGAAGCGGCGTTCAACCGCATCCACGGATACGGAACCCTCGAGGTGATGTGCCACCCCGGGTTCGCCGACGCGTCGTTGGCGGAGAAGTCGAAATACGTCCGGCAGCGAGAAGCGGAGCTCCGCGTGCTCGCGTCGAGCAAGCTGGCCAAGGGACTTGGCCATCTCGACGCGGAGGTCGCGTCGATGTCCGCGATCAACCTCGTGGCGGCCTGAGCAGAGGCGATCGACGATGATCGGCAGCCACCCCACGATTCTGATGGCGACGCGCAACCGGGCGGCGACGCTCGAGTCTGTGCTCGACGCGTATTGCCGGCTGGAGTCGCCTCCCGCCGGATGGGACCTCGTCATCGTCGACAACGGAAGCACCGATCGCACGGCGGAGGTGGTCCGCTCGTTCCGCGACCGGCTGCCCATCACGTTCTGCTTCGAGTCGACTCCGGGTAAGAACGCCGCGCTGAACACCGGGCTCCCGCTCGTCACCGGAGATCTCATCGTCTTCACCGACGACGACATCTTTCCCAAAACGGATTGGCTGATTCGCCTGTGCGAAGCGGCGGACGAACGAGAGTCCTACTCGATTTTCGCCGGGATCATCGCGCCACGGTGGGAAGCCGCGCCGTCGAGCGTGATCCGGCAGGCGATCCCGTTGGCGATCGCGTACGCCTTCCATCCGCAGGGGCTGAGCGAAGGTCCCGCTCGTCCGAACAACGCGCTCGGCGGAAACGTCGCCATCCGCGCCGAGATCTTTCACCGCGGTTACCGCTTCAATACGTCGATCGGACCGCGGCCCACGTCGTACACCATGGGGAGCGAGGCGGAGTTGATTCGTCGTCTCGCCCGCGACGGCGAGCGCATTTGGTGCTGCGAACGCGCGAATGTCGAGCACCTGATTCCGCGCTCGAATCTCGAGACGTCGTGGATTCTGGAGCGCGCGGTGCGGTGGGGACGCTGCCGGTGCTTCTTCGACTCGCTCGATGCTCAACAGACGCAGCCGTCGTGGCTCGGGATCCCCCGCTGGATTTTCCGCGCGGCCGTCGGGCAGGCCGCGACCGCGACGAGAGCGGCGTTGAGCGGAAACGCGGCGATGCTTCTGCACGCGCGATGGCGGCTGCGTTTTCTCAAGGGCGTCGCCTACGAGGCGCGGCAGTTGCGCAGGACCGGCCCGCGGCGCATGCGCTCATTCGCGAAGCCCGACGCGACGGCACGGCCGAGCGAGGTCGGCAACAAAGTCTCGTAGGGTGCGCTTGCGGCCCGAGGACGGGACGCTCAACATCCTCGCCCTCCGGCACGGAGCGTCCAAGGTGAGAATCGGCGGAACTATCGTCGGCGCGTTGTTCGCGCTGATCGGCCTCGTGTGGATCTTCCAGGGCGTCGGCGTCTTGCCCGGAAGCTTCATGACGGGGCAGACCAAGTGGGCCATCTACGGCGCCATCGCCCTCGTCGTCGGGTTGGCGGTCGTCCGGCTGAGTCGGCGATAGTCGTGATGCGCACTGGTGAGCCTAAGCCGGAGGCCTCGACATCTCCGTGAGACGGCGGACGAAAACGTCGAATTCGTCGTGCATGATCTTCATGGACGGATTCGCCATCATGCGCCGAAACGACTTTTCCTGCGCGATCTGCCACATGCGGCTGTTCCACGACGCGAAGTAGTCCGGCGGCAGCTGGCCATGCTTGTGAGCGTACCACGCGATCTCGAACAGTGACAGCTGCATCAAGTTCAGGAAGTAGTCCTGCACGTCGCGGTCGGTCTCCAAATGATCCACGTCGCGCTCGTGGACCGACGCGAGCGACGGGTTCTGCACGCGGATGGCCCGCAGCTGATACTGGAGTTCGACGAGCTTGGAGAAGTTCGCGACGAGCTGCGCCTTTCGCGCGTTCCGGAATTGGATTGCCGTGTAGATCAAGCCGCCGGCGATGGCGAACGACGACAGCGCCTGAAGCGTGACCTGGATGATCTGCAGCGTGACCGGCATCAGGCGGGCGGGCTCGGTTGTCGCTGCAAGACCCGTCGATTCGGCCCGTTGCCGGTCGCCAACGACTTGACCGCGCCGCTTCGCTCCGCGCGCTCGAACTCCCACGCGCCGTTTCCTTCCAACCCGACGAACTTGTCGTCGCCGAGGGGCGCGAGCGGAGCCGATCGCTTGCTCGCCTGATTGTAGAAGGCGAGCATCGTGCCGTCCGCCGTGACGCTGATCTCGAGGCGCGTCGTATCGTTGCCGGCGACTCCGACGTAGTGGCCCACGTACTCGCCGAGCTTGGCCGGCGAGGCCGCGACGACGGCGCGTGTGACGCGCGGTGGCGCGCCGAATCCGTACTCTTCGGCGAAGGCGCGCTCGATCTCCGCCATCAACCCGCCAGCGACGCCGTTCATCATGATCACGAATCCGCGCCCGGTGTTCGGCCGCATGAACATGTCGGCGACGAATCCCTCGTCCCGGCCGCCGTGCGAAAACGTCAACGAATCGGCCTCGCCGGCGACTGAAATGCCCAGGCCCCAGTATCCGTTACCGAACGGCGGTCGCTGGTGCACCTGCTTCGAGACCATCTGCTTCGCCATCGTCGTCGAGAGAACTCCGCCATTCTCGCCGCGGTACGATCGCGAGAGCGCGATCGCCCATCGCGCGAGATCGGATGCGGTCGTCCATAGGCCCGCCGCGGCCATCTCCGGATACACGTGAAAGCCGCCGGGGACCGGAGTGTCGAGCTGCTCGTGGCCGCTCGCGGCCTCGCCCCGACGATTCGTTGGAAGAGGATTCTCGTACGTGCTGCGCGACATCCCGGCCGGCTGGAGAACCAACTTGCGCATGAGCGCGGGAAACGCGTCGCCGCTCACGTCGGTGCTGACGAGTTGGGCGATCGTCATGCCGCCGCCGGAATAGAGCCAGCGCGCACCGGGGGTCGTGTCGTTGCGTACCGCCGGCGTGTTGGCGGGTGGCGCGCCGTCGAGCAACTGCGGCACGGTGGGCACCGGCGTTCCGAGCGCGTACCCCGGGAATCCCCACACGGTGAGCCCCGCCGAATGCGTCAGTAGCCTGCGGAGCGTCACCTTTTCGTGTTCGGTGAAACGGCTTTCAGGCAGGTGCCAGGACTTGAGCAGCGTGTTCACGTCGGCGTCGAGCGGGATCTTGCGCTGCTCGACGAGCCGCAGGAATCCGCTCGTGAACACCGGCTTGCTGATCGACCCCGCGAGGAAGAGGGTCGTCGTGTCGACGGGTTTGTGTCCTCCGAACTCCGCCACGCCGTAACCTTTCGCGAACACGACCCGGTAGTTGTCGATCACCGCGATGCTCACGCCGGGAACGTGATAGGACTTCATCCGATCGAGAATGTCGAGTCCGATGTCGGGCTGGTCGGCGATGCGAACGCCGTAGCGAAGGTGGTGATCGATCGCCGATGGATTCTGCGCGGCCGCGACGCCAGCGGCGCAGACGGTGGTCAGGAGGGAAACGATCTGGCGGAATCGCATGTGAAGGCTCAGCGCGATGACCGGTCGAATGTGCCGGGACACCGCCGCGAGGGCAATTACCGCTGGTTCCGGTGGCGATCCACCCACCACGGCCACAGGGTCAGCGGCCAGCCGATCAGCGCCGTCCACGCCAGTGCTTTCACACTCGGCGGCGGCGGGCCGAAACTCGCCGCGTAGAGAAGCAACAGGAAGATCACAAGGGACCAGAGACCGTATCGGCCGACGCGATCGGTCGCACGCGCGGCTCGCGCATAGACCCACACGCCCGCGAAGTACACGACCAGCTCGAGAACGACGGTCGCGATCGGGTTCCGCCAAAGGCCGAAACCGAAACGCGCGGCGCCTCCCGGATAGAGCGGTAGATCGGGCACGTGAACGACGAGATCGACCAACCAGTGACTCGGCACGAGCAGGCCGACGACGATCGCGCCGGCGGCGTAGCGCGTGACGGCGAAATAGAGCGCGGCGAACGCGGCGCCGGCGACGAGCTCCGTCAGCAGGCCGTGCGACCACGGATAGCTCACGAAATCGAGCGTGAGAAATGGATTGCGGCTCGCCTGCGCGATGCGGACCTGCTCGACGCCCGCGAGCAGAAGGATCGGCCAGAGTAAGTCGGCGAGCTGCGCGGCGACGAACATCGTGCCAAGCGACGTGCGGGGCGCGGCTCGTTTCGCCGCGAACGCGAGACCAAAGTGGCCGATGAACATTCTATGAAGCGCGCGAGGACATCGGATGGGGAGCGAGGTCTGGAGTAGGCGGGTCCACCGCGGATGACGCCGTAATAATAGCGGCGCGGACCGGAGACCCGTCGTCGACGAGCCGCGCGTCGGCGGGCACGCCCCCTGAATGGACGATCACGATGGCCATGCGAACAAGTTGACAGAAAACGAACGAGATCGTCACAACCGCCGAGCCAACGAACTCGTAGTGTGTGCCATCGAATGGTCAGCGATCGCGAAAGCGTTCGTTGACCGGTTCCGGCGCGAAAGCGCGTTTACACGACAGCGCCGGCGCGCCCGGCCGCCCCATCACACGACCGACTCGGACTTGCCGCTATGAGACTGTCCACCGCACTCGTTCGCCATTCCGTCGTCGCATTATCGCTCGCTTCGGTGTTCGCGCGAGCCGGCAGTGCGCAGAACGCTCAAGTCGCGCTCAGCGATGCCCCACGTCGTTTCCTCTCGCCCGGCATGCAGGGATTCGAGGATCGTCGCAAATCGGGAATCGGCCAGTTCATCACCGACAGCGTGCTTCGCGCGGAGTCGAAGACCCGCTTGTCACAGTTGCTCATGCAACACATGCCGGGAATCGTCATCGGGGACGGCGGCGCCTACGGCGAGTTTCCGATTTCGTCGCGCGTGTGCAGCGGCATGTCGTGCAGCACGCCACGTTGCTACGTTCGCATCTTCCTCGACGGCACGCCCGTGTTCGACGGTTCGCCGCAGCAGCGCAACAGCGCTGGCGTCAACCTGTCGACGTTCCGGCCGGGAGATTTGAGCGGAATCGAGTATTACGCGGGGCCATCGGGTCTTCCCGCCCGGTATGCGGGGTTCAACTCGGACTGCGGAACATTGCTGTTCTGGTCGCGCGACCCCTGACGTCGCACGCGGCCGCCGGGCGCTTCGCGCCGCGACGCCGACCGGCCTAGAATTGGGACCGGGAGGGGGGCCGCATGACGAAGTCAGTCGACCTGTACGACAACGTTTATAGCGATTTTGAAAGCAACGCCGAAACGGCGGTGCGCCGGGCCGCGTTCGGCGAGGACATCGGTCAGAGCAGTTGGCTGACCGCCGACGATTGGCTCCGCTTCGCCGATCTGGCCGGCGTGCGAGACGACTCGCGCGTACTCGAGGTCGGAAGCGGGTCCGGCGGGCCGGCCGTGTACCTCGCGGCCGACCGCGGCTGCCATGTCACCGGCGTCGACATCAACGCACACGGCGTGGGCAACGGCCGCAAGCTTGCCGCCGACCGCGGTCTCACCGACCGCGTTCACTTCGAGACCATCGACGCGAGCCGGCCGCTTCC
>Ga0157372_10002472_pt1 | contig 20032 bp, 18 predicted proteins | sample C55metaG_FD_115307 | JGI IMG/M metagenome (GOLD analysis project Ga0157372, IMG submission 115307) | Corn rhizosphere microbial communities from Kellogg Biological Station, Michigan, USA - C5-5 metaG | ecosystem: Host-associated > Plants > Roots > Rhizosphere > Soil | place: USA: Michigan... | reverse complement strand
CTCGGGCCGCAGCCGCTCGCCGTCGGAGACCATGAACCCCTGCCACCCCTCGACGGCCTTGCCGAGCGTCGGGTCGTCGAGCCCGTGCCCGAGCGCGGCGAGCGCGATGATCCCCCACACCCAGGGCGGTTGGATCCCGCCCCACGATCCGTCCGCTTCCTGCCGCTCGCGGATCCACCGCTCGGCGACCGCGACCGCCCGGCGGCGGACTGCGTTCGGCCGCCGCGGCGACTTCGTCTGGCCCGGCCTCGCGCCGATCGCCGTCAGATCGACATCTGCCGGGCGCACGGGGCGCAGCGACTGCGCGACCGCGAGCGCAACGAACGTCTGCCGCGCCCAGCACGCGAAGTTGTAGATCGAGAACGGCGCCGACGGCGGCAGGAGGACGAGCTCGGGAGGGATCGGAACCATCCGCTGCCACGGCCACTGGCCGAGCAGCGCCATGAAGCACTTCGTGAACAAGCGGCTCTTCGGAATCCCGCCCTCGCGCTGGATATACCGGAGCGCGAGGGGGCCGGGGTCGACGCCCGCGAGCCGGCACGCGACGTAGGCCTCGATCGAGGTAGAGAGATCGGGAGGCCCCTCGAACCAGATCGACCAGGTGCCGTCGTCGCGCATCCGCGCGAGCAGCTCATTCGCGATCCGGCGGTCGAGATCCGGCGTGCGGAGGCCGAGGTAGTGGTTCCAGAACAGGTGCTGCGAGGTCATCGTCACGTTCGACTCGAGCTCGCCGACCCAGATGCCGTCGGGCTGCTGCAGCTCGAGCAGGCGGCGCGTGCCGCGCTCTATCGCGGCGTCGAGTCGAGTCAGCTCGGCAGTCGCGGACATTTCAGGAGATAACTCTGGCGGAAGCGCCGCTCAAGATGTGCTGAGCCGCCGCGCGGCCGCTGCGGACCGCGCTCTCCATCGTCGCCGGCCAGCCGGTGTCGGTCCAGGTGCCGGCGCGGGCGACATTTGAACGGGAGGTCTCGACCCCAGGCCGCTCGACGCCGGGCCGCAGGGCGACCGTCGCGTACGGCTCGCGGCTCACGCGCGACCAGAGCAGCTCGGCCTCGCCCAGCCGTTCCGTCACCTGGCCCGCGATCCGCTCCACGAGTTGTCGGCCACGCACCTCGAGGAGCTCGGGAACCCCGCTCGACACGACCGTGAGGTACTGGCCAACCGCCCGCGGAGCATGGCCGAGAAGGCGGCCGCGGTCGAAGACCCAGTGCGCGTCGCTGCCGAGCAAGGCAGCAAGCGGAACGTCGAGGATGGGCTGGTCGAACCAGAGGTGGACGCTCACGATCGGCGAGTCCTCGAGCGAAGGCTCCGGCTCGCCGAGGAGGCGCGCACTCTCACGCGGCGGCACGGCAAGCACGATCGCGTCGGCATCGACCTCGTCGAGCGTGTCGACACGTCGCTCGAGCTGGACACGGTCACCGAGAGCACGCCCTGCTGCGTCCCCGTGCATCCAGCCGAGCGGCTTCGCGGGCAGGATCAAATCGCTGTTGCCGCGCGGCCCGAGCAGGGCCGTCCGCACGGTGAACAGGCCGGCTTCGGCGTCGACCTCGTCCGCCGGGAGGTTGAGCGCGGGCCTGATGAAGACGTCCCAGAAACGCTCGATCGCAGCCTCGGATGCGCCGAGACGCCGCAGCAGCGCACCGAACGTCTCGCCGGTCTCCGGCCGTGCATTCCGGCAGCGAGCAGTGACGAGCGGGATTCGGAATCGGTCGCGACGCGGCAGGTGCGTGTACCGCAGCAGAGCCGGCAGGCTGGGCGCGATCGTCGCGAACCGGCCGGCCTCGTCCACCACCGGCAGCCCGAGCCGCGTGCGGATGAAGGAGCCTCCCTCCCCGATTCGCTCGAGGAAGCGCACGTACTCCGTGAAGCAGCCGAGCGCGATGTGCTGCCCGTTGTCGGGCGGCGGCTCGGGGTCGCCATCGCGCTCGGGCAACGTCTGGACCGCGCCGCCGAGCGTCGGCCGCGCCTCGAGCACCGTCACCGCATGGCCCGCGTCGACGAGGTCGAGCGCTGCGGCGAGGCCCGCAAGGCCGCCACCCACCACAGCCACCTTCATCCGAGCAGCCCCTTCGCGACGACGGCGAGCTTGCGCGACGTGGAGAGCCGCGTCTTCTCGCCGAACACGTTGAAGCCGTCGGCCTCGATCCGGTCGAGCGTCTCGCCGTAGAGGCCGGCGAAGGTACGGACGCAGAGCGCACTGCGGCGGTCGAGCGTCTCGAGCAGGAGCAGACCCTCCGCAAGGTGGGTCCGCGCGCGCTCGGCCTCGAAAGCCATCAACTCGCGGAACTCCGGCGACGGAGCAAGCTCCTCGACGCCGAACGCCGCAAGCTCGTCCTGCGGGAGATACACGCGGCCGAGCCGCTGGTCCTCGTCGACGTCGCGGATGATGTTGATCAGCTGAAGCGCGATCCCGAGCGTCAGCGCGTGCTCGGTGTCGCTCGAGCCGTACACCGGGACGCAAGCGAGTCCGACCGCGCCGGCAACCTTCTCGCAGTAGCCGCGCAGCTCGTCGAAGTCGGCGTATGTGGACTGGTCCATGTCCTGCAGCCCTCCGTCGACGAGGGCGGCAAGCGGCTCGCGCGGAATGGCGAAGCGCTCGCGCGCGTCCCGCAACGCGATGAAGACGGGATCCGTGGCCTCGCCGTCGAGTGCTGCCCTGAGCCTCTCGAGCTCCGCCCGTTTCTCGGCGGGAGGCAGCCCTCCATCCGCGACGTCGTCCACCCAGCGGGCGAACGCGTAGATCGCGGCGATCGCCTGCCGCTTCGCCCGCGGCAGCACCATGATTCCGTAGGCGAAGTTCTTCGCCTCGTGGCGCGTGATGCGCTCGACCGCGGCGTACGCAGCCTCGACGGAGACGGTGCTCATCGGACGAGGACGAGCGCAGCCTCGCGCGCGAGGCGCGCGCGCGACGGCCGTGGACGACTGCTGAAGATGTCCCAGCCCGCCGACTCGAGCGCGTCGAGCGCCGCCAATCCGCCGCGGGCGAACAGCGCGACCGCCCGGCCGAGCCGCCCGCCGATCCGCACTCGGAGTGCCTCTCCGGCCGCGAGAAGCTCCGCAGCGCGCTCGGCCTCGAATCGCAGCAGCGCGCGCAGATCGTCGTTCGGCCGGTCGAGCGGCGGATCGCCGAACGAGTGCCGATCCTCCGCCGGCAGATAGACACGCCCGAGCTCGAGGTCGCGCGGCACGTCCTGGAGGAAGTTCACGAGCTGGAGCCCGGTGCAGACCGAGTCGCTCGCGGCGACGAGCTCGGGGTCGTCGAGCCGGCGAAGCACGCCGAGCACGAGCCTGCCGCATGGGTCGGCGGAGTGCACGCAGTAGTGCTTCAGATCAGCCCACGCCGCGTACTCCCTGATGCGCTGATCCATGCGGTTCGCCTCGATCAGCCGGAGAAACGGCTCGCGCGGCAGGTCGAACTCGCGGATCGTCGGCTCGACGTTGCGCAGCACCGGCCACGTCGCCTCGCCGGCGAACGCCGCGTCGACCTCGCGCTCGAGCTCGTCGAGCGCCGCGAGCCGGTCGCCGTCGTAGGCGTCGCCGAGCTCGTCCACGAGCCGCGCGTAGCAGTAGAGCGAACGGATGTGCGGCCGCAGGTGGCGCGGAAACAGAACCGAGCCGACCGGGAAGTTCTCGCCGGCGGCACGCGCTGCGATGTCGGCGAGCTCCACGCGTCCATTCTTGCTTGAATGGCCGGCGCGGCGAAGGTCGCCGCGCGGCAGGAAACGGGAGGAGGAAACGTTGACGGACGCCGGAGTACCGGGTCCCGGAGTGTCCGGAGGACGGGAATCCGCGGTGGCCGGAACCGGCCGCCGGGACGGGGCTGTCATCGTTTCGCTCACAGGAGAGCTCGACCTCTACAACGCCGAGGAAGTACGGAGAGCACTCCTCGACACCCTGGCCGACGGACCGGAGTTGCTCGTCGTCGACCTCGAGGGAGTCACGTTCATCGATTCAACCGCTCTCGGTGTCCTGATCGAGGCACGCTCGCGCATGAACGACCGCACCGGCTTCCGGCTCGCCGCGCCGGGTCTCGAGGTCCGCCGGGCGCTGGAGGTCTCGGGGCTCGACCGCCACTTCGTCGTCCACGACACGGTCGCGGACGCGGTCGGCTCGGCCGGCTGAAGATGCCGATTCGCGAGCCTCTACTCCCGACCGAGTCCCTCTCGCGCTACGCCGACGCGATCGTGCGCGCCTCGCTCGGGATCGAGGACGGGGATTCTCTCATCGTCCTGGCTCAACCCGAGCACCGCGAGTTGTCCGTCGCGATCGCCGAATCGGCCTACGGCGCAGGCGCGCAGTTCGTCGAGATCGTCAACTCCGACCCGCTCGTGACGCGCGCGCGGCTGCTCCACGGCTCCGACGACGCGATCGGTTCGCTTTCGCCGTGGAGCCTTCGCCGGTTCCGAGAGGTCGCAGGCTCGCGTGGCGCCCTCGTCCAGATCGCGGGGGAAGGCGACGCCGGCTATCTCGACGGCATCGCGCCGGAGCGTATCGCGACCGACTTCGCGGGCTTCTCGAAGCAGATCGCCTTCCTCCGCCGCGCGCAGCTGAATCTGCGCGCCCGCTGGGCAATCGCGGGGTGGCCGACCGACTACTGGGCCGGCCAGGTCTACCCGAAACTCGAGCCGCTCAAGGCAAAGCGCCGCCTGGCCAAGGACCTCCTGAGCTTCTGCCGCCTCACCGACGAGGACGGAAAGGGGACGAGCGGCTGGAGCAAGCATTTACGTACGCTTGACCGCCGCTCGAAGAGGCTGACCAAGCTCGACCTCGCAGGGCTGGAGCTGCGGGGGCCCGGCACCGAGCTCGACCTCGCCTTCGTGCCCGGCACGCGCTGGCTCGGCGGACCGGAGACGCTCATGGACGGCCGAATCCAGGCGCCGAACATCCCCACCGAGGAGGTCTTCACGAGCCCGGACGCGCGCGCAACCAGCGGCACGTTCCGTTGCACCTTCCCCCTCTCGTTCCGCGGCCGGCTCATCCACGGACTGCGGGGCGAGTTCTCGAACGGCCGGCTGATCCGGCTCGACGCCGACTCTGACGACGATCGCGACTTCGTCGCCGCCTACATCGACACCGACCGGATGGGGCGGCGGCTCGGCGAAGTGGCGCTCGTCGACTCCTCCTCGCGCATCGGCCAGGCCGGCCGCATCTACTACAACACGCTCCTCGACGAGAACGCGGCAGCCCACATCGCGTTCGGCAGCGGTTTCGGAGGCACGCGTTCGGAGACACCCGCACGCGGGGTGAATCGCTCGTCGACGCATCTGGACGTCATGATCGGAAGCTCGAAGCTCGAAGTGACCGGACTCGCCTCGCGCGGCCGCCGGATCCCGTTGATCCGCGACGGCGCCTGGCAGATCTGATCCTGAGAGCCGCCGGGATCGCGGCGCTCGTCGCCACTGTCGCGCTGGCGACGGGGTGTGGCGGAAGCTCCCAGCCGAAGGCGACAACGAGAGCTTCGGCGGCAGGGCCGGCGAAGTGCACGCTTTCCGCGAAGCAGCGGCGCGTAGTCCGGCGGGCGAACCAGATGATCGTCCAGATGCACGAGCTCGAACAGCCGCTAAAGACGGTTCACGAGCACGGGCCAATGAAGCTCGAGCTGCTGCTGAACCGCTTCCTCCTCTCCATCGGCGTATTGCCCGTGGACGACCGCGCGCTACTCATCCGCAAGGCGAAGAGCGCGGTGGGCCTCTGCCGCGACTGCTTCGACGCGCTCGAAGCCATGGAGCCTTCTACGCAGACTCGCTTCGGCGAATCGCCCTGCAAGCCGGGTTTCTAGCGCGCCAGCAGTCGCTGTAACGCGTCGGCGTCCGCGCGGAGATCGCTCTCGGGGTGAGGCGGAGGCTCGCCGTCCGGGAAGGGAAACGGCCAGCCCGGACGCGGGTCGTCGGCGTAGCGCGGCACAACGTGTGCGTGCAGGTGCGGAAGCGAGTTACCGAGCAGGTCGTAGTTGAGCTTCACCGGAGCGAAATGCATCTCGAGCGCGCGGCCGACGGCGAGAAGCTCGCGCCAATACGCCGCAGCCTCGTGCTCCGTCAGTTCCGTCGGCTCGGCAACGTGCCGTCCGCGCCAGATCACGATCGTGTAGCCGCGCTGGATTCCCGCGCGCTGCAGGTAGGCGTCGGCGACGTCGCCCGCCAGGATCCGGAGTCCGAAACGAGTCTCGTCCGGCCGCCCCTCGGCGCACATCGGGCAGCCTTCGCCGCGTCGGAGCGCGTAGAACTCGGCCGGCCACTCCACGGCCGGATTATCCTCGGCGCGATGCCTGAGACGCCGGAGCAGTTCTGGGAGCGGGTGCACGACAGTTTGCAGGCGCCGCCGGTGCACGAATGGGACACGTGGCCGTTCGACGGCCCGGTTCAGCCCAGGCCGCTCGCGCCACCCGTCGAGCGCGAGAAGCCGCGCCACGGCGAGGGAGGCGTCGACTGCCATGCCTGCGCGGCGCCGGACGACGCCTACGTCTGGACGAACGAGAGTTGGCGGTTGCGCCCGCTCGCGAAGCCGAGCGGCCTGCCGGTCGTCGTCCTCCTCGAACCGCGCGAGCACTTCTCGGCGCCCGGCGATCTCCCCGAGGAGCTGGCCGCCGAGCTCGGTTTCCTCATCTGTCGGATCGAGCGCGCCGTCCGCTCGGTGGAGGGAGTCGGCCTCGTCCACGTGCTTCGCTACGGCGAGGGCGGCGAGCACCTCCACATCTGGTTCATGGGCCGCACCGCCAGGATGGAGCAGCTGCGCAGCAGCTTCGCGGCGATCTGGGACGACGTCTTGCCCCCGACGCCGGAGGACGTCTGGCGCGAGAACCTCGACCTCGTCGTGGCGGCGCTCGGCGACTAGCCGTCGACGAGGAGGCCGTTGAGCGGCCCCCACAGCGCCTCGCTGCGGCGGGAGACGTGCGGCAAGAGGTGCAGCTTCCCGTCTGCAAAGCCGTCGCGCCTCCTCTGCTCGAGCCGCTCCTTGGCCAGCGGCAGCCAGAGCTCGTCGAACACGCGCGTGGGGTCGCCGTCGATCTCCTCTCGTGGCCGCTCGAGATGCTCCTCCCACAGCCTCAGCCGCACCTCCCGCGCAAATGCCGGGTCGCGGACGATGACGTTCGCTTCCGTGTCGTTGAACAGCGAGTGCTCGTTGAGGTTCGCCGAGCCGATCGTCACCCAGGTGTCGTCGATGACGGCCGCCTTCGAGTGGACGTAAACCGGGTTGCCGCCGGGGCCCGGCTGGTAGAGCGTGCAGGCGAGGAAGCGGGTCGTGTCCTCGCCCTCCTCCTTGTCGGCGTTGATCTGGAGGCCGACCTGGCCGCGGCTGTCGTCGGTGCCGTTGTTCGGATGCGCGGGGAGGAGCGCGATCACGCGGAAGTCGTCGCTCGGCGGCCGGCGGAGCTTTTCGGCGAGGACGAAGCACACCTCCGGTGACCAGAGGAACTGGCTCTCTATGTAGACAAAGCGCTCGGCCGCCCGGAGTGCGCGCAGGTAGCTCTCGAGGATCGACCACTCTCCGTGACGACACGGGTCGTACAACCGCTCTGGCACCGTCCGCACGAACTGTGCCTCGATCCCGTCGTCGAGAGGAGCCGGCTCCGACGGTTCGGGCACGTTCCCGTTTTCCGCCGTCGCGCGCCAGCGCATGAGGAAGTGCCGGGCCACGTCAGCGACGATCGGTCCCTCGAGCCGAACCGCGCTGTCGTGCCAGCCCAGCCCGTCGCGGCGCGGGTGATCGTCCGAGTCGAGGCGGTCCCCGCCCAGCGCCGTCAGGTCGATCCCGCCGACGAAGGCCGTCTCGTCGTCGACGACGACGAGCTTCTCGTGGTGACAGTGGAACGGCCGCTCCTTGGCGTCGAGGCTCATCGAGACGCGCGTGCCGCGAACGAGCTCGTCGCGCGCCTGTCGCACCTCGCGCCGGTCCGGATGGAAGAGCGGCAGCGGCGCGCCGGCCCACGCGAGCACCCGCACATCGACTCGCTCGGCCGCCTCGGCGAGCAGCTCCCGCAAGGTCGGCCCTCCCTCTTCGAGCCGGAACGACGGATCGAAATGCCAGCCCGCGAGGTGGACGTGCGAGCGCGCCGAGCGAATTGCGTCCGCGATTCGCGGCAGCGCCGTGCTTCCGTCGACAAAGGGCTCGACGTGGCAACCCGTGCGAGGCTCGAACGCCGCATCGCCGGCCCAGCCACCGGCGGGCGGGTCGATCGCCTGCCCGCTGCCGTGCCGCCGCAGCCGCAGCACGTGGCGGGCGCGGATCGCACGCTCGATCGTCTCGCCGACGAGGTCGTCGAGCCGGTTCAGCGGGAAAGGGGCCACGGGGCGCTCATGCCCCGCGGCACAGAACTATCACCCCGTCGTCGAGGGGTACTGCGAGTAGCCGTAGCTGTACGTGCCGTCGCCGTTGATCTGCGTACCGTTGATGTCCGCCGTCGGGAAGGGCACGACCGGCAAGTTCTCGACCGCCGGGCCCATGAAGGCCTTCCAGATCTCCGCGGGCAGCGTGCCGCCGGCCACCCCGGCGACCCCCTCGATGTTGAGGAGCGGGACCTCGCCGTGCGGATAGCCGACCCAGACGCAGGTGGCCAGCTGCGGCACGTAACCGCAGAACCAGGCGTCCTGGAAGTTCTCGGTGGTCCCCGTCTTACTCACCAACAACCGGCTGAGCGCAGCGGCCGTGCCGGTGCCGTGCTGGACGACGCCCTGGAGTGCGTACGTGAGCTCGGCCGCGACGTTGGGCCCGAGCACTCGCTGGCCCTTCACGCCGTGCTCGATTCCGCCGATCAGCTTCCCGTTCGGCCCGCGGACGCTCTCGAACGCCTGCGGGTCGTGCTGAATGCCGCCCGAGGCGAAGGTCGCGTAGACGTCGGTCATCTCGAGCGGGTTGAACCCGACCGCTCCGAGCGTGATCGCACACGCCGGCTGGAAGAAGGGGCCCGTCGGCGTCGTGATCCCGAGCCGGTGCGCCGTCACCATGACGTTTCGCACGCCGACCTTGGCGATCAGCTGCGCGAAGATCGTGTTCACGGAGTTGGCCGTCGCGTCAAGGAGGTTCATGGTCCCGGCCGCCTCGTCGGCGTAGTTGTGGACGTCCCAGGCCCCGTTTTTGTCCTGGCACTCCGGGGTGACGATGTGCAGCTCGGGCGGACCGTAGAACGTCGAGTAGAGCGAATCGTTCTCGCTCAGCGCCGTCGCGAGGGTGATCGGCTTGAAGGAACTGCCCGTCGAGCGGTGGCCCTGGGTAGCGAAGTTGAACTGCATCCTGCGGCCGCTCGGGAGGTAGTCGACCATCGCCTTCACCGCGCCGGTTCGGGGGTCGATCGCGACGAGCGCCGCCGCGGGATCGGTGGACGTGCGGAGCACGCCGCTGATCGCGTGGAGAGCGAGCCCCTGCAGGCGCGTGTCGAGCGTCGTCCTCGCCCGGAGGCCGCCGAGCTCCACCTGCCGCTGGCTCAGCTTTTCCGCGAGCTGCTGCGTGGCCCAGCCGAAGAAGTTCGGCTGGTGGAGCTGCGTGTAGAGGTGACCGGGCCGGAGTAGAAGCGGCTTCTTCTCCGCGCGGCGAAGCTTCTCCGCGGTGATGTAGCGGTTCTTCCACATCGCCCGCAGCACCTCGTTCCGGCGGGCGAGCGCGGCGTGGGGATTGAGGATCGGGTCGTCGGTCGTCGGCGCCTGAGGCAATCCCGCGAGCAGCGCGGCCTGCACGAGCGTGAGCTCTGAGGCGCTCTTCGAGAAGTAGGTCTGCGCAGCCGCTTCGGCGCCGTAGGCGTGCCGTCCGTAGAACACCTCGTTGAGGTAGTCGGCGAGGATCGCCTTCCGCGACAGCTTCTTGAAGACCTTCTCCGCGAGGCAAGCCTCCTTGAGCTTTCGCGACAGGGTCCGTTCGTTGCTCCCGATGTAGAGGTTGCGGACGAATTCCTGGGTGATCGTCGAGCCGCCCTGGACGATGTGTCCCTTCGAGATGTCCTGGTAGAAGGCCCGGGCGATGCCCTGGTAGTCGAGCGCGCCGTGCTGCCAGAACCGGGCATCCTCGATCGCCACCGTCGCCTCGGGGAGCCAGGAGGAGATCTTTGCGAGCGGCAGCGGCTGCCGGTTCGTGGCCGACGGGACGACGCCGAGCAGGCGCATGCGGTTCGTGTAGAGGAACGAGTTCTCGCCGAGCTTGAGCGGACGGAGGTCGGAGAGGCTGCACGTCGAGAGCAGGATCTGCCGTCCGGTGAACGCGACGGTCGTGACCGCGAGCGCGATGAGCGAGGCGAAGACGATCGCCAGGAAGAGGACGAGCCCACGCCGCTTGCGGTTGCGCCGGCGCAGGCGGCCGTGCCGCGCGACGAGCAGCCGCTCGAGGTCGAAGTCGGACCGCGGCTGCTGCCGGCGATGCGGTCCTCTCCCGTTGCCGTTGCCGTTCCGACCCGGATCGCCTGCCATTCCTCCGCCATTGTGCTTCATGGCGCGGTTTGAGAAACGGTCCAGTCCGCCCGCGCCAGCCGATAGAGCACATGCGGGCGCAACGGATGACCGGATCGAACCCGCGGGTGCTCGAAATCGCCGGCCGAGTCGTGGGTCATCCCGAGCCGCTCCATCACATGCCACGACGGCTCGTTGAGCACCGAGGTGAACGACACGATCTCCTCCAGGCCGAGCTTTTCGAAGCCGAAGCCGAGCGCCGCCCGGCCCGCCTCGGTCGCATAGCCCTTGCCCCAGTGGTCGCGCCCGAGCCGCCAGCCAACCTCGACGGCGGGAGTGAAGTGCTCCTCGAAGCTCGGGCGCGCGAGGCCTACGAAGCCGATGAACCTCGCACCACCGACGACCTCGACCGCCCAGAGGCCCCAGCCTTCGTCCTCGATGTGCCGGCGGGCGTGCTCCGCCAGCGCGTCGCTCTGCTCGCGCGTCGGCGGAGCCGGGAAGTACCGCATCGTCTCGGGATCCGCGTTCAGCGCCGCGAACGGCTCGAAGTCCTCGTCCTCCCACTGCCTGAGCAGGAGGCGCTCGGTGCGAAGCTCGGCCACGCGACGATCATAGGAAGGCCGGGATCCGCGGGCGTTTGGCGGACGGCGCCTTGGGGATCTGAGATTCGTGCCGGGGATCCACGACTTCCTCCACTCGACCGGGGTCACGGTCGCCCGGAACGTCGCAATCGTCCTCGCCGTCGTCTTCTGGCTCGCGCTCGCGTACTGGGTGCACAAGGATGCGCGCGGGCGGATTCGCGATCCTTTCCTCAGGTTTCTGGCGACCCTGCTCGGTCTCGTGCCGTATATCGGTGCGCTCGTCTATCTCCTCTTCCGGCCGACGGAGACTCTCGCCGACGTCCTCTCGCGGCACATCGAGTTGCGCGCGCTGGAACAACAGCTCGCCCGTGCACAACCGGCGTGCCCGGTCTGCAACTCCCCCGTCGAGTCCGATTACCTCGCGTGCCCGGTCTGCACGACGATGCTTCGTGAGCCGTGCGCGACGTGCCGAGCGCCGCTCGAGCCGCTGTGGCAGCTCTGCCCCTACTGCGCCTCTTCGGTCGCGCTGCCGGAGGCAGACCTCGACGCGGCGCTGAGCGCAGAGACCCGGACGCTCGTCGCGGTCGACGACACGAGCGGCGGCCTGCTCCCGGACGGAACCCGCGCCGCAAGCAGCGGCGCCGCAGTAAGCCGACGCGGGGACTCGAACCCCGGACCCCATCATTACGAGTGATGTGCTCTACCAGCTGAGCTACGTCGGCGGGGGAGTCGAAGTCTAGCCGGGTCGCCCGGCGTTTCCTCCCCCGTCAGCCCACGGTCAGCAACGGGCTGCGCTGGCGCGTCAGGGCACCCGGACCGACTCGGCTGACGAGCCGGAGGTCGAGGCGGTAGCCACCGGGGCGCAGCGTCCGCTTCGGCAGCGTGATCGTCTGCGCCGGATCGCCGCCGTTCAGCGAGCCGCGGCGAGCGACGAGAGGCTGGCCGTCAGAGCGCTCGAGCGCGATGAGGTAGAGGCAATCGCGATCGCAACCGAGCACGACCGAAGTCGCCGACGAACCGGAGAGCTGTTCCGGGAAGGTGAGTGTGCTCGGCGTTACGCGCGTCGCGAGCCCCGGGCACACGATCGCCCCGCGCGCAACGGCGCGGATTGCCTGCTTCACGGCGGCCGCCGACGGCTTCGGGGCACCGGTCGCGTCGTAAACGCCGGTTGCCTGGTCCGGCGTGGCGCCGTCCACCAGCCGGTCGAGGAGCACCCCGTTCACGTTGGCCAGACACGACGCCGATCCGATAGCGGCGGCGTAGCCCGTCGGGTCGAGACCGGCGTCGAGCATGACCGGCGGCGCTGTCCCCAGCCCCTTGGCGAGCGCCGACTCGAGCTTCGCGACGTCACCGACCGCCCACACTCCATTCCCGGGTACCGGCGCAGGCAGGAATGAGACGACGTCGGCACGGCCACCGGCATGTGCGAGCTCCTGTGCGAGCACCTGGGCGGTTCGCAGCGGTTGGGCAGTCGACCCGTCGAATGCCGGTCCGACGGACACGTCCGATCGGGCAGAGACCACAGCGGAGCGAACAGCCGCGAGGGCATCGGCATAGTCGGCGCCAGTGGAGACGGAAGGGGCCGGCGTGAGGACGAGGTCGCGAAGCGACGGCGCCTGCCGAGCGAGCGACCCTGCGTACTGGGACAGCGCTGCCCGGCCCGCTTCGTCGTCAGGCATTTGAGCAGCGTTCACGTCGAGCACGAGCCCGATGTTCGAGGGGAGTGAGTCGATAAGAGAGACGGTCGTCGGGTCCGGCGCCGTTTGCCCGGGCTGCCAGGAGGCCGTCAGGCGGACGAGCTGCATTCCCAGCGAGCCGGCGAGGGTCGCCTGGCCCGCTTCGTCGATTCCGGCGCCGACCGCGAACGACTCCGCGCTGGTCGCGGACGCCGTTCCCGAAGGTTTCCGCGGACTCGTCGACCGGTGAGCAGAAACGGGAACCCTGACGATCGGGAGAGCCTCGAATGACGAGCGATTGCCTGCGTAGTCGACCGCGGTCAGGTGGACGGCGTAGATGCCGGGATGCTTCGGCTCGCCCCAGCGGAACGTATGCCAGCCGTCGTCGAGGCTCAACCGTACCGAGCGACCTGCAGGCGTCCATGCGCTCACCGAAGCCGGCTTCGAGAGCCAAAAGCGAAGGCTGCCCGAGGAGGCCGTCGCGAGCTTGAAGGCGGGGGGCTGCCGCAGATAGGCGGCGAAGCGGTCAGCGGCCTGGGCGAAGCGGGAATCGGACGGAGCCAGCTTGTGCAGAAGCTGCACGACGAACTTCTGGTAGGAGAGCGGCGAGGGGTTGCCGGCGAGCGAGTAGTACGTCCAGTACCCGGTGTCGAACCGCGCCACCGTTGCCGCGGCCGCCTGCTGCATCTGCGCGGCGAGCGACGCGGCGGCCGTGTCGCCGGCCGCCTTCGCGTACGTCTGAAGCGAGATCACGGACTGCAGTTGGGCGTTCAGGACCGGGTTCTTGCTGAAGGAGTAGAGCCGGATCCACGGGCCCGCCGTGAGGTTCATCGTCAGCCGGGGGACGGCGCGGAACGAGGCGGCCGCCTCGCGCAGCAGGTCGGCCGACTCGTCCGTCACGAGCGACGCGGCCCGCGCGAACGCCTGTGCGCCGACCGCCTGCGCCATGCCGGACACCCACGGCGCGCTGCCACCGAAGGGGAAGTAGTACTCCCACGCCATCCCACCGAAGCGCGGGACCGCGCGAGCGGTCAGCGCCGCGGCCAGCCGCTGCGTGCCCGCGACGTCTTTCGCTGCGACGCGTGCGTTGAGCGCGGCGACGTTCGCCAGCGGATGGAACTCGAAGCAGCGGCCGGGGAAGTAGCGGTAGACGACCCCGTCCGCGTCGGTGATGTCGGTTCCGTTCCGCGGCGCGGGGCGGCGCGCGAAGTAGTCGTCGTTCGCCCGCAGCTGCCCGAAAACCGCCGTCGCGCGCGGGCTCGTCAGGCCCTTTCCGAGCGCTCCCACCTGCTCGAGCGCGACCTCAACGTGCACTCGTCTCGCAGGCGGCAGCACACGCGCGAGATGTACGGCGCGCGCGATCTCCGCACGGTCCACCTTGGCGGCAGCCCGGGTCAGCCGGCGTTCCGCCACCGCGTGTTTCACCGCGGCCAGCGCTGCCTTTTCGCCGGGCACGGGCGGAGGTGCCGCCGCAGCGCCCGTCACCACCAACAAGGCTGCGGTGGCGAGCAACAACCCGGTGAGACCCCTCACACTCACCACGGCGGCAAATTGTGCCGCACAAGCGGCTCGCGTGCCTTTGGCTTTACTCGGGCCTGACCGTCAAGACTCGATCGTGACGAGCGTCCCGATCGGCGTGTACGGCCACACTCGCCCGGCTGCGTCCTCCGGCAACTCGACGCAACCGAGGCTCTGCGGCGTCCCGAACGAAGCGCGCGGGAAGGCGTGAAGCGCGTCGCCGCCGTGGAAATAGCTGATCCATTTGATGCCGGGATCGTGGTAGTGCGAACCGTCGGGATTCGTGCCGCTCATCGTTCCGACCGAGATGTGCTCGAAGACCGGCCACGTCCCCGGGGCCGTCGGCGCTTGCGCGATCCCGGTGTTGCCCGGCGACGTGAGGATCACGCGGCCGTTGTGCCAGAGGCTGAGCGACTGCGGAACCGTCTCGTGCACGAAGACGTAGCTGTAGCCGCCGCCCAATCGCCTTCCGGCGAGATCGTCTCGGAGGAGCGTGCGCCAGACCAGCGGGCCGGGGACCCCGTCGGTTGCGAGACCGTGCTCTTGCTGAAAGCGCATGACGGCGCCCTGGGTGACGACGTTCCATTTGCCGGGTTTCCAGAGCGTGCGGAGCGAAACGGGCGTCTGCACGTAGCGCCACGAGAAGGTCCCGTCCGGCGGCGAAACGGCGGCCGAGATCTCCGCGGCCGGTGTCGAAGGCGCATCGGCCGCAGGACGCCAGCGCAGCGGGAGATAGCCGGCGCGCGCGAGCAGCTCCTGCAGCCGCAGCGTCGATCCCCTCGGCGCCGTCCAAGAAAGAGTTCGCCCCGGTAGCCGCAGGCGCACCGTCCCGCCGAGGCCGAAACCGAAGCCGGCCGGCTGGAAGGTGAGCGTATGAGTGTCGACCTGTGTCCAGCGGCCGCGAGCCGCCGGCTCGAGCCGCGGAAGGCGCGAGCCGAGTACGGCGGCGACCGGCCTCGCGAACGTCAGGGTCAGTGCTCGCCGTGGCCCGAGCCGGCGACCCGCTGCTGGGTCGGACACGATGCTCGTCCGGGCGCCGGCGACGAACCACGAGACGCGCACCGGCGCTGAAAGCGTTTCCCATCGCCGTGCCGCCGCTGAGAGGGTCAACGTTCCCGCGCTCGCGGTACGTGAGGTTCGCACACCGAGCGGAACGACGGTCCGGCCGGGCCCGAGCCCACGGAGCCGCCGGTGACCGACCGCGAGGCGGCTCACAGGCTCGGCGAAACGGACTGTCACGACACTGCCGCTCTTTGGCCGGAGCAGCGTCGAGCGGATGTGCGCCACCGGCGTCGTGACGGTCACCGTCCGCTCGGCGCGGTGGCCGACGAGCCAGCCGATCCAGCCGGGCCGGCGAACCACGACCTTCAGCGTCACGTGCTCACCCGCGGCGAGCCGGACGCGAGGCCAAACGACATCACTGCGCAGGGAAACCGGTAGCGACTTCCCGTCCGCGTTCGTCACCGACACCGTCTCCACGTGTCCGGAGAAGCCGGGCAAGGAGACGGCCGCCAGTCCGCTCGTCGAGGCTGCGATCCCGACCGTCGGCCAGGCGAGAAGAGCAGCGACGACCGCCGCTGCGGCGGCCAGGACGAGACCGAGCGTTGTGAAGCCCCACACCCGCAACACGACGATTTCAGTATGTCCTACGCTCAGACGGATGGCCGGCGCGGGCAGAGGAACTCCACACGAGCTCTCACGCGCCGAGATCGAGGAGTTCCTCCACGGACAGCGGATTGCACGCCTCGGCTGCCATGCGGGCGACGAGACGTACATCGTTCCGTTGATCTACGCCTACGAGGACGGCGCGGTGGTCGCCGTCACGACGGAAGGCCGAAAAACCGCGATGCTGCGCGAGAACCCGCGGGTCTGCGTCGAGGTGGACTCCTACGACGTGGACGGCAGGGGAAGCTGGCGCAGCGTGATCGCCTACGGGATGTACGAGGAGCTGGCCGGCGATGCAATCGAGCCCGCGTTGTCCCTCTTACGGGAGCGCTTCGCGCGCGCCGCGGGCCGTGCCGCAGAGCCGCGCGAGCTGGGCGAAGACGTCGTCGTCCTCCGCATCACGCTCGACGAGATTTCGGGACGTAGCGTCGAGCGTTGATTTCCGTGATAAGCAGGGAATGAGACTTTGTACGGAAATAGAAAAACACCCGGTTTGGGAATGGACTTCGGTGCAATGCCGTTCTATAACTCGGTCGGGTGTCGGAATCGCAGCGAAGCTGCGCTAGTCCGACGGGGCGCCAAACCGGCAGCCCACCACGAACGAAAGGAAACAACACTGAGCGACACGATTCATCTGCACGACCTCTCGCCTGTCGAGCGCCTGCTCGAGGAGGCCGCCGAGCGCGGCTTCGTCGAGGAGAAGGACATCCAGTCGCTGGCCGACGAGCACGAGCTGACCGAGGACGATCTCTCGGGCCTGCGCGCCGCGCTCGAAGAGCGCGACGTCGTCGTGCGCGACGAGACGCCCGAGGAGACCCGCCCGGTCGCAACCGCGCCGGTCACGGGCACGCTCGACCCGCTGCAGCTCTTCATGGATGCCGCGGGCCGTCACAAGCTGCTCACGGCGGCCGACGAGGTTGCGCTCGCAAAGCGCATCGAGAAGGGCGACCTGGCGGCGAAGGAGAAGATGATCAACTCCAACCTCCGCCTCGTCGTCTCGATCGCGAAGCGCTACCAGGGCCACGACGTTCCGCTTCTCGATCTGATCCAGGAGGGCGTGATCGGCCTCAACCGCGCAGCGGAGAAGTTCGATTGGCGCAAGGGCTACAAGTTCTCGACCTACGCGACCTGGTGGATCCGTCAGGCCTGCCAGCGCGCGGTCGCGAACCAGTCCAAGACGATCCGCATCCCGGTTCACGTTCAGGAGCGCCGGATCAAGCTCAACCGCGCCTCGGCCGAGCTGCAGGCAAAGCTCGGTCGCGAGGCGACCCCGGAGGAGCTGGCCCAGGCGACACGGCTCAAGCTCGAGCATGTTGTCGAGGCGCTCGACGCCGTCGACTCCGTCTCCCTGAACCAGGGGCTCGGCTCGGACGGCGACTCGGAGCTCGGCGACCTGTTCGCCGACGAGTCGACCGTCGATCCGGCCGAGGAGGCCGTCGAGTCGGTGCGCCGGCAGCGCGTGCAGCGCGCAGTCGCGGACCTGCCCGAGCGTCAGCGGCGGATCATCGAGCTCCGCTTCGGCTTCGAATCCGAGCCGGCCTCGCTCGAGACGATCGGCAAGGAGCTCGGCCTGACGCGTGAGCGCGTCCGTCAGCTCGAGAGCGACGCCCTGGCGCGGCTCCAGCTCGCGCTCGGCGACGAGCTCGTCTTCGCCGCCTAGGCGGCAGAGGCGAGGAGAGAGACACCCGAAGGGCCGGGAGCGATCCCGGCCCTTCGTTTTGGCTGCAGGGTCGAGCTGAGCTAGCCGCGGGCGGCGAGCTTCGCTGCGGGCTCTTCCTCGGCGGCGAGCACCTCGCAGAGCAGATCGACGACGTTCGGGTCGAACTGATGGCCGGCGCAACGCCGGAGCTCGCAGATCGCGTCCTCTGGACTGCGGGCGGCGCGGTACGGCCGATCGCTCGGACAGCCGGTGCTTCCCGACGTCGTGCAGCTCTGCGGCCAGCCGCAACACCTCACACTCGTCGCGGGTGATGCCGAGGCGCTCGCCGACCCGCACCGCGAGGGACGAGACATCTGCTACACAGCCGCTCGTCGACGACGCTCAGGGCTGCAGAGACGGTCGACGCATCGTCGGGGATCACGGAGGCGCCGTACGCGCTCGTGACCATGAAGCCTTCGCCGCCCTCGCTCAGCGAATCGGCGATCCGGCGCAGCTCCGGCTCCGACGCAGTCAGGATCACGCAGAACTCGTCACCGCCCATTCGGTACGCAACGCCCACGGGCGCCGCTGCGGCCGCAAGTGAGCGCATCCGTCAATGCCTGTGGCCGAGGTAATGCAGCCCAAGCAAGATCAGGCCAGCGACGAGGATCGCCTGCCTGAGCCTGAGCAGCGCATGGGCACGGAGCTGTGCCGCACCTTCCATGACCGTGCGGAGTATCGGCAGGGCTCGCCGCCCTCTTTACATTTGCGGCCCGATGCTTATGCGAGCGCGGCGGCTGTTCCCAGCTCACTGCGCAGGCGGATGAGCAGCGCCTCGAGCGCCAGCGGCGTCGAGACCTGCAACTCCTCCGCTTCCCGCCACGCGGCACGCACGAGCTCGCACGCGTCTTCGGCGGCGTGCATGCGCTCGAGCGTCGCATCCGTTCGCAGCTCCGCGAGGCGGTCGACGTGCACCGCTGCCGTCTCCGCGCCCGCGGCGACGACTACGAGGTCGCGGTACCAGGACTCGAGCTCCTCGAGCAGCGCGAGCAGCTCCTCGCGCTCCGCGCCGCGCTGCGCGCGCCGGACTCGCTGCTCTGCCTCCCGGCCGGTCAGCTCGAGACCTTCGACCTGCACCTCGGCCGCGTCCTTCGCCTCCGCTCCCCGTTCGGCGATGCCGGCGAGGAGTGCCTCGGCACCGTCGGCCGGCTCGAACGACGGATCGGAATACACCGCACGCGCAACGCCGATCAGCGCATCGCGCCGGCGAGCAGCAGCCGGATCGAGAAGCTGGAGCGCCCTGCCGAGCCGCCCGCCGGCGACGCGTGCGAGCGTCGTCACCTCCTGCTCCCCGAGCTCGGGGGCGTGCGCCTGGATTGCCTCCCGGACGGCAGGCTCCGACAGGCGCCCGAAAGACACGAGCTGGCAGCGCGACCGAATCGTCTCGGGCAGCGGTCCGAGGCGCTCGGCGACGAGGACGACGACGGCGTACGGCGGCGGCTCCTCGAGATCTTTGAGGAGCGCGTCGGCGGCGTCCTCGTTCAACGAGTCCGCGCCGAAAACGAGGTACACCCGCCGCTCGGCCTCGAAGGGGCGCATGTGCAGGTCTCGGCGGAGCTCGCGGACGTCGTCGATGCGAATCTGCTCGCCCAGCGGCTCGAGGACGTAGAGGTCCGGATGGCTGCCGCGCTCGACGCGCGCGTGGTCGCCGAGCAGCTCGGCTGCGAAACGGCGTGCGAGCTCCCGCTTGCCCACGCCGGCCGGGCCGTGGAAGAGGTAGGCGTGCGCAGGCCCTTCCTGCAGCGCAGCGGCGAGCAGTCGCTTGGCCTCGTGCTGCTCAGGAACGGTTTCGAAGCCGCTCACGCACCTCCCTTGCGATCGTCTCGGGTTCTCCGGTCGCGTCGATCGTGACGATTCTCTCCGGGAAGCGCGTCGCGAGCTCGCGGTAGGCGGCGTCGACCTTCGCCTGCAGCTCCGTCCCCTCCCGCTCGAGCCGGTCGGGGTCGACCTGGCGACCCGTGGCGACATCGGGATCGAGCAGAAGCAGAAACGTCAGGTCGGGAAGCAGCCCGCCGGTGACAGCGAGGTTGAGTTGCAGCACGGCGTCGACCCCGAGGCCGCGCGCGATCCCTTGATAGGCGAGCGACGAGTCGACGTACCGGTCGCAGACAACGTCGGCACCACGCTCGAGGGCCGGACGGATCACCTCCTCGACGTGCTCGGCGCGCGACGCCGCGAAGAGCGTGGCCTCCGCCCAGGCGCCCATCACCGGGCCGTTGAGGACGAGTGTGCGCACCGCTTCGCCGAGCTCCGTGCCGCCCGGCTCGCGGGTCAGCACGACATCGCGACCTTCGCCGGCCAGCGTCGCTCGGAGCAGCTCTGCCTGCGTCGACTTGCCCGAGCCGTCGGCTCCCTCGAAGGTCACGAACACGGCGCCACCATACGCCGCCGGTCCGGGGTAGGAGGAGGGGCCGGCCGTGGGGCGAACCCTGACGGTCCGTGGAACACGCCCAGCCGTTCAGCCGCCCCTTCCCGTGGCGCCTCGCGCTCCTCGTGGCGAGCGCGCTCATGCTCGCGACGCTG
>Ga0157372_10002471_pt1 | contig 20046 bp, 14 predicted proteins | sample C55metaG_FD_115307 | JGI IMG/M metagenome (GOLD analysis project Ga0157372, IMG submission 115307) | Corn rhizosphere microbial communities from Kellogg Biological Station, Michigan, USA - C5-5 metaG | ecosystem: Host-associated > Plants > Roots > Rhizosphere > Soil | place: USA: Michigan... | reverse complement strand
TAAGCATCCTTGACCCCTTCCAGACTCGCGTGAAATACAGGTCCGTAGCGGGGTTTGCCGATGCTGCTCAGCCTGACAAAGAAATTCCTTTTCATTGCCAACCTGAAGACGGCCTCCACCTCCATCGAACGGGTGCTCTCGCCGCATGCTGAGATCCGTCTTGTACAATCACGCTTCGGAAAACATCAGAGCTTCTCGGAATTCAGCGAGCGTTTCAAATGGCTACTGAGCTGCGTGAATGTGCACGATCTCTTCATCTTCGGAGTCATGCGCGACCCGGCCGACTACGTGCTGAGCCTCTACAATTCGCATCGTATTGAGCCATTTCGCAACACTCCAAAACTGTACACCGGCAATATGGACTTCAGCCGCTTCATCGCGGAATGGGTGCCTCGAAATGCCGACCAGCTTCGTCCACAATTCGCGCGTTTTGTCGGAGCAGAGGGTCGTGTGGTGGCGAATTTGATCATTTCCTATGACCGCCTCGCCGAAGGACTGGAGATCGTTGCCGAAAGGCTGGATGTGAAGGAACTGCGCAACATGCCGCGCGTCAATCCCAGCCCGTCGGAACTCACGCGCAGCGGGTTGTCGCCGGAACACCTTGCCTGGATCAAGACGCGCTTCGAAAGGGACCGCGAGTTCATGGAACGGTACTGCGACCGTCTCCTCGGCTGACGGTTAGATCCGATCTTTACACGCGCTGTCCGGAGGGGTTTGCGGCAAGAATGTCAGAACGTCCGTTGAAAAGGTCTCAAGTAGCGTTGGTCGGCACGTCCATTCCTCGTTCGGGGCATCATTTTCTGCAGAGCCTTCTCGCGCACTATTACGGGGACGATCTGTTCTATTGTGAGGTTTATGCCAGGGCGAATTGCTGCAATACCGTGCCTTGCGTTCGCGGTCGTGCAAGTTCCGTAACCTTCCAGAAGAGTCATGATCGGCAAGGTGAGGTGCGGAGCGATGCGGGCGAAGCGCTTTACATCGTGCAATATCGCGAGCCCGTTGGCGAAGCGCTGTCCGATCGCGAACTCGATCTCAACGATCGCCTCGGACGCAAGAGCATCAATTACCGGCTATCCGCGGATTACTATTCTTGGTGGCTTTCGTTGAAGGCAAGTTACTACCGCGATTTTCACGACAAGTGGTTCACACCAAAACTGCCGAACGCGGTATATCTGGACTACGCTTCGCTTGCGACCGATCCAGGACGTGCCATCGGAGATATCATAGGCAGAGCTACGGGCGATGTTTCGGAGCAGCGCGTCGCATCCGCCATTCAGGAAGTAAGTGCCGTTCGAGCAGGTAGCGTGCATCGAAAGCGAAAGGGGACACCGTTCGCGCCGCGGAATATCGAGGACAGCCCCGATTTCGATCGCGAGTTGTTGGCCGCGTTCGAAGCGTACGTTCTAGAAAGTTGTCCGAGGTTTGAATTTGCCTCTCGGCTGAACGGCCGATTTCGCGATCATCCGTGGTATGGACTGGTTCTCTTGCACGATGAGCGCGAGCCGTTACCGGAGGGCGAAACCGATCGCCTGAACGCCGCGGCGGCGCGAATCCCTGATCATCCCGAAGTTGTCTTGCGCCTTGCAAAGCGCGCGCTGTCCGAAGGCCAGGTGAACACCGCAATTGCAGCCGTGGAAAATTTGTTGGCGCGCAACCCGTTCTTCGGCCCAGCTTACCGGTTCATCTTGAAAGCTGACCGAGAAGCAGGACGTTCGATGGCGCCGGGATATCTCAATGGCAACGCGCTGTTTGCCTGCATCGACAATCCTCGCCTGATGGGTGATTTGGCTCATGCCTATCTTGATGCGGACATGATTGTGAGTTCGATTGTGGCGCTCTCCTGTGCAGTCGTCCTGGAACCAGATGATTTTAGGCTCAATCATTTGCTCGCTAGCGCGTTATCGGAACAACGTGTGTGGAAAAACGCGGAGTTCTATGCTCTAACCGCGGCGAAATTGAAGCCGGAAAGCAAAGCGAACAATCGCCTGCTTTCGAGAATTCAGAGCCGCGGAAAGTCACCGCCCAGAGCGGATGTATAGGAATGGCCGCCACTATACACGGGCGGCAACGAGAGTTCCGGTCGGCAAAAGTAACAGCAGCGCGTTCAGCACGCTTGAAGGTATGACCGCAACAGACGGGATCATGAACAAGGCCGATCCGCCGTCCAGTGGGCGCCGAATTCCACCGGGACTTTCGGCGAAGCTGGCGTTGGCCCGTCGCGTGGTCCGTCGGCGGATCCTGGCAGAGCGACTGCGCTGGATCGCAGAGCGCTACGACTGGGATATCGCCAATCGGCTGTTCAAGAGCATTGCCGCACGTGCTGTTGGCAATCCCGGCGCCGCCGAACTCCTCTCGAGCGCCACGTTGCGCGGGGCGCGTGACGCAGAAATGCGCGGCCGCTTCACGACCGCGTCGCGATTTTGGGTCTGGCATGCAGCGTGTTCTGGGGATGTCCAGAAGGCATCTCGCAACCTTGCGCGGTGCGCGCGCCTTTTCACGACGGATCGGGTGGATCGAGAGGCCATTTCCGGCGCGCTTCAGGCTTGGCGGCTGCTCGCGGCGATGGATCCCGAATCTGTCGAAGCGAAACAAGGACAAGCTTGGTGTCACACCGGGTTGGCGCGGATCGCGGAAGAGGCTTCCGATTTCACGACCGCGCAAGCGCAGTGGTCAGCAGTATTGCAGGTGCTTCCAAACGACCAGACAGCGCTTAACGGGCTTCATCGCACACTGGAGGTGGATTATGCGGGGCTCCCTGCTGCCGATGGATCGGCGCGTGCGCAAGGCCTCTTCCAGCGACTGGCTCGCGAGACGCGGCCGGATTATGATTCGCAATGCGCAGCGGCAAACATTCTTTTGAACGCCGGCGCGCCGGCTTTGGCTCTCGGTTTTGCTGACGCGGCGCTCACGCAAAGGAGTGGGCCGGAAGCCGCATCACTGCTGTTCCGCTGTCAAACGGCGCTCCGCAAGTATGAGGATGCAGTTGCGACATTGGTGACGCTCGCCCAGACAGCCGTCAGCATTCCGGCAGTTCCGGTTCGCGACCTTCAAACAGTTCTTGCGCATGTACCGCCGGAGAAGCTTTCCATAGAGTTGGTTTCGCGGCTTGCGCTTGCCCAGAATGCACGGTCTATCGCTCCGGTGCTGCTTCCATATGTGGTCCCGCGCAATTTGCCCGAGGCCCTTATCGCCCTATCCGATAAAGTCTCGCCGGACGAAGATTGGTCTCCTCAAACGGTGCTGGACACGGCAGACAGCCTTTGGGCTCTCGGAGAGCAACAGCGCGCTCTTCGCATTCTCGCGCCATTCTCAGAGACTGAAACGATCGCCAAGCGGTTTGCTCTCTATGCGGGAGCTTGCGATGCCGAGGAGATTGAGCGGGTCGAATTCGGCGCATCGGCACAGTTGCCCGGCTTCTGCGCGGCCTGTTTGCTGATTGCCGAGATTCACAGCAGTCGGGGCGATTCGAATCGCGCGGTGGGTGCGCTTTGCCGAATCTCTGAGTCGAGTGAACACGCGCAGTTTTTCTTTCAGACCCAGAAGTGGCGGATTGCCGCCGTAGTCGATGGACTGCTACAGGCAGAAGGAGTGAATTCAGAGATCGCGCTGCGGCTGGCTCGTGTCGTTGTATCGTGGCTGCCGGAGTCGGTGCATGCCTTTTACCGCGGTTCGGAATTTTCTGATTTGTACCAGGACATCGCTACGGTTTCGCGCTTCGCGGCCGCGCCGCCGTCAAGCCGCATGGGTTTTTTCCGGGAGCACTACTTCGAACATCACATGGAGCGGCGAGAGCGCCGGGTTTCGGGTGCGCTCGAGTCGGATTTCGCATTCTGCCACGCCGTCCTCCAGTATTTCAGCAACGTTGCAGAGCTGCGGCCGGCTGAAAGAATCCCGGTTGGGGCGGCGTTAAGAGCCCGACTTGCCAAACCCATCCTGTCACTTGGCTCGAGTCATTCCACCGACGTGCTAATGAGTTATGCGATCCTGCGGAACTGCCCGGAATGCGATCTCAAATCCGACAATCTCTTCGAGACTTTGGCGAGATGGTACACTTCGGAGTTTCTGCCGGCGAATAAGGTGCCATCCGCGTGTCTCCCGCCGGACGTTCTGACCCACTTCAACACCGTGATCCGGGATTATTCGGGGGTGGGCATTGCAGCGACACGGTTCGCGCATCTTGTCCGCGAACAATCGCAGGCATACCAGCGTCGTTATGACCTGGAAAGCTCCGTCGATGCGCTACTCTTCACCCTCGGACTCGTTGCCGCGCTGCTTCCATCCTCTCCGCAATACCGGCCGTTCATTGGCGCAATGATCTCGGGAGGCAAAGACGAATGTACTTTCGCGGATATCTGTGTGGCTGCCCTCGCCTCACCAGATTGCAAGCCGGCTAGAGCACTCAGGTTCAGCTCGGTGTTGAACGGGTGCGCAAGGCATTCGATTCGCCGAGTTTGGCTGCAGCAGGGCGGCGTTCCACAGGATGTGCTGTTGATCGGCCATGGCGGGCAAGGCACAGGGCTTGGACGCAATTTTCAGATGCTCATCGAGGCGCTTTCAGGTCCCGACATTTCATTGACCACGATGACATATGAAACCGCGCCGGCTGAGTTCGCAGAAGAATTGCGAGAATGGTACCACCGCTGCAGGACGCGCCCGGTTGTGATCGCGGCCGTGAATGCTCACGATATCCCGGCTCTTTTCGTCAAAGATCGTCATGACGTGCTGTACGACTGCCAGGTTGTAGGCTTCTTCCTGTGGGAAACTTCACAGGCGCCGCGCGTACAGCACCTCGGAATCCATCTCGTGGACGAAATCTGGACGCCGACAAACTACGTGGCGAGCGTCTATTCGCCATTTGCGCCGGTGCATGTCGTCGGGAAGGGGCTCTTTTCAATCGAGGAATCGACCCAGACTCCACGCCCGGCGGCTGGCTCGATCCGCTTTCTCGCCATTTTCGACTTCCATTCTTCCATCGAGCGAAAGAATCCGCTGGCTGTGGTACTGGCCTTCCAGAAGGCCTTCAGAGCCGGCGAGCGGGTGGAGCTTGTTTTGAAAGCATCCAACGTCAACCCGCAACATCCGGGCAATGCATCCGGCCAGTGGGAGCGGATCTGCGCCGCCCGCGCAGGAGATGACCGGATTCGCATCATTACCGGCCGATATACGGGAGAACAGATGCAGCAACTCATGCGCGATAGTTCGTGCGTTGTATCGCTGCACCGCTCGGAAGGCTTTGGCTATGTACTATCGGACGCCATGGCGCTCGGCATTCCAGTGATCGCGACAGATTATTCCGGCAATACCGATTTCTGCGATCAGGAGACCAGCTATCCCGTCTCTTATCGCACCATTCCCGTGACATCTCACGGGGCCCATTGGGAAGAAGAAGGGATGCAATGGGCGGAGCCAGATATCGATTCGGCCGCAGCGCAGATGCGAGCGGTCTACTCGAACTATTCTGAAGCGCTATGCAAAGCCACGCTGGGTCGCCAGAGAATTCTCGAAAAATATTCCAAGGAGGCATTTGCTGCGCGATTGCGTGAGCGGCTGGCCGCCATAGTTTCCGCGCCCGGAATTGATCCATTCCTGCACGCCGTTCAATAAAGCAGATTCAGATTTTGCGCCGCTCGCGGAATTTTCCGATTGCGGCAGAGGACGAAGGTCGTGAAATCCAGACATCCCGAAAGCGCCGACACAAAAGAATCCAATTTGCCGGGGGAAGCTAATTCTTCTGGGGTCTCCAAACGCGATAAACGCCGGAAGGACCGCGCGGAGCTCCGTGCTCGCCGGGCCGAGCGAAAGACGAAGAGGGCCGGTAAAGATGAACAGCGGCCGCGCTCAAAAGCACTCGCCCCTTCAGAACCTGCCGACAGCAGCACGGCCAGTGTCGCGTCCCAGCCGCAGCCCGAGAGGCGCCGGCATAGAGGAAGAGCAAAACCCGCACCTTTAGATGAAGCGCGTTCAGGAAAGCAGCGCAAAACATCCGGGATCGTTGTAGAATCCGCCGACCGGACGCCCCCCCACAAGAAATCGGAACGAGACGTTCCGGGTCACAGCCCGCCTCGTTCCAAGGGAGCGAAGCGCAGTGGCCGAAGACGGAAGCGCGCACAGCCAGAAACGAGGCATTCTCCAGGCAAGTTGGAAAATGCGTCGAGAGCAAACCCAGAGGGCGGAAGATCCGCTGCTGGTCCTCCGGAAACCGACGAGGATCAGGAGTATGGACTCTCCGCTGAAGACGATCTGGAGGAAGTTGAACCCGCCGACGCCCGCACTGGGCGCGGCCCGAACGTGCGAAAACTGTCGAGTCCGGCACCCACGAGCGTTGTCGCCAGTGATCAGCGTCAAGCGACTCAGGTGTTCGGTGCGCTCAGGAATGCGTTTGCAGAACGCGGAATAGAACTCAGTCCCGTCAATGCGGACGCGGACTTGGCAGTCTATCTCGCGAGCGACCATATTGCCGATTTCCGTCCCGGACGCCGTGCGACAGCTATTGTGTTCCGCAGTGCGGGAGCCGTCGCTGAGCAGCGGAACTTGCTTGCGCAAGTGAGAGCACATCGCGCGACCATTCTGCCGATCGATATGTTGGTTCGTCGCTATGGCGAATCCCGTATTCTGTCCGACGCGGCTGAACTTGGTGAGCGGGGTGCAATTCTCGCTTCAGCGGCTTTGCGCGACGGCATTCTTGCCGCGCAAGCTGGTGCGGTTTCATCCCCGATAGCGCATATCGGTGAGGCGCCCGATTTCATTGAGGCGCTTCAACTGGCGCACCCCCCAGTGGATCTCCTGAAGTCGCTGCACTGGCCGGGGAACACTCCACCGCGATCGTTGCAGGTTCCGCTCGATAAGGAGGTGATCGAGCAGTTCCTCGAGGGAAATGTTCCGCTCACAAGTGGAGGCGAAAGACTGGCCACTCCGTATTACATTCCATCCGATTGGGAGAGGGCAGCAGAGGGCAGGGCCGATCAATATACACTCTATGGACTCGATTTCGTCACGAGCGTCCTCAACTACTGGTACCTGAGAGCGAATGGCGTAACATCGCCCAAGCTCGCACCTCTCGGAAACATCATGAAGCAGCGTGGTGTGACCGCGAGCGCCCTGCTCACCGCGGCCGGTGCAGTAATTCTTGATTCCATTGAGAATACGGAAAAGTTGCCACCCGCCGCTTGGGGAATTTCCTACGTACAAAGGCGAGCAAGGGCATTCGAGATGTTCCTGCTCTGCTCCCGAATGGCGGTATTGAAGCGCATCAAGTTCAATGAAGTGACCTGCATCTCTGTGTTCCGTGGATTGGTCGAACTTTTGGAGCGGCTCCGGGCCGCGACATTTGCAAGTATCGGCTCCGGGAAGGCTGTCGCGGAAACGGCGGTGCTCATTGCGCTCAGTTTGCCATTACGCAAGACGCGGTACGGCGCCCTGCTGCTGGAAGAAACGCTGGAGGCACTTTGCGCCTATCAACTGGAGACCGGGATGTCACCGGACGGCGTGTGGTACGAGGGTTTTGCCCAACAATCTTCAATATTGGCGACTCTGCGGTTCCTTGCGGCCGACTTGCGTGCCGCGGAAGTCTCTGCGCGTCCAGTGAGCGCGGCGATCGCAAAACTGGAATCCGTCGTCACCGCCTTCCTGTCGTTCGAGGGGATGAGCCCTCCCATTGCCGAGATGCCCCCTACAAGAGGCAAGAGGCCCGCTGCCTCTGCGGCGCGAATACGATCGCCGCTCTCGGGCGGACCGCTGCGCGAGGCCTCTGTCTTTCCGGAGGGCGGTTTTTTCGTCAGCAACACCCGCAAAAAGGGGACGCAGCCGTCTTCGCAATTGGTCTTGCAGGCGCGCGCGGCGTCCCTGGGAGGGCCGTCACTCAGTTTTTCTGTTGGTCCCGATTTTCTTCTGATCGGTGGCGGCACACAGTCTCGCAGAGCGCCCGCTCAAGCGAGAACCGCTGCCCGTGAGGATCCGGCCGCGCACAATGCCGTGCGCATCAATGGCGAAGATTATCGGAATGCCAACAACGCAACAGAGCGGGCAATCCGGATTGAGAACGCGTGGGAAGGTTCAGACTGGGCCGCAGTAAGGATGACCCATCACGCTTTCGACAAAGCGCCGATGGCAAGAACGGCAATCCACGCCAAATCCATGTCCGCCTTATTGATCATCGATGAGTTATCGGCAGAGACAGGTGCAGCAGACTTCGAGATTTTTTGGCATTTGGCGCACGCGCTCAAGAAGACGGATGACATGTCGTTCCGCTGCCCCAAAGGCGGGTTCCTGAACGCGAGTTTTGAAGCGGGTGCGACTGCCGAGCTGCATGAAGACGGCGCGGACGGGATAGGCTGGGCCAGCACCACGAAGCGCGAGGTGGCGCCGAATCCATATCTGGTGCGAACTATCAGAACTGTACGTGCAGTCGTGCCCTCATTTTTTCGCTGGAGCGCAAGGCCGGTGAAGAGCGAAGTGCAGGTGGGCCCCGTATCGAATGGCTGGCGAGCGTCAGTGGTGAGCGGTGACCGGACACTTGCGTTCGCCTATGATAATGGACAGCTGCGTCTCGTCACTTGAGTACGCCATGGCCAGGGTCCGCCTCGTTAAGATTTCTCATCTCCTGCGACGAGGGGCCGAACTCGGCGATTCGGCGCGAACCCGGCCGCGTGCTCCGGCGCCGGTCGGGCAAATCGCTGATCTATTCGATCGTTCCGCGGTGGCGCTAGCCAAAATTCTCCCTGCCTCATCCCAGATGAATCTGAAACTCGCACGGATACTTGGCCGCTTGGGCCGAAACTCGGCAGCACTGCGGATTTTGTCGTTGGCCGCCACTCTGGACGATCTACGCCAACGCTCTCACTGGGAGTTGGCAAAACATCTCCTGCGGCACGAACAAATGTTTCCCGCAGCTTCCCGCGCGAGGGCAACGGCGGCACTAAGGGTGGCGAGCCAATCGGTCGAGTCGGTCATCCGGCTCAACGCGGCAATAGGCCTGGCGCGTCTTCTCTTTGAAGACGGCCAATACACAGAGAGTCTTGCCGCGGCCGATCTTGCCTTGTCCGTATCTCCCGCCGATACAAAAGCATTGCGCGCAAGAGCGAATTCTCTGATTGCACTCGGTCGAATAGACGACGGGCGGAAGATTTATGTCCAAATCGTTGCGGATGATCCCGATAGCACGGAGGCCAAGACGAAGCTTCGCGCGCTCGAAGGCGTGCCCGTTCAGAATGCGAGCGTTTCCGCGCTGCCGACGCTGCGGAAAGGGGCCGCATTACTGATCGGAGTGGGCGGCGGCATCGGCGACATGCTGCATGTCACTCCAATGATCCGCAATATTGTCCGGCGAACGGGAAAAAGGGTTGATGTTGTGGTGGTTGCGGACCATCCGGACGCCGAGTTTCTGGTGCGCAATCCCCACTATGTGGATCACGTCTCGCCCATTCGCCCGGAGGTTCTCGGACGAGCCTACGAAACTGTCTTCCTTTCCCACTCTTTCGGGCCGTTGCGCTTCGATTTTAATGCAGCGCGAACTGTCACCTCGCACGATTGGCGCCCTTTTCGTGCCGGTGACCTGCCCGAAACGCTGTTCAATCTGGAAGCGGCAAAAGCCTTGCTTGGTATTCCGTACGACGAAAGCGATGTGAACGAGTATTTCGTTGGAGAGCTCGAATGGCGGCGGCCGAAAGAGATGCTGGTGGGCATCCATGCGGGGTCCAAGGCAGGCCGCTGGGCCTCCAAACGATGGCCTCACTTTCCGGAATTGAGCGACCGCCTTGGAAGGCGCGGCATTCCCATGGCGTCGTTTGGCACGCGCGATGAATATGTAGCGGGTACCGAAGATCGCACTGGCGGATCGATCGAAGAGATGTGCCAATCGATTCTCGAATGCAGCCACTTTGTCTCAAACGACAGCGGACCCATGCACATTGCCAGCGCCCTCGGAATTCCGGTGCTGGCACTCTTTGCCCCTACCGATCCGCTCACGCATCTGCCGTTGCGGCCTACAACGCTCGGCCTTACCCTTCAGAAATCGTGTTCGCCCTGCGAGGTCAGAAACCACCGATATTTTGCGTCAGGTGCATGCCGCTGCGTCGCTGAGATTGGTGTGCAAATTGTGGAGCGGGAAGTCCTTGAAATGCTGGCGTTGAAAGAGCCGCCACGGAATGAGCACAGCCCAGCCGCGGCGCTTGGCGCCGAGAGGCGGGCTTAATGGCAGGACTATCCATTCCGGTCTCATATGGAGAGGCGGCCGACAAGATCACCATTCTCGAAATCAAGCGCGACCGGATCACCGATCCAGGCAAGCGCGCGAACATCGAGAAAGAGCTCGAATTAGTCGCGCGGGCCTTCGCAACAGTTGAATCAAAAGCGGACATTCGCAGCGCTCTTGCACGGTTGAAGGAAATCAATCGCCGCCTGTGGGATGTCGAAGAGGCGATTCGGCAGCAAGAGCGCACTGGCAATTTCGGTGCCGCATTCGTGCAGCTGGCCCGCGAAGTGTATCAGCTAAACGATCAGCGAGCGCGAGTGAAGCGGACCGTGGACGTGCTCCTGGATTCGCCCATTCGCGAGGAAAAATCGTATGTGGACCATGACACCATCGATTAGCTGCTCTCTGGGGACGATTCGACTTGCGGCGCTACACTCAGGTCACTAAGTTCGCGGTATTCCAGACTGCAATTCAACGATAGAAAGCGCCCGTGGTGGTGTGAGCGAATGAGCCTCGCCAATTTTGAAGCGCAAGAGCAAGGATCAGCCCCGAGGGATATGACTCTACCGCGGGCAGTTTTTGAAATCAGCGATCTGTTTTACTATTACGCTTCCGGCAGCACACCCACCGGAATTCAGCGGGTTCAGCAAGAGCTTTCTCTCGAACTGCTTCGGCAGGAGCATCACGCCGCCACCTCGATCGTCATCTACGACAAACCGCAGCAGAAGTGGCGGCTTGTTTCACATGAATGGGTGCGTTCGCTGCTGAATGCGGCGCGGTCTTTTCGGTCGGGATCTCATTCCTGGCGGAAGGTGTACGAGGAATTCGCCGCGCAGCTTGCTGTCTTTCCGATAAAGCATTTCGAACCGGGCGAGTGGCTGCTGAATATGGGAGCGTCATGGGGGCTCCCGGGCTATTTCATCCAGGTGCGCCAGCTGCGCCGCCTGGGCGTACGGCTTGCAATTTTCCTTCATGATTGCATTCCGGCTCGGCATCCGGCTTATTTCGACCAATCCCTTTCGGTCGAGCATACGTACTGGCTCGCCCAGATCCGCGAGACCGCAGATCTTGTTATCTGCAACTCGGAGGCAACGCGAAAGGATTATCTGGAACTGGTCGCGCCGCCGCATCCAGAAATGGTCTATGTCTGTCGGCTTGATGCCTCCAGCGATCAGGTTGTAACCGCCGAAGCGGATATGGCCGCCACGGAATTGCTGGCCGACATTGCGGCGACGGATGATCGCTTCGTCCTGTGTGTTGGCACAGTCGAGCCGCGGAAAAACCACCTCAGCCTGGTACATGTGTGGGACAAGCTAAGGCAGACGCATCGAGATAATTGTCCAAAGCTGATTTGCGTTGGCCGTATCGGCTGGAAAAGCGATGCCATCATGGCGCAGGCGAGAGCGCTTGGCCTCCTTGACAGCAAAATCTTCTTTTTGCAGGGCCTTTCCGATGAGGTTCTTCAGGCACTCTACAGACGATGCCTCTTCACGATCTATGTAAGCTATTACGAAGGCTGGGGACTGCCGATCAGCGAGAGCCTGGCAGCGGGCAAGGTTTGCATCGCGGGCAGCAATTCGTCGCTGACGGAAGCGGGCGCTGGCTACGCGATTCACGTGGACGAGCGCTCCGAGACCAGCATTCATGAGGCCGTGACGCGGCTGCTGGATAATCCCCGTGAACTTGAAGCCACGTCGAGCCGCATACGGGAAAGCTACCGGCCGCGTACCTGGGGCGAGATCGCCGATGAGCTGATCGCAATTCTCGGCGCCCAACGCAGGGCGGCGGAGATTGGGCCGGAATTGCCGGAGCTGAAGCTGGGTACATTCTATCGGTTCGGTCGCTCGGAGGCTCTGAAGCAGTTTGACCAGCCGGAATCAGCGGAAACGTTCTGCACTGGCTACGCGTGGCATCAGCCCGAATCGTGGGGCGCCTGGACAAGCAAAGAATCCGCTGAACTTGCCTTCAGCGTTCGCCCGACCGACCAGCAGCTTCCCGCGATTTTTCTAGGACTCAGACCACCTCCGGGCGCGGCCTCCGTGACGGTCACCGTTAACGGCAAGCAGATTCTTTCGACGGGACAGATCACGACCCGCCGAATTCTAAGAATTCAGCTTCAGGACGATTCATTGCAGAAGGATGAGCAGGGACTGGTACCAATCAGGCTACGAATTTCAGGCAGCCGGGTGCAGAATATGAAACAGATCGAGAATTCCAGAGATAGCCGTATCCTCGGAATCGGCTATTTCTTTCTTGTGGGTATAGATCGGAGTTCAATTCTCGAGCGGCTGGATTTTCTCGAGCGGATGCTTACCAACGAAATGCAGTGGTGACGCAGACTCCGTCCATGAGGATTTTCCTGCATATCGGTCTTGAGAAAACAGGAACGTCCTCGATCCAGCGGTTTTTCCGGCTCAATCGCGAAGCGCTCAAGAAGCAATCCATCCTGTATTCGCTGGCAGCTGGTAACGAAAACCACATGGCGCTTGCCGCTGCGGCCCAGGACGAGCGGAAGGCCGATGACCTTCGGCTCATCTATGAATTGGATTCGCCTCTGAAAATTCGGGAGTTCCGTGTGCGGCTCTCGGAAAATCTTTCGGCGGAAGTAGCGCAGAGTCGCTGCTCCACTCTCGTGCTCTCCGGTGAGCATTGCTCGTCCCGCCTGACGTCACCACAGGAAGTGGAGACGCTCATCCAGTTCTTGAGCGCCGTTTCGGGCGATATCACTGTTATCGTGTATCTCCGCCGTCAGGATGAGTTTCTCTGCAGCACCTATTCAACCGATGTGAAGTCAGGGCACACCGGGGCGATGAGAGTGCCGGGACCGGAGTTGCGCAAGAATCGTTACGACTATGATTTGTTGCTGGACCGGTGGTGTTCGGCTGTCGGCCGCGAAAGGCTGATCTGCAAAATTTACGAGCCTGACAGATTTGCGAACAGCGATGTCGTCGCCGATTTTGCACAAACCATCCGCCTTCCTTTCGTAGGCAACTATCAGCGTCCCAGGAGAATCAACGAGAGCCTCGATATCAGCACCTTGGAATTCCTCCGGCTGTTTAACATGACGGTTCCGCGTTTCAAAAATAAGAAGCCTAATCCTTTACGGGGAAAAATCGTGCAGCTGCTGCAGCGCGTTTCGGACGGCCCGCGGCCGACTTTGCCTTTGACTGAGCTTATCGAGTTCATGGCCTACTTCCGGGACAGCAACGCGCGCGTTGCGGAGAAGTATTTCGGCGGCGCTCAGCCAGAAGGCGACCCGCTCTTCGGCAAGATCGGACAGCACGACAATCGTGCCGAGATGCGAGCGCTTTCCACGGAAGCCGCCGTCACTATCGCAGCGCATCTGTGGCAAGGTCAGCAGGAAAAGCTGCTGGAGCAGGCCGGTCGCATCCAGCGGTTGTCAAGCAGACAGAAAGCGGAAGATGCTGTGCATCAGGGTGGCGGCGAATAACCAAAAAGCTCATACATCGGCCACTCCCGTTCACGCAGCCGGGCGGCCCGTTTAGGCGTCAATCGTGCATTCTCATATTTGAGATCGACGCGCTCCGAAACCATCTTCGCTTCTGCATTCCTCACGAACCGAATGGCAGCGTCCGCATCCTTCATGGCGTGGCGCAAATGAGTGTCTAGTAGTTTCGCCAGATCGTCCCGCAGACTTTCGTTCCTGATGGTGTAATTCACGATGTTCAGTTTTTGATAATTCTTCCGGACGTCGTCTGCGGTCTCGCAGCCGCGCAGCTTCTTTTCGCTTCGCCGCATCGCCATCTGCAGGACGCGGGCGGACTGGAAGCCCACCAGATTTGCCGCCGGATACGCTTCGCCGTTGGGCGAAAGGAGTGGCGCATTCTCCGGTTCAAGCAAAAGATCCAGCCACTGCTGAAAACCGGACCATGTGTGGTTGTAAAGATGGGCGTGCGATTTCGATAAGAGGCCAAAAAGCAAACCCTCACTGCCGCATCCAAACGAGTAGAGCGAGATATATGCATCCAGCGGTTCGCGGATGGAAATGACATGGAATTTGTCGGAGTCGTAGTCCCAGCGCCCGGCGAGGGCCGCGTGCCCTTGCTTTCGAATGCAAGGTTCGGAGCAGAAGCGGCGAAAAACGGAGGAAATGAAGCTTGAGCCAGTCTTCTGAACATCAAGATATACGAAGGTTTCGTATTCGTGCATTCCTCCGTGGCGCCCCTGCCGCACCAATCACATCTGTAGACTTTAATAATCATTAGACAAACTTAAGGTGCGCGCCGCATCCAGCGCACTTAATGGAGTAGCTTATTCTTCTTCGCTTTCGTCCTGCCCACGCTCCGTTGAGCGACTCAACATGCGAACGAACTGCCGGTATCGCTGCACGGTGAGGCTGTGGACGCTGTTCGGCTTGTCCGTGGAGGTCGGGGCTTGGCTTCCCAGACCGGCTGCGAGAATTGCAGCGACAATATGGACCTGGTCTTCTGGTGTGCTGACCGACTTTTTCGGCATTCTGAAATCCCTTCGCTTAGCTAAGCCTAATAAGGCGGTGGCGCTTCCTCAAGCCCGGCCTATCGGTATTATAGCCACAGCTTTGTCAGGCATGTGAACATGTCCAACCCCTACAGCAAACTTCCTGACTGCGCCTTCTGGCGGCGGGCCGTCTCAACTGTCGATTCGGCGAAATTCGACCCTGTTACCGACGTGCCATTTACGATCGCTCCGACCGACAAAGTGGCCACCGCCGGTAGCTGTTTCGCGCAGCACATTTCCCGCACACTTGCCAAAGAAGGTTTTCGCTATTTTGTCACCGAAGCTGCGCCGCAGAGCGCCGGCGCGGCTGATCAGAACTACGGCGTATTTCCTGCACGTTTCGGCAATATCTACAGCGTGCGCCAATTGCTGCAGCTGTTTCAGCGGGCGTACGGGCTATTCGATCCCGCAGATCGCGCATGGCGTCGTCCCGACGGTAAGTATGTCGATCCCTTCCGTCCACAGATTCAGGATTCAGGCTTCGCGACGCCGGAGTTGCTGGAAGGAGATCGCGATGCCCATCTCGTCGCCGTGCAGGAGATGTTCGAAAACTGCGACATCTTCATCTTCACCTTGGGCCTGACGGAAGCATGGAGCTCGCGTGAAGATGGCGCTGCTTTTCCGCTGGCCCCGGGCGTTGTCGGGGAAGGATCGGGAGCATACGGGTTCGAGAACTTCCCCATAGAAGCAATGATGGATGATCTCACGCGTTTTGTTGGAATGCTCCGTGAAGTGAACCCAGAGGTCCGGATGATCCTTACGGTGTCTCCGGTGCCCCTGATTGCCACATTCGAGCCGCGGCACGTGTTGGTATCGACCACGTACAGCAAAGCGGCCTTGCGAGTGGTGGCCGAGATCGCCACACGATCCCTCAAGGACGTCGCATACTTTCCTTCCTATGAAATCATCACCGGCGCACAGGTCCGCGGGCGTGATTATGCAGTGGACTTGCGGGAGATCACTCCGGATGGAGTCGCCCATGTGATGTCGATCTTCACGCGGCATTTCCTCGACGGCAATGCGGAGACTGTTCCCACGGTGCAGCCTCGAACCGTGAACGCGACCGAACGCGAAGAGGAGTTCCAGGTCATCTGCGACGAGGAAGTGCTGGATGCCTAGCATCGCCGTTGTGGGGAACTGTCAGGCGCCGCCGATTGCCGACATTCTCGCCCGCATTGTGCCGGGCGCGGCCGTGACCGCCTTTCCACTGACGGCGATCAAGACAGATATCGAACGTGAAAAAACGGCGCGCTGCCTGCAGGATTTCGATCTCATCTTCATGCAGCCCCTTACCCAGCCAAAGCACGGCGCGTTGCGGGCGGCGAAGGTGCAGGCCCGGAATACGAATGTCATCCTTTATCCGGCGATGATTTTCAAAGGGTTCCACCCCGACTTCTTCGGAGGGGTGGGTGGTAAAGAGACGCGATCTGCAGCGGTGAGTTACCATTCGTGCCTCGTCGCTGCTGCATTTGCGAACGGCGTTCCCGTTGAAAAGGTGCAGATGCTGTTCAACGCATACAATTTCGCGAGGCTCGGCTATTTCCGGGAATACACCGCCGGCCGCGCCTTTTTTCTCTTGCAGGCTGCGGAACTCGGCTACGAGTTGAGCCACAAGTTTGGGGATTGGGAGCGGAGCGGCGTGTTCATGCACACGCCCAATCATCCGAGCCTCGCCGTGCTGACATCGATCGCGGCGGCCGCTGCTGAAAAAGCAGGGCTGCCAGTTGAAGGGGCGGCCGCGAATGGAATGCAGGACAAATTGGGACGACTGTTGCGCTTGCCGGTCTATCCCGCCATCGCGAAGCGGCTGCGCATTTCCTCGGAATCCGAGTTCATGGTTTGGCGGCCTAAGGGGGCGCCCCGAACGTTCGACCTGAAGGATTACATCGCCGAAACTTACGCGCTCTACGCCTCCGTGCCGACGAGCTTCTTCGAGCAGAAAGCTATTCAGAGAGCCGCAGCGGTCCTGAACTAAAAGCTGAACAATGTGGTCTATACCATCGCCGGAACGACGCGGTTGGGCGGGCGGTGTCCATCCACGAAACTCTTGATGTTGATGATGACCTTCTCGCCCATGTCCAGGCGCCCTTCCATGGTCGCCGAACCCATATGCGGAAGAAGCACCACGTTCTTGAGGCGCATCAGGCGCGCATCGACCCTGGGCTCGTTCTCGAAGACGTCAAGGCCCGCGCCGGCCAGCGCGCCGCCTTCCAGCAATTGCGTGAGCGCTTCCTCGTCAATGATTTCGCCACGCGCGGTATTCACGATGTATGCGGATGGCTTCATCATTTTCAGCCGCCGCGCCGAGATCAGATGATAGGTGGCCGGCGTATGCGGACAATTGATGGACACGATATCCATGCGCGCCAGCATCTGGTCCAGGCTGTCCCAATACGTCGCATCCAGTTCGCCCGCGATCTCCGCCGCAACGGGTTTGCGGTTGTGGTAATGAATCTGGAGGCCGAATGCCTTTGCGCGGCGGGCCACCGCCTGACCGATTCGCCCCATGCCCACGATACCCAGCCGCTTACCCCACAGCCGGTGCCCAAGCATCCATAAGGGCGACCAGCCTTGGAACTGATCGGCTTCCAGCATCTTCGCGCCTTCCACCAGCCTGCGCGGTACGGCCAGGATCAGCGCCATCGTCATGTCGGCGGTGTCCTCGGTGAGCACACCCGGGGTGTTGGTGATGGTCATTCCGCGCGCGAGTGCAGCCCGTACATCGATATTGTCTACGCCATTACCGAAATTGGCGATGAGCTTCAGCTGATTGCCAGCCGCCTGGATCAGCTTTGCGTCGATACGGTCCGTCACGGTTGGCACCAGCACTTCGGCTTCCTGCATGGCGCGCCCGAGCGCCATTTCATCCATCGGTTTGTCGTCGGGATTTAACCGGGCGCCGAACAACTCCCGCATGCGCGTTTCAATCGCGGCGGGCAACTTGCGGGTGAGGATTACGAGCGGCTTGTTAGCCGGCATGTCACGCTCCGGTGAGGGCGGGCGCCCAAATTTGCTCTTACCAGATGCGCTGCTAGGCTCAAAACCAAAGGCCGATTTACGGCCGGAAAGCTGGAGTGCGAATGTCAGCCACGCCTGAAGCCGCCTCCGCAGCCGGTGAAGCGATCGAAGGCTCACCCGCGTCCGTGGCGGCGGTGGAAGCGCAAGGTTGGGCGCGGCTCTTCCTCGCGCGGGGCGGCCTTTCGGCGAGCGGCGACCGCCTGGGGAGCACCGCGGGCCAGTTCTCCTGGGCGACTTATGAATGGGCGCGGAACCCCTACGTGCTCGTCATCACGATCTATCTGTTCGCACCCTATTTCGCGAACGAGGTGGTGGGCGGCGGTGTTCGCGGGCAGGGGCTCGCCGGTGCCATTCAATCCTACAGTGGCATCATTATCGCGGTCCTCGCGCCATTCCTGGGCGCAATCGCCGATAGCGGCGGACGCCGCAAACCGTGGATCGCGCTCTACACCGTGCTGATGGCGGCGGCGATGCTGCCCATGTGGTTCGCCATGCCGCATTCTGTGGGCTGGCAACTGTTCTTTGTGGGGGCGCTGATCGCGGCCGCAAACGTCGCTTTCGAATTTTCGGCGGTGTTTCATAACTCGCTGCTGCCAAGCATTGCGAGCCCGCGCGGTGTTGCGGGACTTTCCGGTTTGGGGCTAGCCCTTGGGAATGCCGCGGGAATCGTCCTGCTGCTCTTCATCCTTGTCGCGTTCTCGCTGCCCGGCTATGTGCCGTGGAGTTTCATTCCGGCGCATCCACTGTGGGGCATCGATCAGGCAGCGCACGAGCCCGAACGTTTGTCAGGCCCGCTTTGCGCCATCTGGCTGATCGTGTTCAGCATTCCCTTGTTCCTGTTCACGCCGGATCGGCCCTCGACGAAGATGCCATTCTATCGCGCCATGGTCGAAGGCGTGAAAGGCGTGATCCGTACCACGCGCAGCCTGAGGCATTATCGCAATGTCGGCTGGTACCTCCTGGCGCGCCTGTTCTTTAACGACGGCATGACGGCGGTGCTGACCTTTGGCGGCATCTATGCGTCCAGCATCTTTCACTGGGGACCGATCCCTTTGCTGGTCTATGGCATCGAGCTCAGCGTCTTCGCGGTTCTTGGTGGCTTTGTCGGCGGGTGGCTGGACAATGCCTTTGGCTCCAAACGAGCGATCTTCGTGAGCATTGGCGGCACCACGTTCTTCGGTCTTCTCTCGCTCACCATGGCGCCGGACCGCATCCTCTGGTTTATCCCGTACGATACGCACACACCGCATGTGTGGAGCGCGCCGTTCTTCAACACCTGGCCGGAAATCATTTTCCTGATGATCGTCAACTTCATCGCGGTGCTGATCACGGCGGGTTATGCGAACAGCCGCACCATGCTCGCGCGCATCGCGCCGACGGAACGGATGGCGGAGTTCTTCGGGCTCTATTCGCTGTCCGGCCAATCCACCAGCTTCCTGGCCACTGGGTTCGTGAGTTGGTTAACGCTTGCCTCGCAAAGCCAACGCATCGGCTTGCTCGGCGAAATACTGTTTCTGGCGGTTGGCCTTGCGCTGATGGTATTGGTGAAAGAGGAGCGAGCCACTGCCATTTAATGGCGGAAGTGGCGCATTCCTGTAAAGGCCATGGCAAGCCCCGCGTCGTCGGCGGCCTCAATCACCTTGTCGTCGCGGATGGACCCGCCGGGCTGGATAACGGAGGTAGCGCCCGCTTCCGCAACTGCCTGCAAGCCATCCGGGAACGGAAAGTAAGCGTCGGACGCGGCGGCGGATCCGACTGTTAAGGGCTGCGGCCAGCCGGCCGCCTTCGCGGCTTCTTTTGCTTTGACCGCCGCAATGCGAGCGGAATCCACCCGGCTCATTTGCCCCGCGCCAATGCCGGCCGTCTGGCCGTCTTTGGCATACACGATGGTGTTCGACTTCACGTGCTTGCACACAGTGAAGGCAAACAGCATGTCTGCAAATTCGATCTCTGTTGGCTGCCGCTTGGTGACGATCTTCAGATCAGAGCGCCCGGTGTGACCGTTGTCGCGTGTCTGCGCGAGGAAGCCGCCGGAAACCGATTTGAATGTCAGTCCTGCCGCTCGCGCGTTCGGCAATCCACCGGCCAACAATAGCCGCAAATTCTTCTTAGCCGACAGAATGCGCCGCGCGTCCGGATCGGCGTCCGGCGCGATGATCACTTCGGTAAAAAGTTTGGCGACCTCTTCCGCTGCTTCGCCATCGAGCGCCCGGTTGAAAGCGAGAATGCCGCCGTAAGCCGAGACCGGATCGCAAGCCAGCGCTTTGCGGTAAGCATCCGCCAGCGAGGTGCCCAGTGCCACACCGCACGGATTGGCATGCTTGATGATGGCGCAGGCAGGC
>Ga0157372_10002470_pt1 | contig 20046 bp, 19 predicted proteins | sample C55metaG_FD_115307 | JGI IMG/M metagenome (GOLD analysis project Ga0157372, IMG submission 115307) | Corn rhizosphere microbial communities from Kellogg Biological Station, Michigan, USA - C5-5 metaG | ecosystem: Host-associated > Plants > Roots > Rhizosphere > Soil | place: USA: Michigan... | reverse complement strand
CTAATTGGGGCACTGAAGGTATTGCCTGCTGGTCATCCGCTCGAAATCTTATTGCGCCAAGCACCTGACTTTCGCCATAAGGCCGCTCTTGCCGATGCCCTCTTGCACCCGCGGGACCGTGCGTATTCAGTACCGCAATTATTTGACTTTCTTGAGCACGCGGGATTGAGTTTCGGCCGCTGGTTCCGCCAAGCGCCTTATTCACTGCAGTGCGGAGTGATCGCAAAAATTCCTCAGGCACCGCAGATGGCACGGCTTACATCAGCAGAGCAGTATGCTGCGATCGAACTGTTTCGCGGCACTATGGCGCGCCATAGCCTGGTTGCGTACCGGAACGAAAGCGCCACTAACAAGCAACTGGTTTCTTTTGTTGACGACGAGTGGCTTGATTATGTGCCAATTCGAATGTCGGACATCGTCTGTGTTCAAGACCGTCTACCCTCCGGAGCTGCGGCGGTTTTGATCAATCAGACTCTGACCTACAAAGATTTGTTTCTGCCTGTTGGTCCAACAGAAAAGCGGTGGTTCGATGCTATTGATGGAGATCGAAACATCGCCAGCATCGTGGAAAAAACGCTCTCATCTTCAAACCGGCCGATCACCTTCGACGTTGCCCATTCTTTTTTTGAACGGCTGTGGTGGTATGACTTGGTTGTGTTCGACCGGTCACAGGTGCGCTCCACCGTTCGGCAAAACTGACAGTTGGCAGAATCAGCTCTGTCGCCGAGCATAATCCCAAGCTTCAATTTGCTGTTGCTGCGAAGCCCATGCTGATCCATCAACCAGCAAGGACGTAGTGCATGTCTGCTTTGACAAGAAAAAACAAGCAGTGCGCGGAAACTCTAACCACGTGCATAAGTGTTATCGGAAGCTTGATGCTTATTAGCATGGCGCTGTATGCAAGCTCGCATGCATACTCTCGCGGAAGCATGTGACGTTGGTGAGTCGGCTAAGGAGGAAGACAATGGCTACTATCGTCCTGCAAAAATCTTTATCCATCACTTTATCCCTGCTGTTGGTTGTTGCCACAACGCCATTTCGAGTTGTAGCTCAGGAACCGCCGTCGACCGAAGCGAATGGCTATTCAGGTCAAGGTGCGCCGCTTTCAGCAGAGGAACTACAACAATTAGTCGCGCCCATTGCGCTGTACCCCGACGCCCTGGTGGCGCAGGTTCTTGGGGCCGCGACATTCCCGGATCAAATTGCCGACGCCGCCAGTTGGCTGCAACAAAACAGTAGTCTCACTGGGAAAAACCTCGTGAAGGCGGTTGATGGACAACCCTGGGATCCCAGCGTGAAGGCGCTTACGCAATTCCCCACGGTGCTCGGCAATTTAGGTAAAAATCTCAGCTGGACTTCCGCACTGGGCGAGGCGTATCACACCCAATCCGCCGAAGTTATGGCGGCGGTCCAGGTCTTGAGGGCAAAAGCTTTGGCCGCGGGCAATCTGAAATCCGGATCGCAGATTAAAGTCGTAACCGAATCGCCACAAGTGATCGTTATACAACCCGCGAATCCCGAGGTCGTTTATGTGCCCATGTACAACCCTGCCGTAGTGTACGGCTACCCTTATGTAACTCCCGGTTACAGCACGGCCACGGTTGTTGCAGCTGGGGCGATCGCATTCGGAGTTGGTATCGCGGTCGGTGCGATGATGAGCGGCGGACCAACGTGGGGCTATAGCTATTGGAACTGCAACTGGCACAGCACCACAGTGGTGTATCGCGGCGGAGCATACTACGGCAACGCCGCGTGGCATGGTGGCTACTATGGCTCGAGCAGATCTGTTTATGGTGTCAACGGTGCTGCTCGTTATGGCGCGGGCTACAACCCGTCAACAGGAACTTACGCTCGCGGCGCTAGTGTGGCGACGCCCTATGGCAAGCAGAGTGTCGGTCAGGCTTACAACCCAAGGACGGGCGCCTACGGTCAGACGCATCAGGGGTCAAATGCTTACGGGAGTTGGGGAAGTTCGACTGTTTCAAAAAATGGCAACACTGCCTATACGCAACATCAAACAACTGCTCAAGGCACTACTGGGTCGATTAAGACCTCGAACGGTGCGTCGGCTTATGGTGCATCGGGTAAGTACAACAGCGCAGCGGTAGGTCAAACAGCAAATGGCAACAAATATGCGGCTGCCAACGGCAATACGTACAAGAACACTGGAAGCGGCTGGCAGAACAGCAGCGGCCAGAAATCCGGCGCATCGGGCTGGGGCGGCCAGGCAAGAAGCAGTGAATCGTCAGCGTTTGGTGGAGGAGGCGGTGGAGGATGGGCTTCCAGGTCGGATAGCGCGCGGGGTTCGTCCAGCATGGGTGGCGGTGGAGGCTGGGGCGGCGGCCGAGGTCGCAGATGAGCCGGAACGCATGCAGTCACCGGTAGTTGGAGGATAGTCATGTTGCTCAATAAGACCACATTCGTACTTACAGCAAGATTGGCACTGCTTTCGGTGATCATTTCACTTGTCGGCTGCAGTAAGTCCGACAAGGCTTCTCTCAAGGTATTTAATTCTCCTGACGCCGCGGGTAGTGCTCTGTTGGACGCGGCAAAGTCAGGTGATCAAAATGCGTTGCTGGCAATTTTTGGTCCAGATTCGAAAGAGCTGATCTTTTCTGGCGACCCTGTGCAAGACAAAGCTATGATCAGTGCATTCGCGCCCGCGTACGACACGATGCACCGTTGGCGCAAAATGAGTGATGACGGCGAAATACTGCTAATTGGGGCTGACAATTTTGCTTTTCCGATTCCGCTAAATAAAAATAGCCGCGGCCAGTGGTTCTTCAACACGGCCGCCGGTAAAGATGAGATTTTGGCGCGCCGCATTGGACGGAACGAACTAGCGATCATCGATGTTTGCGGTGCGCTGGTCGAGGCCCAGGCCGAGTATTTCTCCCAGCGTTACCCCGACGGAAACGTGCAACAATTCGCCCCGAAGTTCATCAGCGACGCCGGCAAAGAAAACGGCTTGTACTGGGAGTCATCAGACGGTCAGCCAAAAAGCCCGCTGGGGCCGCTTGTCGCGTTCGCCACCGCCGAAGGCTACAGTGTGAAGGCAAACACCCACGTACCTTTCCATGGCTATTACTTCCGCATGTTGAACAAGCAAGGCAGTAACGCACCCGGCGGCGCGAAGGATTATGTGGTCGACGGGAAAATGGTTGGTGGATTCGCCTTTGTCGCCTATCCGGCGGAGTATCGCAACTCGGGAGTAATGACATTCATCATCAATCAGGATGGTGTGCTGCTGCAAAGAGATTTGGGAAAGGGCACGACGGAAGCAGCAACCGCGATGACTGCGTTTGATCCCGATGCTAGCTGGAGCCAGGTAGTGGAATGAGTTGCCTAATCCGTCGGCGACTATGACCACATGAACACTATCGTGAATCTTCCCCTTCCTTTTGCCGCCCTCGCGTTCTTTGTGCTGTGGGGGTCGGCACTTGTCGGGGCCATCATTTGCAAAAGATTTGGGCCTTTGCCAAAGGAGGAGCGGGACGACTTCGCGGTTGTCCAAGGCGCGTCTCTGACGTTGCTGGGCCTGCTTATTGGCTTCACTTTCTCGATGTCAATCAGTCGATATGATCTACGCAAAAGCTACGAAGAGTCGGAGGCTAACGCGATCGGTACGGAGTATGTCCGTGTCGGCTTGTTGTCGCCGGCGGAAACAGCGAAAGTGCGTGAACTGCTGCGAAGATATCTTGACCTGCGCATTCGCTTTTACACAAGCCGCCATGGAGAGTCGCTGCAGCGCATCAACAATGACACCGCTCAACTGCAGAACGAAATGTGGTCAGCCATCCAGGCGAGAGCCGAGGCTCAACCAACGCCCACAATCGCACTCACAGTTGCGGGCATGAACGACGTGTTGAATGCACAGGGCTACACCCAGGCCGCCTGGTGGAACCGTATTCCATTTGAGGCGTGGGTCTTGCTGGCGGCGATCGCAATTGGCTGCAACCTCTTGGTTGGATACGGAGCACATCGACGAAGTATGTTGCTCGTCGTGTTACCCCTCGCCGTCTCAATCTCTTTTTTCCTCATAGCTGATATCGAGAGTCCCCGTGGAGGGGTGGTTCGGGTCCAGCCTCAAAACCTTGTGAGTCTCGCTCGCGGCCTGCGGTAGTTAGTCTGAATGACAGGCTGGAAATCATTCCGAACTCATCAGGCAGATCAGTGCAATGAGTAAGATTGGTCATTTTGCCAGTGTCCCCTCTCCGAGTCACCTACTATAGTTGGCTTTCGGCGCGCACTGTAACGTTCCGGGACGCATTCTGAGTAGGTCATCGTATGTTGAAAATAATCGTAGCGCTGTTACTCCTCACTTCTACGCTGGTAGCTCAGTCTTCGTCCAACGGATCGTTTTCAATACACGATATCGCGCACTCAAATGCTGTTCTTACCCCGGCTCAATTGCATGAGGCGGAAAGTATTTATCAGAACGCCTGTGCCGTTGTGCAGCATGACTTCCACAGTAGTGAATTAAAACATCCGCATGTGGATGTGATCGTCGGCACTGATCGTGACTTGGTTCATGGTCGCAGTGAGATTTGGATGAAGAAATGGGACCGGGACAAATTTGCTCAAGGAATTGTCCTGCTTTTGCTGCTTAACACTGACGTGATCGAACAGCTCAGCAGCCGGGCGGTGCGTTATAGCAATACGACGATCAATGTTTCCACAATGAAGTAAATCCAGATATATCATCACCTGCGTTGTTTTAATGCCGATTACGGCTGGGCATCGGTTTCAGCGGGACTACTTTGCCGGAGTTGAGGTCGTAGACCGCTTCGAACACTATCAGCTTGCCATCGTGCACAGAATGCTGCAGCACTTCGCTGCTGGCGATCACATCATTCGCGCTTTGGCGAACATTTTCCTGGATCGCAGCTTTGGTGAATTCATCGGTGTTGGCGTGCGTCTTCGCCCTCATGACAGCGGGCATAATCTTGTCCATGATGGCCTGCAAATTAGTGGTTGGCATTTTGTCGCCCGAACAGGCTGCCTTAACGGCGCCGCACCCCGTGTGTCCCAGAACCACAAGTACGCTTGATCCGAGATTCTCGACGGCGTACTCGATGCTACCCACGCCAATCGCATCTGCGACGTTGCCGGCGGACCGCACCACAAAAAGATCGCCAAGACTTTTGTCAAACAGAAGTTCTGGCGAGACGCGGCTGTCGGAGCAAGCCGTACAATGACCTTTGGGCTTTGTTTCGCGGCCAAGTTCTGCCGTAAGGACACTACCTCAACGGCCCTTGCCTTGCCGCTAATGAACCTCTCGTTACCTTCCATGAGATCGGCCCAGATTCTTTCGGCTGAAGAGCTCTGTTTCGCCCCTGTTCGAGCCTGAGCACCTGTCGTCGTCGACTGCTGAGCAAATCCAATACCCAGAGTCCCAGTTATCAAAAACACGAACAATAGAAATCGTCTCATTCTGTCCTCGTCTTGTCATAGTCGATGACTACACTGAGCGGTGCCGTGGTGTGTCACACAGCGTGGGGAGTGGCGCGCGACTGATCTTAGTCGTGCGCGTTTGATTCGAAACCTGTTAACACTGACAGTAGTGACAGGCAGTCGGGCAAAATAGCCTGAAGCCCGCAGTTCTTAGTACGGTAGAGATCATGACCCAACATCAAAACAAGAGTTGTCAGTGCCGAAAAAAGCGAAATTAAACGTGCCAGTTTGTTGTGTCGCGCGGCTTTGCGGGTTAGGGAATCCTGATCGAGATGAATTACATTGTGGCGAATTTCCTTCGCGGCATCAGGGGTGGTCTTCGACCGCCGGTGTCATCTTTCGGGAGAGGGTTGATCTGCATTGTTTGCCTCGCTGTAGGTATGGTTTCATCCAGTGGCCCGGCGAAGTCCGATCCTGGCCCGGCGGCTACAGTACAGCAAGTAGAAGTGCTTTTTCTCTCGTCACTAGATCCCGACTCGCCCGACGTTGGAGCGCTGATCGATCATGCGGAAGCCGAAATTGTAGGCGGCTCTAACAAGCCCGCTCATTTTAGCTTTGAATATCTAGACTCGTCTTCTTCGCTGGCGGATGCCCCCCACGAAAAGCAAACGGCCTCCTATCTTGCTGATAAGTATCGAAAACACAAATTTCAATTAGTAATCGCGGTGGGGGAAGACACGTTAATATTCGCAGAGCACGCAAAGGCGACACTGTTCCCCGGGAGCGCCCTATTATTCTTCGTCGCTAATCCCCACAATGAGCTGCTCTGGCGTAAGTCTCAAGCGGTTGCCACCGGCGTCATTCGAAAAGCAAATTATTTGCCGACCCTGCAATTGGCGTTACAACAAAATCCTGGTGTGTCGCGTGTAATCGTCGTAGCGGGATCATCCGATGATGAGAGGTTTGATGTGAAGCTTGCGCGTGCGCAGTTTCGCGCATATGCGTCAAGCCTGAAGTTCGATTATGTGGAGGATGCTGGGCTGGCAAATCTGGAGACTCGACTAGCTCTTGCACAGGCCGACAGCATCATTTTGCTGCTCGATTTCGAGACTGGGCCCCGGGGGGAGAGATTTAATCTTGCACGTGTTATGCCAGCCGTTTCGCGAGCTGCCAACCGACCTGTCTACGGAACGCTAGCCTCTGCGATAGGCAATGGCGGGGTAGGAGGCAGCGTCGCTGAACTTGGGGAGGCCGGACGTGCATTGGGACATGAGGGTGCACGTGTTCTGCAGGGTGAGAAGCCGGAGAACATTCCAATTATTACCGGGGAATTCCAGCATAATGTGGTCGACTCGCGACAACTACATCGTTGGGGCATTGCAGAAAAGGAGCTGCCTCCGAATGTCATTTTACTCAACCGAAAATATTCCGCATGGGCGCTTTACCGGTCGAGAATGCTGGGCCTTGTGGCTGTCCTGCTAATGGAGGCAATTCTCATTGTTTTCTTGTGCCGTAGCGTTGCGAGGCGCAGGCGTGCTCAAAAGGCGCTGAGTCAAAAGGAAAAAGAACTCGGAGAAGCGCTCCGCCTGGCGCGGGTTGGCAATTGGCTTTGGAATGTAAAAACCGACTCGTTTATATGGTCGGAAGAACTTTATCGCATCCACGGGATGGATCCGAAGGAGCCTCCACCTTCCTACAAAGATTTCTCTCATCTATTCACTGACGAGAGTTGGGGCCGCCTGAGCGCATCGATGCACAAGGCATTAGAGACCGGCTCGATGGAGGATCTCGAACTTGAGTTAGCGTGTACAGACGGTCGGCAGCATTGGGTCCGGAGCTTTGGCGAGGTTGTGCGCGACTCTCACGGATTGGTAACCCATCTTCGTGGAACGGCTCAGGACATTACAAACCGCAAGTGCGCTGAGATAAAGCTGCAAGAGAGCCAGAACCGGCTGGTTGCCATTGTCGATTCCGCGATGGACGCGATCATAGCCGTGGACAGAGAACAACGTATTTTGTTGTTCAACGCATCTGCCGAAATGATGTTCGGCTGCCCGGCTGAAGACGCGGTCGGAAGTTACATGGATCGATTTATCCCGGAGCGTTTCCGCGCAGAACACAAGGCGCAGCTGCTCCGCTTTGGGCAGACGGGCACGACCAAACGCGCTATGGGTGGGCGTGGAGTCTTCTGGGCAGTGCGGTCGAATGGCGAAGAATTTCCAATTGAAGCCTCGATTTCGCACATTGAAGATGCGGGCACAAACTTATTCACTGTTATCGTCAGAGACGTCACTGAACGTCTGCGAAGTGAAGAAGCGGTAGCCGAAAGCGAAAAACGGTTTCGCTTGATAGCCAACACCGCCCCGGTACTGATCTGGATGTCCGGACCAGACAAGCTGTGCAACTATTTCAATAATCCATGGCTGGAATTCACCGGGAGAAGCCTGAAGGAGGAGCTTGGCAACGGCTGGACCAAAGAAATACACCCCGAAGACCTGCAAGCATGCCTTGATACATATAACCGGTCTTTTGATCGTCGAGAGACATTCAGGATGGAATATAGGCTCCTTCGACGCGATGGCGAATATCGGTGGCTCCTGGACATCGGTGTGCCGAGATTCAACAAGGACGGGTCTTTCGTCGGATACGTGGGATGTTGCATCGACATCAGCGACCAGAAAGAGGCGAGGACGATCCTGACGGAGCTCAGCGGGCGCCTGCTCAGAGCCGGAGAAGATGAGCGCGCGAAAATAGCTCGAGAGTTACACGATGACATCAACCAGCGGCTCGCGCTGCTGGCAAACCGAATCCAGGACAGTGGTTCAGCCACTGCTGATCCCCTACAGAAGAAGGAACTGTCGGAAATATGGCGGTTGACCAATGAAATAGCAACCGACATCCAGCATATGTCTCACCAGCTCCATCCATCTAAACTACACTACCTGGGTCTTGCGGCTACTATTCGCGACCTGTGCCGTGAATTTTCAAAACAGCACAAGATTGGCGTTGAATGTGTGTTGCAGGACTTGCCTCAGGAACTGGACGAAAGCGTGTCACTCAGTTTATTTCGGGTGGTGCAGGAATCGCTGCGTAATGTGGCCAAACACAGTCGCGCCCACCACGCGACGGTTCGTTTGACTTACAGATCGGGCATGATCCAGCTATTTATTTCGGACGACGGAGTCGGATTCGATCCGGGCCGCATGCGCAGTACCTACGGGCTTGGTTTGATCAGCATGCGCGAGCGCCTGCGTTCAGTCGGCGGCGAGTTCTCGATCTGGTCGAAGCCATTTCTTGGTACCCAAGTTAGTGGCAGCGTTCCGGCCACGGCAAAATCCTCGGTGCAAGCTGAAGAAATCGAAGCCTGAGCTCAATGTCGAGGTTAATTGTGACAGTAGTTACCCTTGCTGGCTCCAAATAGCATCACGAAAGAAGGTTGGTCAGCACTTGACCTCTCAGGGAATGTGACAACCACTCTCGTCCGCTTGAATTTGCGAAGAGCCAGCGCTAGAAAGCCGCGCGTGCCGATAACAACAATTATCCTCGCTGACGACAATTGTGCCGTCCTCGCCCATGTCAGCAAGATGCTGGGAAAGCAGAAGGGCTATAAGGTCATCGCGTCTATATCAGACGGGAAAATCATAGTCAGCGAATGCCTCAGGCTGAAATCCGATGTCATTATTATCGACATCTCTATCGCGACAATGAATGGAATTCATGTCGCTCGGCAACTGAGGGATTCAGGGTGCCGCGCCAAGATAGTCTTCCTGACGGTGCATGAAGATTCTGATTATGTCAGCGCTGCCATGCACGCAGGCGGTTCAGCCTATGTTGTGAAATCGCGGTTGAGTTCGGATTTGCTGCCCGCAATCCGGGCGGCGCTTTCTAACAGATTCTTTGTGTCTCCCGTTATCATCAATGGTCTGACATAGCACCAGTTGCAGCGGTGGGTACTAATTCGTCGAAATTCAGAGCTAACTGTCACTAATGACAGTTATCCGATTGTTTCCTTCCTTCTATTTTCAAATCTGGATGCTATTCAGACTGGCCCCTCGCATACCAAAGATACAAGAATGGGCTGGACACAGAAACTCGAGCGTCTGCTACGGAATGCCGGTGTGCTGCTGGTTGCCTTCTTCGTAATAGCAATGGTCGACCAGAGCGTCCTATCTCACGCGGAATTGAAGCGGTTCAAAGTTCGCCAAACTGAGTTGGCTGACGAATCGAAACGGTTGCTTTCGAGTACCGCGACTCCAAACTTCACTTTTCGGTCGGAACAACGCGTCAGGGATTATCAGGGGAGCCTGGCCGCACACTTCACCGCTGCTGTCGGCATTTTGCGCATAGCCAAAATTAAGCTAGAAGTTCCCATTTTGGAAGGGACCGACAGCCTGAGCCTGAACCGGGGAGTCGGGCACGTTTCGGGTACTGCTAATCCTGGTGAGGCCGGCAATTTGGCGATTGCCGGTCATCGAGATGGATTTTTCCGGGGGCTGAAGGATGTCAGTCTTGGCGACACAGTCGAAGTAGCCAGTTTGCAAGAGACCGAAACTTATATTGTCGATCGCATCACAGTGGTCGACCCAAGTGACGTGTCGGTGCTACAAGCGCGTACACGCTCATCGCTAACCCTGATCACTTGTTATCCGTTCCATTACATCGGCAGCGCCCCGAAGCGCTACATCGTTCAGGCATCGGTTATCGACCCTGTTCCTGCGAACCTTCTTGTTCGCACTGAGCTCGGATCCAGCGCTGTATCTGTCGGTTCGCCTTGGGTTGGCGGATGGACCAGTATGAAATTAGACAATCCGGTTGTGAAATCTGACAAAGGAGAAACAAAATGAATTCAAAGATACGCTGGACACGGGCGCAAGTAATGTTTGGGGTCAGCGCTGTTTGCGTGGCCTTCACTTTAAGCATAAGCGCGCAAGTGCAAACAAAAACGAGCACCGCCGAGGATAAGGCCTCGATCACGACCAAAGTCGAGAGTGGTGAAATCGAATACGTCTCGGGCAACAATGTCGTCGTCAAGATGGCGGACGGCTCCCTTAGACACTTCGACAATGTACCGGAAAGCGCGAGAATTACGGTTGACGGAAAAGAAATTGGCGTTCACGACCTTAAAGTGGGCATGAAGGTCCAGCGGACAATCACTACGACTACTGTCCCGAAAACTATTACTACCGTGCAAAGTGTTACCGGCAAAGTATGGCAAGTGAGCCCACCGAATTCTGTGATCCTCACCCTGGCGGACGGTAAAAATCAAGAGTTCAAGATTCCCAAGAACCAGAAGTTTAACGTGAATGGCCAGATGACCGATGCATGGGGTCTGAAGAAGGGTATGAAAATTTCCGCCACGAAGGTTGTAGAGGTTCCGGAGACTGAGATTTCGCAAAGTAAAACAGTCACTGGAGAGATGCCACCGCCGCCGCCGGCACCGCCGGCTGATGTCGCGATTCTCGTCGTCGAAGAAGAGCCTGCTGCTCCGCCGGTGCAAGCGGCTGAGGCGTCTGCGCCGGAACTTCCAAAAACTGCAAGCGGCCTTCCGCTGTTTGGCTTATTCGGCGGCTTGTTATTGGCGGCGTCGCTGGGATTACGGATCTCTCGGAAGAATCGCTAGGCACCCCCGCCAGACGTGGCTGTAAGCGGTATCGCGGTATGAAGAGAGTGATTGCCTTGTAAGGTTGCGCTGTATCCAAAGAAAGAGTTGCCCGCCCGAAGCTGGCAACTCTTTCTTTTGAATCGTACTCTGGCTGTTATCTGGATCGGAACCTGCGGTTCAGGCGAGCTTCGGTTCACGCGCCGCCGGGCCCTCGACGGAAGCAGAAGCGGGCAATTTACTGTTTTCAGACCCAACGCTGTTCTGAAATAACTGCCTATACCGCAAGCTGCCGGGCAATGTCCAAGCTGAAGCTGCGGATCTGCTGGTAACACCAATTAAGCGTGGGTCGCAGTTTACTTCTACTCCATGGTCGAGGTGAGCCAGCTTGTTGTTGAAAACTATCGCATGGCGAACATTGAGATCAATTCCGATGTGCGTATTTTGCAGAAGGCAAGACTGCCTGATGGTGGACTTATAGTCGACCACACAACCATGTTCAATCGCGCTGGCACGATCAATGGTACAAGCCGCCGAAATGTGCGATCCCGCCCCAATATAAGCGGGAGCCTGGATAATCGCCGAGCTGTGAACCCGAGCCCCAGCTCCGTACCAGATGCCTGGCCGCACCTCGACGCCCATCGGGTTAAGCCGACAGACCCCATGCAGACCATCTTCCACGAGCCGACGCAGGTCACGTGGGCTGAGAAGAGCATTTACGTAACCACAATACAAGAATCGCCGTTGCCGGACAATTATCTCACTCAGCGTCTTGCAATAAGTATTACCCGAGTCCTGCAAAGAATTAGCATCGACAACAGCAATGTCCAGAACGCCTGTAAGGCCATAGACTCTGGTCAACGAACTCTGGGTGTCGATGTGTGACTGAAGTAGTTCGCCGAAATCGAGATCGGTATAGGCGTTCAAGCGGATCAGCAGTAAGTGGTCAAGTCCGCGCATTATGTGGTGATCGATCGCGTTTTCCCATGCGGGGCTTGAGCCACTGGCGCTTATGTCGTCGCACGGAAACAACCCGGCACCCGGAGACCGCTCAACGATAATCGTAGGTTTAGTACATGTTGCAGAGGTAAGCCGGTCGAGAGTACGATCCACAATACTACGACCAAGTACGTCTACCATCATACACGAAAAGCCAGGCAGAAATGTACCGGTAGAGGCGGGAGCCGATGCTGCGGTATTTTCCACCGCTCCCGCCCCTTTACGCACTTCAGTCAAACTTAATATGACTCCAATCCGCACATTGATTCCAGTGTTCTGCCGTGATTGAGAGACCACAGTGCTACGCGGCTGTTGCCGTGGATTGCGCCGCAGGATCGTCCCTTGTTAATCCGATCGGTATTGCACTGGAAACCTTTGTATGTCGCCAAGTTATCCAGCTGTCTACACCATCGTGGAGAGTATGTGCGATGTCATTCCTTTTACCGTTTTCTGGTGGGGTGCCCAGAAGCTCGCGAATGCGAAGTTTGGCTTTATGCAGTTGAGATTTTGAGTTTCCCATCGAACACTCAAGCAAGCCTGCGATTTCCTGATGTTTATAGCCTTGCACTTCGTGAAGTAAGTACACGGTGCGGTATCCATCTGGCAATTGTGTGATGACGCGGGCAAGGGTAATGCGGTCCAAACACCCGGCAAGACATTCGTCACGGACACCGTACTCGTACCGGGCCCCCTTCGGTCCGAGAGTCTGTGGATCATCCAGGGACGCCGGGCGCACTTCTTTTTTTCGAAAATGCATCAGTACAGTATTGACGGCGACACGATAGAGCCAGGTGGCTAACGTTGATTCGCCTCGAAAGGTCGCGAGTTTGCGGAACACCTGGATGAATGCGTCCTGGGTAAGGTCCTCGGCCTCGGCCGCATTGTTAGTCATTCGCAAACAAACTGAATAGATTCTTCCTTTGTGTTCCTCAAAGATAGAGGCGAACGCGTTCACATCGCCACCCTGCGCTCTTCTAACCAATTTGCCATCAGGATTACCTTGTTCAGTAATTTTGCTCACTTGTTCTCCTTTTCAAAGTGACTGCAAAATGGGCGACCGCCCAAAGCGCAGCTGTTCTGAACTCGCACCACGCGATTTCCAATGCAGTTGTAGCTTCTCTGGATCGAGTCGACCACTGTCAACTTTCACAGTGCTTCGGCGTTATAACCCATCCAGAACGCTCAAATATGCAGGGCCTCGCTGCCAAGTCGCTTAGCGTGTGAGGTGGCTTATGTTTTCCACAGGCATCTAGCATTCCTCGTAGTTCCGGAAGATTTGCCGATCTGTTGAGATGGGAATACTGGAATTGGCAAGGAAGGAGTAGTCGATGTCAGAAAAGCGAAGTGTAAACATCCGGTCAAGAGATACTGCGAAGCATTCTCCGGCTAACGCGCCTGCCTCTGGGTCTGGAGGGAACAAAGAGTTCAATCAGTGGTGGGAACACTGGATGTCGAAGGTCCCTAACAGTCGGTTGAGTGCGAAAAGCGCGCTCACGAAGAGTGCATTGGATGAGGCCAGTTATCAGTCTGAACTGGACGAGACTATGCAGCAAAAGGATGCCGCATGATCGGGTTAGCCATGTGCCAACATCGACGCACAGGGTGATGCCGGTGATCCCACCTGCGCTCAGCCATTTTATGGCGAGTTCGTGTGACCCGTGCCTGAAGGGCTCGACTGACCCGAGTTTCCGATCGAGGACAATCCAATATCATTTAATCGCTGCCTGGTTTGCGGCGACCATGAGGATTCCGGTTTCAGCCGCCGAAATGTGTCAACTTCATTCTTGGCGGCCGCCTGGTCATTCATGCCGGCAAAGGCGAGGGCCTTAAGCAAATGCAGATAAGGATCGTCTTCGGTTTTTAGACTGGCTGCCTTTTCGACTTGTCGCAAGGTCCCGGCCCAATCGTGACGGAGCACCAAAATTCTACCTTTGTCATAATACCCCTCCCATGCATTCGGCTTGATCTCGATGCTGCGATCAACCGCGCGTTGGGCATCATCCAGCCGGTTCAGCAGGATATAAGAGTCTCCCAATACAACATAAGCGGAGCTATCATTCGGATCGTACTCGACAGCTTTTTCAGCGTCGGCGCGGGCGTTTTCGTAAGACCTTGTGGTGAGCGCCAATGTCGCCCTTAGGGTGAGCGCCTGGCAATAATGAGGCCACGCAACAAGCGCCTTGGCAATGAAACGATCGGCCTCCGCCAGTTTGTGGTGACTGAAAGCCTGCCGCGCCTTTTCCAGTGCTTTGCGAGCCTTGCCGGGGATCTTAAGTTCAGCAACTGACACCGTAGCGTCCTTGGATGCCGCGTCCACGTCTATCGCGACGCTTACCCAGTCCTGGCTGGAACCCACCACGATATCCTGAGAAGTTCCATTTACTCCCATCGTCGCTGTTAGCATGTACTTTCCGTAAGCAAGGTTAGAAAAAGCAAAGCTTCCGTCAGGAGCGCTGTAGGTTGATACGGGCGTTCCTGTAACGCCCGCAACTGGGACGAGTTCTACCCGCACGTCTTTTATGGGTTCGTTCCGGTTAGTGTGGACAGTTCCTGAAAGTGAACCAGCGATTTCTTGAGCTTCTTTATTAAAAGGAGTGTTTCGCTGAGCTCCGTTACATACCACAGATGTGAAAGAGAACAGTAGAGTGAGAGCAAGCAGTACTCGGCATTGCATTCGTCCCTCCATGGGCTACAACTTGAAGTTGCGTTCTTGTCTATAAAGCGATACTAGAAAGGTGCTTGAGGTGGGTACTGGCAAAAGCACTAATTTTAAAAAGGCCGACCCTAACAGCTGAAGAGCACTGGCATAAGTAACAGTTATATCTAGCATTTGCCGCAGCTATGCTTGACGTAGCCACTCGATGACTGAGGGAAATTCCGCCTGAAACAAGTCGGTGAGGCATGGGAAAGGCAAGTGGGCGGTCGCCTCGCTGATGAATAGTCCAATGGTTAGCTTGGATGTTGCAGTTCCAGGGAAGCGTTCTAATGCGAAAAGACGAACCTCGCCGCATAAAAGCAGATGGTAAGGCGGTGGCAAATGGGCGTGTCGAGAAAAAGTTAAAGGACGCGCAGAGACATGCTGATGCCAGATTGCGCGAAAGTGAGGACCTATTTCGCAAGATGGCAGATGAGGCGCCTGTCATCATTTGGATGCACGGACTCAAGAAAGACCTGGTGTACATCAATAAAGCTGGCTTGAGTTATAGCGGCCTGTCGGAGAAGGACTATATGGGCCACAAGTGGCTTGATCACATTCATCCCGATGATTTGCAAGGCTGGCAGGCGTATGAGACCGCCTTTAAGTTGCGACAGAAGTTCGTCGTTGAGTATCGGCGATTGAATCTAAAGGGCCAGTATCGGTGGATGTTGAGTTCTGGATGGCCACGCTTTCTAGCTGACGGAACTTTTGCTGGGTACATAGGTGTTTCGTTGGATATTCATGATCGAAAGCAGGCGGAAGATGAGAAGCGGCAACTTGCCGACCGGTTATTTCGTGCTCAGGAGAAAGAGAGATCTCGCATCGGCAGAGAGCTCCACGATGATTTCGCCCAAAGACTGGCGCTCCTCACGATAAGGTTGCAGGAAATGCAACTTGAACCCACTTTGTCGTCGAGCAATAGCTTGCAGATCGCGGAGTTGCGAAAACAAGCCAATCAATTATCCGTTGACCTTACTTTATTCTCCCACCGGCTGCATTCGTCTTCCCTGGAACAGTGGGGATTGGCGCCGGCAGTTAAAAATCAATGCAAAGATATATCAAGATTGCATCAAGTGGAAGTTACCTGCGAGATCGGTGAGCTTCCGTCGATCATCAACGAGAATACCGCTGTGACTCTATTTCGCGTGCTGCAAGAAGCCCTGCACAATACGATAAAACATAGCAAAGCAACCAAAGTGGTAGTGGAACTCTCCGCTGATAATGGAGATCTGGTACTGAGCGTCGTTGACAACGGTGTCGGCTTCGATTCAGCCGCCGCGCAAAATCTCCCGACCGGATTGGGCCTGATAAGCATGAAGGAAAGGCTTGAACTGGTGGGTGGAAAGCTCTTAATCAACTCCGAGTCTTCGGGCACCCGGTTAATCGCTCGCGTGCCGATCGGCGAAGCGCGTCATCGTTCACAAAAAACAGGCGCTATCGGCGCGCAGCAGACTCGTGCTGCCTAAGCCGCAATCCCATGGATCCCCATAATAAACCGCGACTCCTTATCGCCGATGATCACACTTTGCTGGCAGAGGCATGCAAGGACCTGCTTCAACCCGAGTTCAACATAGTTGGAATTGTGAATAACGGGCGCGAGCTATTGCGGATGGCTGCGGAGTTGAAACCTGATGTGGTTATTGTGGATGTTGCGATGCCGCAATTGAACGGTCTCGATGCGGGTGAACAGATCAAGCGCCTGACCCCGTCCGTCAAGGTGATCTTCCTGACTATGAACCTGGATCCAGAAGTGGCAGCTGAGGCCTTCCGCCGGGGCGCTTCTGGATATGTTGTTAAGAACTCTGCGGCAGAGGAATTGCTCTCAGCCATTCGACGAGTGTTGAAGGGAGAATCCTACCTGTCCCCATTTATTACCAAGGATACAGTTCGTTTTCTGATGTCAAGCCGGAAGACCTACGAAGCGGAAAAGCAGATCACGGCGCGACAAAAGGAAGTCCTGCAACTGCTGGCTGAGGGAAAGTCGATGAAAGAAATTGCAAATGTACTCAATCTCAAACCCGGCACTGTAGCCTTTCATAAATATCGAATCATGGAAGCTCTGGGCACAAAAACCAATGCTGAACTGATTCAATACGCTATCAAACGTCATATGATTCCTTCTTAGGAAGTGGTGAATCTCTCCCAGCTAAACGAAATAATGTTTTTCCGGAAATGGTAATTGCCGTACAACTTTAGAGTCATTGACACGCGACTCCTCCCACCTACATTCTTGGTTTAGATAAAGCTGAAGTGCACTCAACTTAATGCAACTGTGCAGCGCAACTTCACTTGATGTCTGGGGTTTAGACCTATCTGGAGGCGCCAGAAAGTGAAGAGTATTCGCGTCCTTGTTGTTGACGATTTCGAGCCTTTTCAAGCGTTTGTTTGTTCCACGCTGGAGAAAAAACCGCATTTGCATGTGGTTTGCAAAGCTCAGGACGGCTCAGAAGCTGTGCGACAAGCTCGGAAACTGCAACCGGACCTCATCGTGATCGATGTCGGACTTCCCAAGGTGCACGGAATCGAAGCGATCCGACAGATCCGGAAAGACCTTCCTAAATCCATAGTTCTATTTGTGAGCCAGAACTCGGACGCCGACGTGGTACAGCGCGCTTTTGACGTGGGCGGAAAAGGTTATGTGTTGAAGGCGCAAGCCGGCAGCGACCTTTTACCGGCGGTCGAAGCCGTGCTTCAAGGGCAGAGATTTGTCAGCGAAGCATTAGCAGAACACGGGTGCACCTGCACTACCACAAACCCTTCCGGCATCCAGAGGCGATCCCGGTCTTCTCATAAAGAAGCGGGAGATCCTCTGCCACCAGACCCGGTCACGGCCTGAAGTCACTTTCACGTAGGCAACTTTTCCTAAGAGGATCGCTATTAAGAATATTGTTATGCTGCCGTAGATCGGTATTTAGCGGCCACAGGCACTGTTGCCCGCAAGCGAGTTCCGTGCTCATCTGCTTCGATCTCGAGCCTGCCATTCAGTTTGTTTAACCGTTCGCGCATTCCCGCCAAGCCGACACCTGTATCGGAGCTTGCGTCGCGGATTCGATTCAGCAACTCTGTTGGTATTCCCCGCCCACAATCCTGGATTTCAAGTGTCGCCGTATTAGCTTGGCGCTGAAAACGTATGCAGATGTCTGAAGCTCCAGAATGGCGATGAACGTTGGTCAATCCTTCCTGCAATACGCGGAACAGGGCAGTCTCGATTGCGATCGGCAGACGATCGGATTGGGTATCGAGGTCCAATTTCACCTTGACTCCGCTGCGCTTGGCGAACCCTTCGATGAACCACTGTGCTGCCGAAGTAAAACCTGCTTCGTCCAAGAGCGGTGGGTGCAGCAGGTACGAGGTAGTACGAATTTCCTGCAGGGCTTGGTCGGCCAATGCCTCGATCTCAGATAACAGGCCGGCCATGCACTGGTCGGGAGGCAGTTTCCCTTCAAGAACCACTAAGTTCATTTTTAATGCAGCTAAGGTTTGACCGGTGCTGTCGTGCAAGTCACGAGCTACTCGTCGCCTCTCGTCGTCCTGGACTTTGAGCAGTTGCTGTGACAGGTTTTGCAGTGCCACCGTGCGTTCCAAGCCTTCAGATTCGGATCGAGTGTCAGAAAGTGGCGGTTTTCTCAAGTGCTTTGACAAGTTCCGCATCAATACTCCTTTGTGGCGTCAACTCCCGCTCAGTTACCGAATTATGGCCGGGACCAGTGGCAATCCCCACGTTTACGTTTGCCTCCGTTCGCTAAGTCACTTGGGAGGAGGGCTATTTCTTTCGTTCTCAGTCAAGGTTTTTAATTCCTGTTTCTGGTCTTGCCTCATGGCCTGAAGGGTGCTCCATTGATCAGGAGATAAAAACGGTCTTAATTTTTTGTCTGATGATTGCACGATCTTCTCAACCCGGCTGAGCTGAGCCTCCTTCGAAAGTGCTGGGTTCCCCAAAACCTGGCCGGCTTCCCCGGCCTCCTGGGACAGAATTGGCTTGATCTTGGTTTGCTGGTCTTGGGTTAAATTCAGCTTGTCGGAGAGGTTCTGCAACTTCATGCTGAAGTATTGGCTCGGCGCCTTTGACCAATCAATCGCAGGTTGGGGTGGGAGTGCTTGACGCTGCAGAATCGGCACGACCGTCGACCTGCCGAGCACATCGTTAAATGTGAGCGTGTCGGTTCCGACCAGGACGAGCTTTTGCAATCCTGCCGCAAACTGCACGCCGGTGCTACCGCTCGGCTGCGTGTACAGAACCACATATACGGTATCAGCGACTTTGACCGAGACATCGTACTGAGGAACATCTGCATTGGCCGCCGTAGAAGCGTTGTGGTGAAGACTCACCTTCATTATTGCGCCCACTTGGTATTGAGCCGAGGGCGTCTGGCCGACAAGGGGAACTGTCGCAATACACAACAGGAGGATACACAGTGATTTGGTCATATTTATGCCCCGCCGCCTCATCGTTCGATATCGGCGACTGACTCGGATAGCTCAGCTACGTTGCCAGAGGTCGGCCTGAAACAAGAACTCAAAATACTGACTATTGTCAGGGTTGATACGCACCACGCAACACTCACTCGCATACTCGCGGAGTGCGGTACTAGCCGATTCATAATTGTGGTCCGTTTCGAGTGATACATTTCTCTAATGCGGCCTTAACTAACCTCGTAGCGATGTTTGCTCGGGACGAAAGTCAATTAATTTCCGCAATTCGGAAAGTTAGTTCGTTGTACTCACAAATTAGTATGAGTCTGAGGGCGGGAACACTGTCATTAATGACAGGCCGTTTTCTATTGTTCAAGAAGTCTATCCCAGGGTGGAAGTTGAACCGTAATCGATCCCGAGGAGTGCTTGCGATGGCCGGCTGTTGAAGTGGAGCCTGAACTAAGGGAGCGACGTGATATAGCAGGGGCCATTGGTCGGTTGGGGAGGAGGAGTTGGCGGATTGAGATTTGGCTCGTTCGTCAAATCGAAGAAATAGCTGATATCCGGCTGGGCGGCGTCCCGCGCGGTGAGCGTGCGCAAACTAAAGCGCTTTTCGATGAAACGCAGAATCGCAGTAGTGTCCATCGGAGTGTGGTCCACATAATGCTTTTTCGCAAATGGTGATACCACGATATTCGGCAGCCTGAATCCGGTATAGGTAAAGTCGCACATTGGCCCGGCAGTCGTGCTGCAGGTGTCATTGGGCCCAAGAATAGGTGGAATACCGTCTGGAGAGGGCATTGCGACCGGCGGCACGTGGTCATAAGCGCCGCCTCCCTCGTCATAGCTCAAAAAGAAAACGGAATCCTTCCACGAGCTGCTGGCCATGAACTTGTCGATCAAGTCCTTTATGTAGGCCGCGCCTTTCTGAACACTGATTCCG
>Ga0157372_10002467_pt1 | contig 20048 bp, 18 predicted proteins | sample C55metaG_FD_115307 | JGI IMG/M metagenome (GOLD analysis project Ga0157372, IMG submission 115307) | Corn rhizosphere microbial communities from Kellogg Biological Station, Michigan, USA - C5-5 metaG | ecosystem: Host-associated > Plants > Roots > Rhizosphere > Soil | place: USA: Michigan... | reverse complement strand
TGAGAAATGCGGTATTCCGGACCGCGGGCGCAATCGTCCGAGTGGATGGCGGGGTAGAACTTTCCAGGTGGAACGTTCAGCCGGGTAGCACAATTCGGCTCAATGTCGAAATCCAGAATGGAGATGCCGCTGTTCTCGAAACTCTCGCCGGTCAGAATGAAGAGAGTACGGGCAGGATCAACGCGCAACTGTCGGTCTTGGGCACAATTGCGAAACCTTCCGGGCAGGCCGTGGTGAAGTGGTCGAACGGCTCGGTACGCGGATACAGCTTTGACACCGCGTCGGCAACGATGTCACTGGGTACGACTCGTGTGACTTTCCAAGGCGTGGAGATTGCGCACGGCAAGGCACACGTCGCGGGCAAAGGCTGGTACGAACTTCAGACTCACGCTTTCCAGGGAGACATCACCGGCACGAACTTCGACATTGCGGAGATCGCGCCTCTGGAACGTTCCCGAGTGAAAATCGGTGGAACCATCGACTTCTCAGCGGAGGCTTTCGGCACGACTGAAAAACCGGATCTCACCGCCGAATTCCACCTGCAAAACGTAACATTCAACAACGAGTTGGCCGGCAATTACCTGATCAATGCGGTGACCCACGGCCCGGACATGCGCCTGACCGGCCACTCCGAATCGGGCACATCGGAACTGGTTATCGAAGGAAATGTGCGGCTCCGCGAGCTCTGGCCGGCGCGTATCGATTTCCATTTCAACCGTCTCGACGTAGATTCCTTCCTGGAAAGTTATTTGCGTGGGCACATTACTGGGCACTCGGCGGTGGCGGGCGACCTTGTGCTGCAAGGGCCGTTGCGCGATCCGCGAAGGTTGAGCCTCAGCGGCAATCTGACCGATCTGTACGCTGAGGTGGAGGCAATCAAGATTCGCAATGATGGTCCTGTACGCTTCATCTTGAACGAGCAAACGCTGAACCTCAGCAGCCTGCACCTGATCGGCGAAAACACAGACTTATCGCTGACGGGCTCCATGCAATTGGTCGGTGAGCAACAACTCAATTTTCATGGCAATGGCAAGCTGGGGTTGGAAATCGTGCAAACCTACGATCCGGATTTGAGCGGCTCAGGGATGCTGTCGGGAGAGGTGGCTGTTACAGGAACTCTAAGTGCCCCAATTGTGCGTGGCTCATTGCAGGTCCAAAATGCGGCAATCGCCGACATCAATCTTCCGAGTGCGCTCAGCGACCTCAATGGCACGCTGCAATTCAGCCAAAACCAGGTCACGATCGAGAAGCTGACCGGGAGGACTGGCGGGGGCACAGTCAGCTTTGCCGGGACGGCACAGCTGAATGGCAAGCAGGTCAACTTCGACCTCACCGCCAATGCCGATTCGGTGCGGTTGCGGTATCCGCCGGGGGTCAGTTCCACGGCAACCGCGGCGTTGCGCTGGAGCGGGAGTTCCAATTCTTCCCTGCTCTCGGGTGATATCACAGTGACCCGGCTGGGGGTGACGCCGGGATTCGATTTAGCGCCTATCTTGCTCGCGCTATTCAGCAATCCAGTTTGCCGCTAACGGATCCGGTGCTCAATGATATCCGGCTCGACTTGCACGTGGTTACGGCGCCTGATCTACAGATGCAGACCAGCGTGATTCGACTTCGAGGTGATGCCGACCTGCGGGTGCGCGGGAACGCCGCAAAACCTGTTCTGCTGGGACGCGCCGACGTCTTCGAAGGCGAGGCCTACTTCAATGGAACCAAGTACCGCCTGGAACGGGGCGGAATTACGTTCGGCACACCAAGCGCAAGCAATGCGGCCGCGAGCGTGCCGGTGGTTGATTTCGAGGCGACCACGCACGTTCGCGATTACGACATTACACTTTCAGTCACCGGGCCGGCGGACCGTCCGAAGATGAATTATCGCTCTGAGCCACCGCTGCCCACTAATGACATCATAGGGCTCCTTGCATTTGGTCAGACCACGGAGGAATCTGCGGCACTACAACAGAGCAGTCAGTCCGCATTCAGCCAACAGGTTTCCAGTGCAATGCTCACAGCGGCGCTGAACGCAACCCTGAACAATCGTGCACAGCGGCTGTTCGGAAATAGCCGAATCAAGATTGATCCCCAAGGACTAGAGACGGAAACCTCACCTACACAGACCGGACCGGCCGTAACCATCGAGCAGCAGGTGAAGGACAATCTCACGATCACCTACACGACCGATGTAGCGCAAACATCCCAGCAGGTCATTCGAGCCGAATACTACGTTTCCCGAAATGTCTCGGTAGTTGCCATCCGTGACCAGAACGGCGTCGTCAGCTTCGACGTAAAGATACGACGGCGCAAGCGGTAACCGGCGCAACTCAGGCGGTAGCCGCACATCCCAGACTGCGATGAAACTTGGAGAGCCAGCTTCGTTCGAAGACCAACGCCGGGAAATGGTTGAGCAGCAACTCCGGGCGCGAGGTGTTCGCGACCCGCGCGTGCTGGAAGCTATGTTGCAGGTTCCGCGACATGAGTTCGTTCCGGAGGAGTTCCGAGCGCAAGCGTACGAAGACCATCCTTTGCCGATAGCCAAAGAGCAGACGATCTCACAGCCATTGATCATCGCAATTTCATTGCGGGCGCTTGCCTTGAGCGGCTCGGAATCGGTGCTGGAAGTAGGGACCGGCTCCGGATACCAGACCGCCCTCCTGGCGCGACTGGCCAGACTGGTGTACTCGGTGGAGCGGCATCCGGAACTGGCGGATGCAGCGGAACGAACTCTCAGACTTCTAGGTTTGAACAACGTGCAGGTCTCAATCCGAGACGGAAGTCAGGGCTGGCGCGAGCACTCGCCTTACGACGCAATTCTGGTTTCCGCTGCCGCTCCTTCGGTCCCGAAAAGCTTGATCGAGCAACTTGCGAATGGCGGCAGAATGGTCATCCCGGTCGGGCCGCCGCATACGCAGGAACTGCTGCTGGTGCGAAGAAACGGTCAGACGACCACGACCGAAACTGTAGACGGGTGCCGGTTCGTTCCCTTGGTCGGAGAGGAAGGCTACTGATCCCGCCGTGGGAATCCGAACATACAACCCTTTGTAGTTTTTCCTACTCTTCAAATACGTCGAAAGGAGGCAGGGATGAAAAGATTTCTCTGGATCGCCACCGCGATTCTGTTCGGCACCTCGGTTTGGGCTCAGAATGCCCCAGTCGGAACGGGCCGTTACGATCAACAAATTCAGCAAGAAGCCACTAAGGTTCTGCAATCAAAGGACAAGTGGAAAGGCATAACCGCCTCGACCGAGGATGGCATCGTGACTCTCCAAGGCACGGCGAAGCTGCTCGTCGACAAGATGGACGCGCAACGCAAAATCGACAAGCAGGACCACGTGCAGGGTGTGAGAAATCACATTGAAGTCGAAGGCAACGTTTCCAACCAGCAACTGCAATCGCAGCTTGCAGACAAGCTGCGTTATGACCGCGTAGGCCTCGGCATTGCGTTTAATGCGCTCGGCCTCAATGTGCAGAATGGAGTGGTCACCGTGAGTGGCGACGTCATCGACTACCCCTCGCGGGCTTCAGCGCTCTCGATTATCGAGAGCACACCGGGAGTCAAGGATGTGGTCGACAACATTAATGTGCTACCGACATCGCCCATGGACGACGATATCCGATTGCGAGTGGCGCGCGCCGTCTACGGGAACCCCGAGCTTTCGAAGTACGCCATGGATCCCCAGAAGCCGATCCGCATCGTCGTGAATAACGGCCACGTGACACTTTATGGAGTGGTCGACAGTCAAATGGATAAGCAACTGGCAGAAACACAAGCCAAGTCCGTGCCGAACGTATTCAGCGTTGACGACAAACTGGTTGTGGCAGGACAGAACATTATGAAGTAGTTCCAACTCTTCTGACATGAGCCGGGCCAAGCGCCCGGCTTTTTCTTTTACAATACCTCCGTGCCGCTGCTGAAGAACCTGGTTGCAACGTTGGAAATGATCAAGTGGGAGCACTCCATATTCGCGCTCCCGTTTGCGCTTTGCGGCGCGATGCTGGCTGCCGGCGGAATGCCAAGCGTGCATCAATTGGTGTGGATCGTGGTTGCCATGGTGGCAGCGCGATCGGCGGCAATGTCATTCAACCGGCTTGCCGATGCGAGCATCGATGCCGCGAATCCGAGAACCTCGGCGCGAGCACTGCCCGCGGGAATTCTGTCGCATGGCTTTGTCCGAAGCTTCGTACTGTTCTCGGCTGCGGTGTTTCTTCTTGCAGCCTGGGAATTAAATCAGCTGGCATTCTTGTTATCACCGATCGCCTTGGCCGTGCTGCTGCTCTACTCGTATACAAAACGCTTCACGCGCTGGTCACACGTGGTGCTTGGGTTCGCGCTGGGGATCGCACCCGCCGCCGCTTGGATCGCGGTGCGCGGTTCCTTGGATCCCAGGATTCTTTTGTTGACCGCTGCGGTTACGTTCTGGGTCGCAGGTTTCGATGTTCTGTACGCATGCCAGGATTTTGACTTCGACCGGAGTGCAGGGCTGCATTCACTCCCACGATATCTGGGTATTGCCAAATCGCTGTGGGTTGCGCGGCTGTTTCACGCCTTGATGCTGGCTCTGCTCATGATGCTGGTCTGGGCTTTCAGCCTTGGAAACCTGGCGATCACTGGCATCGCTGTCGTGTTTCTGTTGATCGGATATGAACATTCCTTAGTTTCGAAGGACGATTTGAGTAAGCTCAACGCGGCATTCTTTACCATGAACGGCGTCATTTCGGTTGTCTTCTTCGTTTTTCTAGCGCTCGATCTTCTGCACAAACACACAATCTGAGTTTTGCTGGAGGCATAATGAGAAAGTCGCTCGTAGTGCTGGTCTCGTTGGTTTTCCTTTCTGTTTTGACTGCACTGGCGCAATTTCCGCCACAGATCGTCTCGCCCGAAGTCTCGAGCGATGGACGCGTCACGTTCCGGTTCAATTCGCCGAATGCCGCAAAAGTCCAGGTGAGCATTGAAGGCCAGACGAAACCGGTGGACATGCAAAAAGATGAAAAAGGAATTTGGAGTGTGACCGTCGGGCCCTACGAACCGGACATTTACGGGTACTCGATTATTCAGGATGGACAGCCGCTGATTGATCCTTCGAACCAACTGATGAAGCCGAACCTGCTTTTCACGCAGAGCGCGGTGCATATTCCCGGGCCGCCGTCTACAACGTCATGGGAAGTGAATGACACTCAGCACGGCGAAATTCATCACCACTTCTTCCATTCGAAGACCGCTGACGACAACCGCGATTTCTATGTCTACACGCCGCCGAACTATGATGCGCGCGCAAAGCAGGAGTATCCGGTGTTATATCTCCTGCACGGCTATAGCGACGACGCGAGCGGATGGACCGCGGTTGGGCGAGCAAACGTGATCCTGGACAATCTTATAAATCAAGGGAAAGCCAAGCCGATGATCGTAGTGATGCCGCTCGGCTATGGCGACATGGAAGTGATCCGTCGCGGCTGGGGCACCTGGCAAGATAAGGAATTGACTTGGCGCAATTTCACCCGCTTCACCGACATTTTGCTCGGCGAAGTTATGCCGCAGGTGGAGCAATCCTATCGTGTGAGGAAAGATCGGGAGTCGCGCGCGATTGCCGGCCTGTCCATGGGCGGAGCAGAGTCGCTCTTTACCGGGCTCAACCACCAGGACAAATTTGCCTGGGTCGGCGCTTTCAGTTCCGGAGGCATAGACAATCGCGATTTCGCGACCGAATTTCCGGGCGTTGATGCGAACACGAACAAACAACTCAAACTGCTCTGGATTGCTTGCGGAACCGAAGACCGTCTCATCGACGTCAATCGCCAATTCAAGTCTTGGTTGAAGGATAAGGGCGTACAGCACACCAGCATCGAGACGCCCGGGATGCACACATGGATGGTGTGGCGGAGGAATTTGACGAACCTGGCGCCGCTGCTATTCCATTAAACGGAAAAGGGATTTACCGCTGAGGATGCCGAGTGCGCAGAGCTTGGATCTTGTTTTTCTCGGCGTTCTGCTGCGGTTGAAAAGCTTTAAGATTGGTTTTTGGCGCAGTCGAAAGGCGTCGCAAAGCGGCTGAGAGCAGGTAGTGCAGCCACTAGCCACTCGCCACTGCCCACTAGTATCATCAATGCAGTGGGACACTCCTTCCAGACCGACGATCCGCGCCTGACGTCTATTTACGAGAAGGTCCTCGCCGGCACGCGCCTCAGCGCTGAAGATGGCCTGGTGCTGTATCAGACCGGCGACATTCTGGCCGTGGGCTGGATGGCCAATTGCGTTCGCGAGCGACTCCACGGCGACAAGACATACTTTAACGTCAACCGGCACATCAATCCGACCAACGTCTGCATTGCTGCATGCCGCCTTTGCGCATTCGGCCGGAAGAAAGACACCCCTGGCGCATATACCATGGCGCTCGAAGAGGCTTTCCAGACGGCTGCGTCGGGGTACACCGAAGCTGTGACCGAGTTTCACATCGTTGGCGGTCTGCATCCCGATCTGCCGTTCCAGTACTTTCTCGACCTGGTGTCCGGTCTGAAAGAGCGCTTTCCACAGGTACACCTGAAGGCGTTCACGATGGTGGAGGTCGCGTATCTGGCAAAGCGCGCCAAGCTCTCAATTGCAGAGACGTTGAAGCAACTCAAAGCTGCTGGCGTCGATTCTCTTCCCGGCGGTGGCGCGGAAATCTTTACCGACCGCGTGCGGCATATCATTTGCGATCACAAGATTGACGGTGATCAGTGGTTGGATACGGCACGACTTGCGCACCAGATTGGCTTGAAGTCGAACGCGACCATGCTCTACGGCCATGTCGAGAACGACGAAGATCGCGTAGATCACCTGCTGAAGCTTCGTACATTGCAGGATGAAACCGGCGGATTCCAGACGTTTATCCCGCTGGCATTCCATCCGGACAACACGCCGCTTGAGCATCTGCCGCGCACAACCGGCATGCTCGACATCAAGCAGATCGCGGTCAGCCGCTTGGTGCTCGACAACTTCCCGCACATCAAAGCTTATTGGCAGATGCTCACGCCTAAGATCGCGCAGATTGCGCTGCGGTTCGGCGCGGACGATCTTGACGGCACGGTCATTGAAGAAAAGATTTATCACGATGCGGGCGCAACCACCCCGCAAGGAATGCGCAGGCAGGAACTTATGCGATTGATCCGCGAAGCCGGCCGCGAACCCATCGAGCGTGACACGATGTACAGGCCGGTAGTGAGAACTGAAACGTCCGTCACCGTAGCTGTATAGGCTGTCTCAACACGCGGGCACGAGTGCCCGCCCCACACCAAACCTCAGAAGAATTCCGTCATATCCGTAGCGCTGGCGGCAGCACCCGGAAAATCAGTCACTCCCAGCAACTGCATACTCAATTTCAACGCGCTCTGATGCTGATACATGGTTTTCGACTGAAACCCCGCTCGGACCTTAGGGCTGACCAGAATTGTCGCGACGTGCCCGCCTTGATTAGCCATATCGTTCACATCGCCTTCATCCCAGGTATAAATCAACACTGAATTCTGCAATGCCGAGCCGTTGATCAGCGGCCCGATATTATTCTTTACCCAATCGTCAATGTTCGACAATTTTTGCGTGTCAGTGCAATTTCCGGCTTCGCCGGGGCAATCATGCCCGTCATTGGAGAGATCCGGAACTATCATCGCGTAATCCGGCACCGTTCCGTTCTGCAAGTCGGTTGCAAGCTGCGTAAAAGGAACGATGTTAGCGGTCTGCGAGGAAGTGTTCACCACGTCGGAAAAATACGTGAAAGGGTTGTGGTCCCGGGCGTACGGAGCATTGCTAGCAGCAGTGAATCCCGGCTGTGGCAAGGATTCCGCATAAACTTTCCAACTCTTGCCCGCTGACGTCAGGGCTCGCACAACGTTGTTTTGGGACACGGTGCCTGTGAAGAGATCGTTGGTCGTCACCAGGTCCCCGACAGTGAGCATGAAATAGTTCGGCAAAGAGTTGTGACGGTTGGCATAGTACTGAGTAGCCAATGCATACTTCTGTGCCAAGCTGTTCGTGTATGGCATGGCGGAATTCCCGATCACACTGTTGTAGGAATGGTTCTCTTCGACGAGAACAAACACGTGCGCAACGACTGGAATTTTGCCGGTGCCGTGCGGTACGCTGCTTCCACCACCGCAGCCTGTATGTAAGATCAGAGCAGCGACTGCCACAAATGGCAGGCTTAAGATAGCGCCTCTTTTTGGAGAACCATCGTTCATCGCGTTTTAGAGAGGCCTTTGCAGCCGCAAGTTGCTCACCCAAGGCGGTTTTCAGTTCGGAATCGGCGGTATTTTGGGGAAGATTTTCCCGAATGCGCTCGGGGTGAATGCGAATTTTGTTCTACCTTTTCGGCGCGGGTGTAGAATCGCGTTGTAGCAAAGGCTTCACGGGACCTTCTCCCGATCCGAGGCAAGCATGAATGTGCATTTCAGCTACAAGCTTTCCCGAACCCCCGATCTCGACCGAGAAATTCAACATGGAACAGAAAAGGTAAGAAAAAGGCTGCAGGTGTTCCGGCCTGAGTTGGTACACCTGAAAGGCCTTGTGGAACAGAACTCCTCGCGGGAAGGAATGGTTGTTTCGCTGAACTTGCGTCTGCCTTCAGGCCAGATGGCTTCGCAGGAGTCCGCTCCAAATGCTTCCGCAGCAATCAAGGCCGCATTTGACAGTTTGCTCAGCCAGATCGGCAAACACAAGGAACTACTTCGCAATTCTCACAAGTGGCATCGACGCAGAGCACAGGGCGGTCGCCCGGTTCCCCAGGTGCCGTTCGAACAGACGGTAGCTTCGATACCCCCGCTTGCAGCTACTCCGGATGACGTGCGCACGTACGTCAACGCAAATTTCCGGCGGCTGCAGACGTACGTGGAGCGCGAATTGTACTTCCGCGAGAGTTCCGGCGATATCGAGAGTGATTCGATCAATTCAGAAGAGATCGTCGACCAGGCGGTGGCGGATGCCCTCGACGAAAAAAACGATAAGCCGGACCGCATTGGTATCGAACCATGGCTTTACCGCTTGGCGATTCGCGCCATTGACGACGCTGTTTCGCGGCGGTCGGAAGCCGACACAGAAGTTGAGTTGCGGGGTATGCGCCAGCGTCGCAGAGAGCGGGCCAGCGACGAGGCACGTCTGCAGTTCCATCAACCAGACGAAGCTATGACGAACGAGAGCGGAATTCCTGACCGCGGCGCGCCTACTCCAGAAGAGGTCGCATACACCGATGAGATGGTTGCCCTGGTGCAGGTTGCGCTGAACGGAGCAGCACCGCAAGATCGGGAAACCTTTGTGCTGCACGCGCTGGAAGGATTCACCGTCGAAGAAATTGCCGCCATCACCGACCGCAATCGCGAGGAGATCGAGCAATCGATCGCCCGCGCCCGCGAAAAGCTGCGCAACGGCTTCGCAACCAACAATCCGTTTCAAAGAAGACTCCTACAAGCTACTGCCACACGCTAACGAGGTGCTCATGATGACTCGTGAAGACCTGCGCCAACTTGCCGAATTTGAATGCCGCGCGAATGAATACGCCATCAGCTTCTACTTTCAACCCGGGATCCCCAGAGACAAGTCGCACCGCGAGGAAGGAATTCAAGCCAAGGAACTGGTGCGGAAAACTATTCAGGAACTGCAGCTGAATGGGCGTGCGTCGAAAGCAACACAGGACCTCGAGCGGATCCTGCATATTGCTGAGGGTCTACATGGCAACGAGGGTTTCGGGAAGGCTGTATTCAGTTGCGCGGACCGCAATATATGGCGGGAGTTCGATGTGCCGCCCGCGTCGTTCTCAACGCGTCTATTTGTGAACCGGCGATTCCATCTGAAGCCGCTGGCTGCACTGTTTTCCGAATATCCGAAGCTGTGGGTTGCGCTCGCAGACCGGCAGAACGCACGCGTTCTCGAACTGGAGTTCGGCAAAACGCGCCAGCAGCTGTCGATTACAAATCCTATGCCCCGACACGGGCGCAGTGGAGGATACGATGCCGGGCATACCCAGCGACACAAGGAAGAAGAAGTCACGCGCCACTTCCGCGAACTGGCAGAGTTCCTCAAAAACGGCGTGCAACGCAGGCAGTTCGATGCCGTCGTCTTCGGCTGCAATGATGTGAACTGGCCGGATTTGCAGGCGCAGCTGCATTCCGATGTCGCGAAGAAGACGCTCGGTCACTTTTCGGGGGAGATCACTGGAATTTCGGACGAGAGCGCCGCGTCCGAGGCACTGCGAATCGCGCAAGATACTCTGCGCAGGCACCATTATTCGCTTTTCAACGAGGCGCTTGATGAAACTCGCGCAAATGGGCGCGGAGTCACCGGCTTGAGGCGCGTTCTACGCGCGCTGGAGTTGGGAGAAATCGACACGCTCCTCATGTCGCAGGATTACTCGGCCCGCGCAGTGGAATGCACGAATTGCCGGCATCTGGATTCACACTTGGTTTCGTATTGTCCAGTGTGCGGACACGCAACGCGGGAATTGGAGGACGTCTGCGAGGCACTGGTGCCCATTGCGGTGCGGAACAATTTGGGGCTGGTGCTGCTGCCGCGCGATGAAACGCTCGACAAAGTGGGAAACATCGCAGCGCTGTTGCGATTCAGGGCAGACAGGAACACCAATCAGCTGCTAGCAGCGTCGTAACAAATGAAAGCGGGGGCTCTCAAAAACAGATCAGTTGGCGGTCTATAATCCAGCGGTGATCACGCGACGCGAGCTACTCTGGAAATCGGCAGCCCTGGCCGCATTCAGCCCAAGCTTGTGTGGTGCTTCGGCTCCTGAGCCCTCTCCGGCGACCTCCCGTACTCCATCTCTCGCCCAATTCGAACGGCTTCGGTTCGGCGTTTCCTATCACTTCAGCATGAACACTTTCACTGGAAATGATTACGAGACCGGTTCGGCGCCAGCAACAACATACAATCCCACGCATCTTGACGTTCGCCAGTGGGTTCAGGTCGCACATGACTTGGGTGCGCGTTATGCGGTGCTCACGGCCAAGCACATGTCCGGCTTCTGCTTGTGGGACGCAAAAAATTACGACTACGATGTCGCTGCAAGCGGCAACAAGACTGATGTCGTCGACGCATTCGTCGATGCCTGTCACCACTTCGGCCTAAAACCCGGCTTCTATTACTGCATTCTGGATCCGCACAACGAAGGTAAGTTCGATTGGGACGCGCCGGTACAGGACAGCTACTACCAACTCATCAAACGTCAGCTGACGGAACTGCACAGCCGATATCCAAATACGTTTTATCAACTGCTCGACATCACCTGGAAGCTGTCGCAGGAGCAGAGGTGGGAACTTTATCGATTGATCAAGAAGTACACCCCCAACTGCATCGTGGTGATGAATCAAGCCTATTATCAGAGCAAGCGAAACCTTGGCCGGATCTGTGAACCAAAGAGCTGGCCCACCGATGTGATCAATGGCGAAGACACGCTGCCTCCGACCGAAGGTCACGATCCGCACATTACTGTTGAGGGCAAGAGCTACTACCTACCTATGGAAGCGTGGATGCCGATCGGTCCACCGTACAAGCCGATGCCGCCCATGCACAGCTGGTTTTGGCGCGACGGATTCGTCACGCAAAGCGCTGAAACCATTGCCGGCTGGTATCAGGACTGCGTTCAGCGGAAGTCCAATCTGCTGCTGAACCTGTCTCCAGACACCAGAGGCCTGTTGCCGGAACAGACGGTGCAGACGATGAAACAGGTCTCCAAACTGATCCGCAAATGAGAGATTCCTAAACTAGATTTGTTCCCGTTTTAATCTTTCCACAAGTACCGTGATCACAAGTTGTGGAGCCGATCCCAGATCATAACCCGCTCACCGCGATATACCGTGGCCTATCACAAGGAACAGGAGTTGAGCCGTGCTAAACACCTGCGCAAATCCCAATTGCCGCGAAGCATTCCGTTACCTGCATAACGGAAAGTTGTTTCGCTTGCAGACAGAAGTGAAGGGCAGTTCCTCGGAAATCAGCAATCCTGAGTATTTCTGGCTGTGCTCCCGCTGTGCCGAAACCATGTCGCTGAGGCTGGCAGAAGATCGGCAAGTTGCTGTGGTAGACGCATCCGAAAGTGGCTTTGCCGAGTCTGCGGAGAGGGACTTCATTCCTCTAGATCGCCGCAAGGGATTGCTGCTCAGCTCTCTACAAATCCTGAGGCCATCCATTTCGCCGGCGGTCTCGGCGCCGCGCCGGCAGGCGCATAGGCCAGTTAACTCCTTATCACTGAGTCGCGCCGGGTAGTGCCACAAATTCCGTATGCACGTCGCCGTCAGGAGAGATGTTCTGCATGGCGAAACCAAGCTCACCACCCCAAGGCAACCAGCTGGTCGAGGGAGCAACGTGCCAGGTGATTCCCTCGCGTTCGAACACTCGTCCGTTGTGCCAGTGCCCTACCAGCATGTGCTTGATCCCTAGCTGACGAAGCAACTTCATCTCCTTGGAACGGCAGGGATCGTTGATGACCCAATACGGCTTGGGATCAGGGAATCCGCTGTCATGGAACACTGGAATGTGCTGGACGCCAATTACAGTGCGCGCCGTTCGCGTGTCGCCTTCATCCCGAATGTGAGCGAGCCAGTCGAGCATGCGTTCCGATTCTTCCTCGGTTGCTGACGGGAGTGGCGGTGGCTTCTTCGCATCGTAGGAATCGAAGTTCCCCAGCAGTTGCGAATCGATAACAACGAACTCGACATCCTTCACGCGAAAGGTGTAGTAGTCCTTGCCGAACACGCCGCGATAACGATCTACATCGCTGCTGTGCACGTCATGATTCCCGGGAGCGTAATAGAGAGGCGGCTTGAGGCGCTTCAGAATACTCTTCGCTTTTTCCCAAGCCTCGGGGTTTTCGCCGATATCGCCAGAAAGAATGACCGCGTCGGGATGGCGGTCGTTGATCATTTGGACGGCAAGCTTCAGATTGTCGGCGGCATGCGGCGCCCGCTTCTCTCCGATATGCGTGTCACTGATTTGCGCGATGGTGACTTGCGCCGGACTCGAAGCGCAAAAGACTAAAAACGCCGAGCACGCCAGACCGAGGAAGCGCCCAATGCGGGACCCAGCCGCTTTGATCTGCATGAACATCTAGAGGCAGAAAAACGTGCTCAGGTTGTTTCGGGTGAGAGTCTCCGGGGCAAATGAAATGGCGCGGCCACAGCCGCGCCTTGCTCACAAAAGTGCGCTACCGCTGCGGAGAAGTACCCTGCTGCGGTGTGGTGCTCTGCGGAGCCGTGCCCTGAGGCGCAGACTGCGGTGCGTTCGTGCCGGCTCCACCCTGTTGCTGTTCCCTCATTCTCTGCTGGATGGCCGCCAGTTTCTGCAATTGGTCCGGCGTGAGAATCGCCTTGATTCGCGGCGCGCCTTCCTGGCGGATCTGCATGACCTTCTGCTGCTTCTGCTCCATGCTCATAGAGGTGTCGTTGCGTACGGTGCTGATCTGCTTGTTCTCGTCGTCGACAACTTGAGCGATTTTTTGCTTCTGATCCTGCGTAAGGTTCAACTCGTCTTCAACCGAGTTCGAGCCACTCTGGGCCGAGTTGGCGGAACTATTGCCGGTTGTGCCCTGGCTGGGTGCAGCGCTCTGTGGTCCGGTGCTGCTCTGACTGTTGGTTGATGGGCCTGGCGATGTCGGCGGCTGAGTCCCGGGAGCCGACTGCGCGTGTGTGTCAGGGCTGGACGGGGTAGCAGTGGTGCCCTGCGCACCGGCAGCAACTGCTAGCGCAACGCTCAGACACAAAGTAGAGACTGAAAGTACCAATTTGCGGATATTCATGTTTGGGGCTCCTTAGACGACGAGTAGGCGGGCGAGACTGCCGCGACCGCGGCTCAGTTCTGCAACAAGTATGCTCAGATGGCAACCCTATCTTCGGGGGTTGGTCTCGGAACCGCCTTCCGTGACATACATTTTGCATTCTGTAATGTTTTTGCATTATTGCTGCTGGGCTGCTGTGCCCCTACATTCCTAAATACTCGGGGTTGAACTCTGCTTTCCTGGCTCTACCTGTGCGGTTCATTTCAATCCCTGACTATTTCCCTGGTGTGGAGGCGTTGTGAAACGAGCGCTGTCGCTTCTTTTTCTGGCCGGCCTGTTCGCGATTTCTGCAACTGCGCAAAGCAATTACGCGGTTCTCAGCGGGACAGTAACCGATCCTCAATCGCATGCAGTCGCAGGCGCAGCCGTGGTCTTGACCTCAACGACCACTGGCGCCATTCGCAAGGTCTTGACCAATGCGGTGGGGATTTACGAAGTTCCCGGCCTTCAACCCGGTGACTACGAGTTGACCGTCAGCGCCACGGGTTTCGCGTCTCAGCGCCAGAATCTCCGACTTGAAGTTGCCCAGCGCGCGGCGATCGATCTTCGCCTGAACGTTGAATCCCGCAAAGAAGTCGTAGAAATCACTGATATTCCTGAAGTGATCCACACCAATGACGCTGCCATCGGCGAAGTCGTCGAGCCGACATCAATCGAAAATCTCCCGCTGAATGGGCGCATGCTGATCGACCTCGTTCTCACCGTCCCTGGCGCGCACCTGAGTCACGGCGCACAAACGGGCAGCATGAATCCTCTTTATTGGCGCCCTGGTCAGCGGTCAGCGGTCAGCGTGGGTGGAAGCCGTCCGAACGGCAACTACTTCCTGCTGGATGGAACCACCAACACCGATCCCACTTTCAACACCCAGAACCTGAGCCCTTCGCCGGACGCGGTGCGCGAGTTCAAGGTCGACACCGGCAGCTACTCAGCCGAAATGGGCGGCGCCGGCGGCGGGCAGATCAACATCGTCACCCGCAGTGGGACGAACGAATATCACGGCACGGTGTATGAGTTCCTGCGCAACGGGTTCATGGATGCAACTTCGTTCAATTCCATGGGCAACAATCACATGGTGCAGAACAATTTCGGCGGCTCTTTTGGCGGGCCCATCGTCAAAAATAAGACCTTCTTCTTCCTGAACTATGAAGGTTTCCGCCACGCCATGACCGACACCATGATCGACACCGTCCCGACCCTCGCCGAGATCAATGGCGATTTCAGCATGGCGGGACCGAATATGACGCCGATTCACATTTTTGATCCGGCGAATGGACGGGCAGAATTCCAGTACAACGGCATGATGGATGTCATTGATCCCAGCCGGATCAATCAGGCGGCACAGCAGTTCTTGCTTCAGTATGTGCCGCGTCCCAATGCCGGCATGACGGGCATGGGGATGGGCACAATGCCTTGCGGCGCGGCTATGATGGGCACCCCGATGCCGGGCGCAGGCGCTGATTGCAATAACTTCATCGACGCACGCAATGAGCTCGCCGTGAACAATCAAGGCACAGCTCGCGTCGATCAATTGCTTGCGAACGGCGACAGTATCGCCGCGCGATACTCGTTGAGTTCTGAAACCGGTTTCATGCCCGGAGAGATGCCTCCCGGTGGAGTTGGCTCCCTGCTTCCCGGCTTCGGATCCTTCAACAACAATTTCTCGCAGCAGGGCAATATCTCGTGGAACAAGGTATTGAGCCCAACAATGGTGAACACGGCCGCGATCACCTTCTCCCGATTGGCAATGAACCGGTTTGAACAAAATGCCAATAAGAACGACATCGTTTCGCAGCTTGGGATTCAAGGCATCGGATTCGGCGGTGCAGGCGCGTTCGGCGCACCATTTTTCAACGTGCAGGGTTACTCGCCTATGGGCGACAACTACTCCGCGACACCCATGAAGGCATGGGACACTGCCATCGAAGGCCGCGATACTTTCAGCTGGCAGCATGGCCGGCACAGCTTGAAGTTTGGGGCGAGCTATACCAAATATATTTGGCCGATGTGGGGATTCTTCCAGAACCGCGGTTATTACCAGTTCACGAATGGCTTCACCACTGATAACGGGACGAACGACGGCACCGGCTCTGCGCTCGCGTCTTTCCTGTTAGGCCTTCCCGCCGTGAAGCAGCGTCAGGCGGGCATCCCGCAAATGCAACTTCGCCAGTGGTACACCTCCGGCTTTGCGCAGGACAGCTTCCGGGTAACGCGCACAACGACGATTGAAATGGGACTGCGCTATGAGTTCATGGACCCGTTGGTGGACATCAGCTATACCAACACGAACCTGACATTCCCCAATGGCCTGAATGCTGCACCTCAGGCGTTCGTTGGCGGACAGAATGGTTACCCGCAGGGGTTGCGTTATCCCAACACCCATAACCTAGCCCCGCGGTTTGGACTTTCGCAGTCGCTTGGGCACGGATTGGTCTATCACTCGGCGTTCGGCATTTTCTATACACCCGTCGACATGAACACGTGGTGCAACCAGCGCCACAACGTGCCCTACGTCTTCCCAGAAACCCAGCAGTCCAACAATTTCACTCCGACACCGGCTCTGTACACGACGCAGCTGAATTTCGGACAACCGGTGCTAGGACAAACCACGGTCAGCTTTACCGGCATGGAGCCGCATGCGAAAGCTCAATACATCGAACAGTGGAGTACATCCATCGAGAAGAGTCTGGGGAAAGCGACCACGCTAGAAGTCGGGTACCTGGGCGCGCATGGCGTTCACCTGCAGCGTGCGCATCTGATCAACAACGCGCCTCCCGGACCGGGTGCCATTGGGCCGCGCCGTCCATTCCCGATCATCTCGTTCGTGCCGAATACGACTTTGCCCGCAGGTATCACTTATGTTGCTCCTGCTGCAGGCTGCCCCTCCGGACAGATGTGCTTCCCCGTGAGCACGATCAATCTGCTCGAGAACACGGCGCAGAGCTGGTACGACGCGGGTTACGTAAACGTTCGCCGGCGCTATCAGCGCGGATTTACCTTGCTCGCAAACTACACCTGGTCGAAGAACTTGAGCGACGCGCCTGACTTCCGCTCGCCAATGTTTGAATCGGCGATCCCGCAAAACAACGCCGACCTGGCTGCCGAGAAAGGGCCGTCGTGCGACGTGCGTCACCGCTTTGCTCTCAGTGCGGTTTACGACATTCCGGGGATCAACAATCTCAAGTGGGCGAGCGCCGTCACTAGTCACTGGCAACTGTCTACGGTGTACCAGGTGCAGACGGGTTTCCCATTCACGATTTCCGTGTTTGGCGATACCGCGAACACTGGGACAGCGCTAGGCGAGAATCCTGATCGCGCCAACTACACTGGCCAGCCCATCTTTGGGCCGGGTACGCGTACCGCGACTCAGTGGTTTAATCGGGGAGCATTCGCCACACCTCCTGCGTTTACCTTCGGTGACGTGGGCCGCAACTCCGTCTACGGGCCGGGAACGCAGACCTTGGACCTCGCCCTAGCCCGCGACTTCACGATCACCGAGCGCGCAAAATTCCAGTTCCGTGGCGAGTTCTTCAATGCACTGAATCATACAAACCTGGGCACGCCGGACCGCTTCGTGAATACGCCGCAGTTTGGAACGATCACGCAAGCCACGACCCCCGGACGTCAGATCCAGTTGAGCGCACGGCTGTCGTTCTAGTTGAGTTGTGGGGGAAAGCACACTAAATAAGCACACTAAAGATGTTGCGGGAGCGATTCATGGAATCATGGCCTTAATTTTGAAATGGCGGGCACGCCTGGCAGTCATCACTCCAAGCCCGGCTCCCACGAGTGTTTCCGCAGCCTGTGAAAACCATAAGGAGGCAGTATGAAATTGAGTAATGTCGCGAAGATTGTTCTTCCGCTGGTGTTTGTTGCTGCAGTTTTCGCGGCGCAGCAATCTACAAAGTCCGTCACCGTGAAAGGCTATGTTCTTGACTCGGCCTGCGCCTTCACTAAGGGCTTGAAGAAACCGGTCAGTGCCGAGTGCGCGGTTGCGTGCGCGAAAGCGGGATCGCCGCTGGTCATCCTCGCTCCGAGCGGCACGATTTATTGGCCAATCGCCGACAGCACGCCGTCCAACAGTCAGAACGATAAACTGCTTCCCTATGCTGGCAAGCAGGTGACAGTGAGCGGCAAAGTGTACGATCGTGGGGGATCGAAGGCGATCGTGATCAGCAAGATCGAATAGGAGCCGCTTGTCTACATGAGCACCCCAGCGAACACAATTCCCGCTTCTCCGAAACCCAAACGCCGCTGGCTGAAGATCACGGCGAGGGTTCTTGTCGTGGTCTTCGTGCTGTGGGCTGGATTCGTGTACTTCATGTGGCGCATCATGCACCGCACGCCCGAGCAGTTCGGACGCGTGATGATGCACCTGCCCTGGGAAGTGTTCCTAGTCTGCCCGTTCGAAACCATGTGGACGCGGGCGCGCGCGGGAACTGTGCACGTGGGCGATATGGCGCCTGACTTCACGCTGACAACGCTCGACAAATCAGGAAGCGTGCATCTCGCGGAACTCAACGCCAGCCAACCGGTCGTGCTGGTTTTTGGCAGCTACACTTGACCGCCCTTCCGGCGGGAGGTTCCCGCCCTCAACAAGCTCTACGACCAATACCAGGGAAAAGTCTCGTTCCTTGTGGTGTACATCACCGAGGCTCACCCAAGTGATGTCTGGCAAATGCAGAGCAACCTGAAAGACAAAGTCGTCTTTGCCAGTCCTAAGAGTGAAGAGGAGCGCGCTTTTGTGGCGGGCGCCTGCGTGCGGAAGTTGGGGATCAAGTATCCTGCCGTGCTGGACGAATTCGGCAACTCCACCGAACAGGCGTACACGGGATGGCCGGACCGCATTTACCTGCTGCAACCCGGCGGACGAGTGGTCTACAAGAGCAAGCCCGGCCCGTTCGGTTTCAGCGCCGATCAGCTTGGGAAGGAACTAGCCAAGGTGACAACTGGCACCGCGACTGCGCAAGCACACTGAGGGTTTCGGGTTTTAGTGACTGAGCCCTTTTTATTTGCGTCCTTGCTGCGCGTCAGTCGCAGATCCCCGCGTACCTGTTGTAGTTCTCCTGCGGCTCCCTAGTGTGTCTGTGCGAGAATACCGACTGTCGAGCTCTGCTCGACTGGACAGCCGTGGGCGGCTGCCGCTACGTCCTTCGCGATGCCTGACACACTCTCCATAGCCATCGTTGCGCTTAACGAGGAAGCGAATCTCGGGCGTGTGCTCGAAAGTGTGCGTTGGGCCGACGAAATCGTCGTGGTGGATTCCGGCTCGACCGACCGCACCTGCAACATCGCGCGCGAGTATGGTGCACGCGTGATCTACGAGCCGTGGCGTGGCTACACCGGGCAGAAGAATTATGCGCTGGAGTTATGCACCAGGGATTGGATTCTCTCGCTCGACGCCGACGAAGAGGTCAGCCCGGAACTAGCGATCGAGATTAAGCAGATATTGGCGAATTCCGGCCCTCTAGATGGATATGCCATCCCGCGCAAGAACCTCTTCCTTGGCCGCTGGATGAAACACGGGGGCTTTTATCCCGACCCAAAGCTGCGTTTGTTTCGACGTGGCATGGCCTATTCGACCGGCCGCGACCCTCACGATCGCTTCGATATGAAGGAAAGTAAACGCGTGGGCCGCACCCGCGGCGCGATGATCCACCACACATACCCGACGCTCATCCTTTACCTGGAGCACATGAATCGCTATTCAAGTGTGTGGAACCGCGTGCCCGGTGCAAAGGCGCGCCCGTTCAGCATCAATGCAATTGTGCTGCGGCCACTGGCGACCTTTATATACAACTACTTCATCCGCCTTGGATTTTTGGACGGCCGCGAGGGTCTCTTGTTGCACATGTATCACGCCGGGTATGTCTCCTGGAAATACGCGAAAGCCTGGGAAATGGGCCGAAAGAACGGCTGAAATGCCGCGTATTTCTTCTGCGAGTGAACGGATGGGGATAGAAACAAGAAATTGACGGTGAAAGGCATTTTCGCCGTTTGACACCTTTTCCGAGCGGTTGCTATAGTCGAAATGTTCCCTTGGATTCGGGTTCGATCTTTCGGCCGCTGGAAAGTCTATCCGCCAGGGTAGGCTCAACACTAACTTTAGGGTCACACCAGCAGTTCGCTAAACCAGCCCGCGTCCTCTGAGATATCTGAGAGGCCATGACCTTGTTCGACGACAACACCCACGATTCCTCCACCGCAACCTTAACTGAACAGCCGACCACAACCGAAACGCCAAACGAGCAG
>Ga0157372_10002466_pt1 | contig 20053 bp, 18 predicted proteins | sample C55metaG_FD_115307 | JGI IMG/M metagenome (GOLD analysis project Ga0157372, IMG submission 115307) | Corn rhizosphere microbial communities from Kellogg Biological Station, Michigan, USA - C5-5 metaG | ecosystem: Host-associated > Plants > Roots > Rhizosphere > Soil | place: USA: Michigan... | reverse complement strand
GATTGCCTGAAAATAAATTTTGATCAATTGCGTAAACAGGATTATCGGCAAAATGATAATAATCTTTAAAAGTTTGAAGGCCGCCAATCAGCGCTGTTCCACCTGCTACCCGAAGGTTGATCCATTGTTGCTGTGTGGAACCAAAACGATAAGCCTGCTGATATGACAAGCGCAAATTATTATCTTCCGCCACTTTTATTACAGCCGAAAAACGAGGCGTAAATCTTCCTGCAAAATTTTCATTTTTATCATATCGACCTGACGCAATTAAATTTAAACGATCATTTAAAATCTTTTTGCTTGCCTGGATATAAGCACCTACTTCATTGATCGGAATTTTTCCGGTTGAATCTGCAAATAAAGTTCCTTCTGAATTTAGCACATATCTTTTATAATCCGCTCCAATCAATACATCCGCAACTTTGGAAGTTTTTTGAGAAAGATCATATTGCCCTTCAACACTGTACAAGTCTGTTTTATCAACAAATAATCCTCCACCTTTTGAGATAGGAATACTTCTTATTTGATCAAAAAGCTGTTTGAATTCTGCAGAACCGGGCGCAGGTCTTCCAATGTCGGCAACAGCTCTTGCAGTATTTTGCGCAGCAATATCTGTTTGCCCTGATAATTTCGCATTTAAAAATGCCAAAGCATATTGCGCATACCATCCATCAATGCCGCCGCTCGGCTTCCACGCTTCATTTACTAATCTTGTTGTAACCGTTGCATTGTAAGAATCTCCTGCATTTTCCTGGGTGGTATAAGCTCTCAAAAACCAATGTGTATTTATCAGTTCAGCTTTGTATTGGCCTACTTTTAAATTCAATAATGAATAACGGTCGCTTCCTGTATAAACAGTATTTCCGGTTCCCCAAAATCCTTCTGCAATGAAAGTGGTTTTGTCTGTGATCTTATAACTTAATTCACCAAACATTTTGAAATTAATAGTGTTGGGATCGATCACATCTTTTTCCAAATAGCCTGTTCTGGAAACGGGCATCGATGCCGGAAGCGAGTTAATATAAGGCGCGTAAAAAGGAACAAGCTGCGCAAGCGGATTTAAAACATTGGTACGAATATCTGCTGTAGTTTCATCTCCGTAAACATTGACTCCATCATAGTTTGGATCCGTTTCTCTTGTGCCGTTTTTAATTCCTCCTGTGGTTCCCAAACGATCATAATCTCGATAATCGTTTGCTACCCAATCTTTAGCCTGAACCAATTCTCCACCAAGTTTGAAAGCAAATTTGTCGCTCACTTTCTTTGCCCAACGCAACGACCAGTCATAATAAGCAGATGGACTCCTGGAATCATTATTGATGTTCATGATCCCTGTTTTTTCTTCAAAAGATAATCCCTGGTAGCGAAAAGGATCTTTGCTGTTGATGATGGTCGCGCCATTCATCCCGCCCGGCCCATATAACGCGGAAGACGCGCCAGGCAACAGTTCTACGCTTGCAACATCAAGTCCTGTCAAACCGATTACATTTCCAACAGAAAAATTTAATCCGGGTGCCTGGTTGTCCATCCCATCCACAATTTGATTCAAACGAAGATTCCCACTTCCATTAAAACCGCGCGTACTTGGCGAAGAAAAAGTAAGAGATGCGGTCACCACATCTACACCTTTTAATTTCGAGATCATATCATAATAAGAAACCTGTGGTGTATTGCGAATATTCAATGCGCTTATCCGTTCGATCGTTACCGGGGATTCCAAAATTCTCGAAGGCGTTCTTGTTGCAGAAACTACCACTTCCTGCCCAAGTGTACTCACATTTTGAAGAGTAACCGTTACAAACTCTTCAGAATTTACATCTACCTGTTGTTGTTGATAACCAATGGAAGATATAATGAGCGTTACAGGAAAAGAACCTTTGAAATCAATTGAAAATTTTCCTTTATCATCTGTATAAGTTCCTTCAGGAGTTCCTTTTATGGTAACGGAAACCGCTGGAATGCCTTCTGCTGTTGATTTGTTAAGTACAATTCCTTTAATGGTTTTGGTTTGAGAAAAGACAACGATGGAAAGAATATTGGCAAATAAAACCAGGATTAAAAACCGGCATAAGTTTCTCATAAAAAAAATTAGGTTAGAATTCAAAAGCAATATAGGAATTGTAAATAAGCGGCAAAAAAATATTTATTAACCTTTTTGGAATTTGTTTTCACCCTTACTAAATTTTTATCTGCATTTTTGCAATATATTTTTACAGACATGAATGCCAATTTATTTCCGGGTCAAACTGATTTTTATAAAGGAAAAGTAAGAGATGTTTATACGATCAATGATGAGCTATTGGTAATGATTGCCAGCAATCGTATTTCTGCCTTTGATGTTATTTTGCCAAAACCGATTCCTAATAAAGGACAGGTCTTGAACCAGATTGCAGCTTACATGCTTCATGCAACAAAAGACATTTGTAAAAACTGGTTGCTGACTACTCCTGCGCCTAATGTTTCTATCGGAAAAAAATGTACTCCGTTTAAAGTAGAAATGGTGGTTCGTGGAAATCTTACAGGTCACGCCTGGCGCACGTATGCATCAGGAGAAAGAAATTTATGTGGTGTAAAAATGCCTGAAGGGTTAAAGGAAAATGATTATTTCCCACAGCCCATTATTACTCCATCCACAAAAGCTGCAGAAGGACACGATGAAGACATCAGCAAAGAAGAAATTATCACCAGAGGTATTGTTAGCAAAGAAGATTACGAACAATTGGAAAAATATGCTTTGCAACTTTTTGAAAGAGGAAAAAAGATCGCTGCGAAAAGAGGATTGATTTTAGTTGATACCAAATATGAATTCGGAAAACTGGGAAATGAAATTATTTTGATCGATGAAATTCATACGCCTGACAGTTCGCGATATTTTTATTCAGATGTTTTTGAAGAGCGTCAAAAAAATGGTGAAAAGCAAAAGCAGCTAAGCAAGGAATTTGTAAGAGAATGGTTGATTGAAAATAATTTTATGGGAAAAGAAGGACAACAGGTTCCTGAAATGACCGATGAATGGATTAGTATTATTCGCAACCGTTATATCGAATTGTATGAAAAACTGATTGGAGAAAAATTTGTTCCTGAAACTTTGAGCGATGAAGAAACAAGACAAAGAATCATTGATTCACTGGAGGATTTACAAAATAATTAATCATTTGATTAAATTTTTTCCCCATTCATCAGATGTCATTACTGTTGCCTGATTTGGAAAAACTTTTTCTAATAAAACCCGGTTCACTTCTTCATCGCGATCAGCACAACAATCAGACAAAATCGTTATTATAAAATCTTTATCAGCAGCAGCTCTTGTTGTAGATAAAACTACACCGCTTGTTGCAATTCCGCACAGAACCAAATGATTGATTCCCTGTGAGCGAAGAAGCATTTCAAGATCGCTGCCCGCAAAAGCGCTGATACGCTTTTTAACAACCACTAATTCATTTTCTTTCGGTGCAATAACAGGTTGTGTGTCCGAAGAATCTCCCTGTAAAGAATATTGCGAATTATTTTTAATTCTTTCATACATTTTATTTTTTTTGCTCAATTCAGGATAACCTTCGCGAAAACGAACAACAATAAAAAATACGGGCAAGCCCGCTTCCCTCGCTGCTTCTACCGCTTTCATAACTCTTTCAATAAACGGTTTTGCTTTCTCTCCAAGATTTTTTACAATTCCTCCCTGCACATCCATTACCAAAAGTGCAGTGTTATTTTTTTCTGACATAATTGCTCATTTTTTGCTGAACAAAGTTAGCAATCGATTGAGATTTCTGGTATTTAGAATTGCATCAAAAGTAAATGAAGAAATATCTTGAATTTTTATTTACTAATTTTTTGTTGAAGCATTGAATTTATTAACATCAGTAAATAGACAAATAACACGATTTCTGTTTCGTTTCCTAGCCGAAAAGAAGATTTTAATAGTAATTTTGCGCCCATGCCAATTCAGCTTTTTAATCCATTTGAAACGTTGCATTTTGATTCGAAAACATGTTTTTTAACCGGCAACGATTTGCAGGAAACTGATGAACCGATTTGTATTTTTCCTGATTGGATTCTTGACCGTTTTTCTTTAAGAGAAAAAAGATTTCGCTTGCTCGACCAGGTGAGCGGCATTCGTTATGAAGATTTAAAATTGCCCTGTTCTGATGAAGTAAAACAAGCGTTTGATGTGTTGGATGAAGAAATTAAAAAAGCATTTGAATCAGGCTATGAAGAAGTAAAAAAAATTCCTGAAGAGAAATTGTTTTTGTGGATGGCAAAAATCGTTTATGGCGTGATATATAATGAAATTTGTTTGGAAATAAGTCGCGCCACACGAAGGCCAAAAGGAAAAGCATTTGAACTTTCAAAATTACTTCGTCAAAGATTTGGCAAGCTGCATTTGATGTTGCAATCATTGATCGTTCCGATGGAATTTAAAGACCCAAAACCGTGGACGATCAGAATTGTAAAACTGAAATATTCCAAAGACACTTTTAATTACAAAGACGAACCAACCAACCTGAATTTTTCTTTGGGAATGAATGGTTTTGGAATTGTTGCTTGCCTGCAGGATAATGGGTCTGTTGGAAAAAATCAGCAGGAAATTATTGATAAAATCTCTGATAAAATTTTACATCCGATCCAGTTTGAAGAATTGTGTTCACGATTTCTTTATGCCAATTATTTATTAAGAAAACAATCGCAACATATTATTGAAGCGACGGATGAAAAAGTAATTATTGAATCAGTACCATTTGATGAAAGCTTTACTGATCCTTTGTTTGCTGCGTGGGACGATCAGATGTTCGCTCATGTTTTGGAAGGATATTGGGAGCCTTGGGGTTTTACAAAAAAGGAAATCATTAATATGGCAGATTCGCCAATAAGCTTTTTGGAAAATGATTTTACGCATGAATTTATCGAACCTGATTCTATTACATTGCCTTTTTAATTTTCTGTAGTAAACAAAGAAATAACTGCGATTCTTCTTTTTAAAAATTTACGCTTATAAATTTCTTATTCATCAACAAATTCTCTGAAACAATTTTATCCAATTACTTTTGCGGCATGGAAATCAATTGCACGAACGAAGAGATTTTTATTTTTAAAAAGATAGGTGATGCTGCTGCAGAATTGAAAATGTCTGCATATATCATCGGCGGTTTTGTTCGTGATAAAATTTTAAACCGTTCTACAAAAGATGCAGACATAGTTTGCATTGGCGATGGAATTAAATTGGCAGAAAAAACTGCTGAAAAATTTTCTCCAAAACCTGTTGTAAATTTTTTTAAAAATTTTGGAACAGCGCAAATAAAAATTTCCCTAAACGGGTTTCCTTTTGAAATAGAATTTGTTGGCGCGCGAAAAGAAAGCTATAATCCTGAAAGCCGCAAGCCGGATGTATTTCCCGGAAACATTGATGAAGACAGGATGCGCAGGGATTTTACCATCAATACTCTTGCCCTCAGTCTTAATAAAAATGATTTTGGCAAATTGATTGATCCATTGAACGGGCTGGCTGACATTGAAAATAAAATTATCAAAACTCCTCTTCCACCCGATCAAACTTTTATTGATGATCCATTGCGAATGATGCGTGCAATCCGTTTTGCAACACAACTAAATTTTACCATTTCTCCTGAAACTTTTGAAGCAATAAAGAATCATGCAGAGCGGATAAAAATTGTTAGCAGTGAAAGAATTATTGACGAGATCAACAAAATTGTGATGGCTGAAAAACCCTCTGTTGGGTTTGATCTTTTATATAAATCCGGTTTGTTGAAAATTATTTTTCCTCAGATGATCGCTCTTGTAGGCGCAGAATATATCGATGGCAAAGGTCACAAAGATAATTTCTATCATACACTGCAAGTGCTGGATAATATTTCTAAAAACACGGATGATCTGTGGCTCCGCTGGGCAGCAATTCTTCATGATATTGCGAAGCCCGCGACAAAAAAATTTGAAGAAGGGCATGGCTGGACATTTCACGGACATGAAGTTGTTGGTGGTAGAATGGTTCCCAAAATTTTTGCGCAATTGAAATTGCCTTTGAATGAAAAAATGAAATTTGTGAAGAAGATGGTTGAGTTGCATTTGCGTCCAATCAGTCTTACCAAAGAGAACATCACAGACTCGGCTATCCGAAGATTATTATTTGATGCAGGCGATGATATTGAAAGCCTCATGACGCTTTGCAAAGCCGATATTACTTCGAAAAATAAACAAAAAGTGCAGCGCTATTTAGCGAATTTTGAGATGGTCGAAAAACGGTTGAAAGAAGTAGAGGAATCAGATCATCTGCGCAATTGGCAACCTCCGATCACAGGAGAAATTATTATGAAAGAATTTTCACTGCCTCCGTCAAGAGCCGTCGGCGAAATAAAAAATGCTGTTCGTGAAGCAATTTTAGATGGCGAAATTCCTAATCAATTTGATGCAGCATTTCAATACATGATAAAAGTCGCAAAAGATTTGGGAGTTGCACAAAAAAATTAAAAGTAACCGCTGTTATTTTGAGCTACAATTCATTTAAAAAGTAAGCCGTAATTTCGTGATATGGCAATATTAAAATTCAGAGTTTACTGGGAAGATGATGACAGCATTTATCGTGATGTAGTGATCAGGCATACACAAACTTTTTTCGATCTTCATCAAATTATTTTGAAGTGTTTTGAGTTTGATAATAAACATCATGCAACCTTTTACCGCAGCAACGACAACTGGCAACGCGGTAAAGAAATCACGCTTGAAAAATATGATAAAGCTTACAAGGCAGAACCTTTGCTGATGAATGAAACACCCGTTAGCACTGAAATTCGTGAGCCCAATCAAAAGTTTATTTACGTTTATGACTTTCATAAGAACTGGACATTTCTGATCGAGTTGATCAATGTAAACAAAGAAGAAAATCCTAAAATAACGTATCCTTCCTGCAGTCGCAGTGAGGGAATTGGTCCCAGTCAATACGGAACAAAAGGTTTGATCAATGAGAAGCTTTCAGAGATAGAAGAGAAATATGATTTGAACACTTCTGTTCTTGCTGAAGGATATGGTGAAGAGGGCGAAGATGGCGAAGAATCTGAAAGTGAAGAAGAAGTGGATGATGAAAATTCTGAAGAAATTTAATAATTGATTCGTTGGTTCTTTACAAACCGGCAATTAATATGAATAAAAAAACCTGCATTATTATTTCAGGCCCAACTGCCGTTGGAAAAACATCTTATGGAATAGAACTTGCTCAAAAATATCACACTCAAATTATCTCTGCAGACAGCCGGCAATGTTTTAAAGAATTAAATATCGGTGTTGCAAAACCTTCCAAAGAGCAACTTGAAAAAGTAAAACATTATTTTATTGACTCTCATTCTATTCATGACGAAGTGAATGTAAAAATATTTGAAGAGTATGCACTGAAGGCAGCCGATGAAATTTTTAAAACAAATGATATTGCAGTGATGGTTGGCGGCACAGGTTTGTACATGAAGGCTTTTGCAGAAGGGATTGATGAAATTCCTGACGTTAATGAGAATTTACGTAAACAAATTAACCAGGAATATATAAGCAATGGATTTCAATGGTTGTATGATCAGATACAATTACTCGATCCCGATTTCTTTCAAAAAGGAGAAATGCAAAATCCACAAAGAATGCTGCGCGCATTGGAAGTAAAATTATCTACAGGAAAATCAATTTTTGATTTTCATTCAGGCAAAAAGACCAATCGTGATTTTGAAATAAAAAATATTTTTCTTCAGCTTCCACGGGAAGAACTTTACGAAAATATTAATCATCGTGTTGATGAAATGATGAAGGAAGGATTGTTGCAGGAAGCAGAAAATTTATTTCCTTACAAGCATCTGAATGCCCTGCAAACAGTAGGTTATAAAGAATTGTTCGATCATTTTGAAGGAAAAATTTCTCTTGAAAAAGCAGTAGAAGAAATTAAAAAAAATACACGTCATTACGCGAAAAGGCAAATGACCTGGTTCAACAAATGGTGCAACTGATCAGTAAAGCAACTAATAAATACCTTTTATTTTTTATTGAAAAAATTGGACTTAAAAAACAATCCAATGGCCTTTAAAACTTCCATTAGAAAATTCTAAAGTTGGCGCTGGGAATTTAAAAGAATTCAACACAAACAATAAAACCTTTACACCTTTTTTATTCGTTCTGATCTTTGTAAAATCTACATCCGGCGAAAGATACCACTGGCGATAGCGCTTAATATCCCTGCGATCAAAAATTACATTTCCTTCCGCGTCATAACCAATGTTTTGAGTGCCTCCAAACATTCCTTCTGCTCCATATCCAATAGAAATATTCAGCCATCGCGGCAATTTTGTATCAGGAAAAAAAGATTGAATGTTGGCGCTAAGCCAGTATGACTGAGCATTGTAGTCTTTTATAAATCTTTCTAACTCTGAACTTCCGTAAAGGTGATCCGCTCTTGCATCCAAATCTCCTTCGCCATAATATTTTTTATGAAATGAAAATTTCAATTTTATTTTTTGGTCATTCCATTCAAGCTCCTGTGAAATAAAAGTCGCCGAACCAATAATATTTGCTGTAAAATCTCCCGGGCTAAATCCATATTGTGAAGAAAATCCATCAAGGATTTCAATGATCGATTGATAAGCAACGCCACTTAATCCGCCAATCCAGATACTTTTTTTTCTTGACAAACCTGCCCATCGCCATGCTTCCATTGTCATTCTGCTTTCTGTATAAGCGCTGTAAACATGCCCCACCTTATCCATTTGCTGCCATTCATTATCATCATTAAAAAAATGAAATGAAGACCGTGGATATTTTGCATACCAAATCGCATTCAACCCGATCAAAGTTCCGCCATAACCAACAATGTTAGCGGCTGTAACCAAACGGACCCTTTTTTTGTTGTAAGGATAAAGTCTGAAAGTGTCTGTTTTAATTTTCTGCTCAAACGCTGTGCTATTCAAGGTTACATCTTGCGAAAACACTTTTTGAGAAATAAAAAAAAAGAATAGCGGAAAGACAAAAACAGTTATTTTTTTGCAGAATAAAAACATCAGACAAAAATAAGACGATTGTGATTTACTAAATTGAAATAAATCAAAATGAATATCTTTAAATTGTAAAAAATATGATCATGGATACAAAAACAGAAAACAGAATTAATGAATGGCTTAACGGTGATTATGATGAAGCCTCTAAAAAAGAAATTCAACGCTTGCAAAAAGAAGATCAGGCACAGTTGGAAGATGCTTTTTATAAAGAGCTGGAATTTGGAACTGGTGGTCTTCGTGGAATTATGGGAGTTGGAACGAATCGTATGAATAAATATACAGTAGGAATGGCAACCCAGGGATACGCCAATTATTTAAAGAAATGTTTTCCTGAAGTGAAGGTTGCCATAGCGCATGATGTAAGGAACAACAGCCGCCAGTTCGCAGAAATCGCTGCGGATATTTTCGCTGCAAACGATATAAAAGTTTTTTTGTTTGATGATATAAGACCTACACCGGAACTGAGTTTCGCGATTCGTACTTTACAATGCCAGGGCGGAGTTGTGATTACTGCATCTCATAATCCAAAAGAATATAATGGTTACAAAGCCTATTGGTGCGACGGTGGACAATTGGTTCCGCCGCATGATAAAAACGTGATCACTGAAGTTGAAAAAATAAAAACATTGCATGATGTAAAATGGAATGGTAAGCCAGAAAATATTACGCTGATCGGCAGAGAGATGGATAACAAATACCTTGAAATGGTAAAAGGTTTAAGTATCAACCCTGATGCGTGTATAAAGGAGCACGCGCTGAAAATTGTTTACACTCCCATTCATGGAACAGGAATAATTCTTGTGCCCAAAGCGCTTGCTGAGTATGGATTTGATAATGTCCATATTGTTCAGGAGCAAGCAACACCGAATGGAAATTTTCCAACTGTATTCTATCCCAATCCTGAAGAAAAAGAAACAATGAGCATTGGTTTGAAAAAAGCAAAAGAATCAGATGCGGATATTTTATTAGGAACTGATCCGGATGCAGATAGAGTCGGCGTTGGCGTTAAAAACAATCATGGCGAATGGGTTTTACTGAATGGAAATCAAACTGCCATGATGGTATTTAATTACATGATGGAAGCAAGAAAAAATAAGGGAATTGCGAAGCCAAATGATATGGTAATTAAAACCATTGTTACTACTGATATCATTGATAAAATCGCTGCAAAAAATAATGTTGCCTGCTACAATACTTTAACAGGTTTTAAATGGATCGCCGAATTAATCCGGGAAAAAGAAGGAAAAGAAAATTATGTTGTTGGTGGTGAAGAAAGTTTTGGTTTGATGATAGGCGATAAAGTGCGCGACAAAGATGCAGTAAGTGCTGTAGCTATCATTTGTGAAATGGCAGCGGTGGAAAAAGAAAAAGGACACACACTTTTTGAAAAGCTGATGGAGCTATATGTTCAATATGGATTTTATTATGAAAAATTAATTTCTCTTACCAAAAAAGGAATGAATGGTTCTAAAGAAATTGCTGAAATGATGCAAGGTTATCGCGACAATCCGCCAAAGGAAATTGCAGGAAGCAAAGTGAAAGAACTATTAGATTATCAGTTGCAGGTGAAGAAAAATTTATCAACAGGAGAAACTCAAAAAATTGAATTACCCAAAAGCAATGTATTGCAATTTATCACTGAAGATGGAAGTAAAATTTCTGCAAGGCCAAGCGGCACAGAGCCAAAAATCAAATTCTATTTCAGTGTGAATACACCTTTGGATAATGTAGCCGATTTTGATAAAACACAAAAATTCCTGGAAGAAAAAATTGATAATATTATCGACTCGATGAATTTAAAATAGCTTTTTGCTGGTTCATTTTTAATAATTGGTAAAAGAGAAATGCTCACTATTTATTTGTTTACTGCAAAAAGAAAGAAGAATAAATATTGACAGGAATTACATCGCCGGAAAAAGAAAAATAATTTTATATTCACTTCCATTTCGACTAATAATTTTCAGAATGAGCCAGCAACTTTATGAATCAAAAGGACACGATGAAAAGCTTGCTGATACTGTCATTTCTCTGCTTCATGAAGCTTTTTTAATTCTCGATAAAAATTATTTTATCTTAAAAGCAAATGCATCTTTTTGTCAAAAATTTGAATTGAAAGAAGAGGAAGTTGTTGGAAAAAATTTTTTTGAATTGCTGAAAAAAGATTTTGATATAGAAACTTTGCAGGAAGCGTTTGCCACAATTCATCAGAAAAAAAATATGGAAGCAGAAGTTGTTGGCAACGGCCGAAATATTTTTTTTAAAGTCAAATCGTACAGTTCAGAAAATCAAGATTTGATCTTACTTGCTTTAAAAGAAACTACTTCAGAAAAAATTGAAAACGCAAGGCTTATTGCGCAAAAAGAAGTAGAAAAAAATTTAAGGCTTATCCTCGAATCCATTCCTCAAATTACGATCACGCTTTCCGCAACCGGTTATGTAACGTTCTTTAATCAATTTTTTCTTGATTACACCGGATTGCCTTTTGATGAAGCGATCACAGCAAAAGGCTGGAAACAAATTTTGCATGCCGAAGAAATAGAAGCGGTGATAAAAGCAGGACAATACTCTTTGTTCACAGGAAACGATTTTTATAAAGAAATAAGATTAAAAAGAAAAAGTGATGATAAATACCGGTGGCATATTGCAAAAGCTTCTGCAATAAAAGATGAGAATGGAAAGGTCAAATTTTGGGTAGGCGCAGCAACAGACATTGAAGAACAAAAAATGAAAGAACAGAAAAAAGATGAATTCATCAGCGTTGCCAGCCATGAGATGAAAACACCGCTAACAACCGCGAAAGCTTATCTGCAATTGCTTGAACATTCTTTGACACAAGAAGATGAGAAGTTTTTTCTCTATGCAAAAAAAGCAAGCGCTGCTGTTAAAAGATTGAATGACCTGATATCGGAATTGTTAGATGTAAGTAAAATCCAATTTGGAAAATTAAATTTCAATATTGAGAATTTTGATTTTAATGAAATGATCGATCAGGCGATAGAAAATATTCAATATGCTTCACCAAATCATGTCATTATCAAAACAGGAGAAGTAGACACATTAGTAACAGGCGATAAAGAAAGACTTCAGCAAGTAGTGATTAATTTACTGAGCAATGCAGTGAAATATTCTCCTGAATCTGATAAAGTTTTTATCCATATTGAAAATGATGAACGCGAAATTAAAGTGTCAGTAAAAGATACGGGCATTGGAATTTCTTCTCAAAATCTTGAAAAGATTTTTGAACGATATTATCGCGTGGAAGATAATTCGATTCAATTTTCAGGACTTGGTATCGGCTTGTTTATTTCCCACGAAATTATCCAAAGACATCATGGAAAACTTTGGGCTGAAAGCGAACCTCGAAAAGGAAGTACTTTTTATTTTACCCTGCCACTTCATTCTTCTAATCTTTAGAAAACGTAGATGTAGAAAGGATTTTAGCTTGACAGTAAACAAACAAAAAATATCTTTTCATTTTTTCGGAAAACAATTTTATGAATTAAATGGATCGTTATTTTATTCTCAATAAACCAGCAAACATGGTTTCTCAGTTTATAAGCAGCCATGATGTTCCTTTGCTTGGTGATCTTTCATTTTGCTTTCCTGAGGGAACTCATGCAATCGGAAGATTGGATAAAGATTCAGAAGGATTATTGTTGCTGACAACTGATAAATCGATCACACGTTTAATTTTTTCCGGAAGTAAGCCTCATAAAAGAACGTATCTGATCATGGTTCAAAATGAAATGACAGAAGAAACTTTCAAACATTTTGAAGAAGGAGTGACAATCAAAATAAAAAACGGAGTAGAATATTTTGCAAAACCTGAATCCATAAAACGTATAAGCATGCCTGTTAGTTTATATCCCTTTGCTGTTGATAGCCGCGAAATTTATCCTCATACCTGGTTGCTGATCACATTAACAGAAGGGAAATTCAGGCAGGTAAGAAAGATGGCTCTGGCATTGCGACATAGATGTTTAAGATTGATCAGGTTACAAATAGAAAACCTTACGATTGATAGAATGTCGCCCGGAGAAGTAAAAGAATTGAATAAAGAAACGTTTTTCCGCCTGGCAGATTTGAAATGATTTTTAAGAAAAATTATTTCAGAATCATTTCATCTCATCAGGGTTGAAATCCTTATCAGGCGTCACTTCTATTGTTTCCGGAATGTAATAAATATTAGCGCCGCCAAGCATTTTACTGATTTGATTTTTATAAACATCTGCTTCTTCTTTTGTTCTGAAATTTCCAAATTTGATACGGATGTATGGATTCGCATACCACATATAAGGTTTTTGTTCAGGAAATTTTTTCAGCAATTCTGCCCGAACTTTAAATGCATAATCTTTATCACTTGTGTTTAAAACCATAAGGCGGAAGCCCTGCGCCGTGTATGCTTGTTTTTTTAAAATCTCAGTATTCAATTCTGCTTCTTTTCTTCCAAGAATATCCAATCTGTAATCTTTAAAAACCACTACCTTATTTTCAGGAAGTGAGTTGCCGGTTTGACAAAAAGCATGATTTGCAAAACCAATCAATGCTACAATTAATAACGGTTTCATATTCAGAGGTATTAAGTTTCAGTGGTCAATAAATAAAAATCATTTTGCCTCTTCGCTTTCTTTTACAATTTGAATGCTGGCGCTGCAGCCAATTCTGTTGGCACCTGCATTGATCAGTTCTTTTGCAAACGAATAAGATCGTATTCCACCACTTGCTTTGATTTTTATTGCATCAGCAAGATGAGCTCTTATTAATTGCACATCATGAATGGAAGCGCCTTTCTCTCCAAACCCGGTAGAAGTTTTCACATAATCAACTCCGGCTGCTCCATAAATATCACAGCATTTTATGATCTCATCATCGGTTAAAACGCCGCTTTCAATGATCACTTTTATCACTTTATTTTTACTCTTCACAATCGGCATTATTGTATTGATTTCGTTGGCAATAAAAGTCCAGTCACCATTTTTTATTGCAGAAATATTAGCTACCATATCTAATTCATCAGCACCGTCAACAATTGCCAAAACAATTTCTGCCACCTTCGCCTCTATTGCACAATAGCCAAAAGGAAAACCAATAACTGTAGCTACTTTCATATCTGAATTGCCTAAAAATTCTTTTGCTTTTTTTACATACAGTGGTGGCACACACACCGCAGCAAACTTATATTCGACTGCTTCTTTACATAATTTTTCAATTTCAGGTAGTGTGGTAGTTTGTTTTAATAAAGTGTGGTCAATGTAAGGAGCAATATTCATTTTCTAAATTCTTTAAAAAAATGAAGATAGGAATTTAACTTACTTAAGTCTTTAACTCTTGTAAAAATTAACTTCATTAAAAATATTTTGGAACTTGAAAATAAAAAATCGAATTATTTGTTTGTTAACTAATCAAAATCTTTTTAGAAAATTTAAAAAACTTCCCACAGCGTTTTGCGAACTTTGCATCAACGATGGCGCAGCAAAGAAACAACAGGGCAATAAGATATTTACGGGAGCAAAAAGCATTATACTATAAGAATTACAGGCTATTCATGGTCGGCCAGAGCTTGTCACTCGTTGGAACCTGGATTCAGCGAATGGCAATGATGTGGCTCGTTTATCAACTTACTCATTCTGCATTTTTATTGGGAGTAGTAGGCTTTTGCGAGCAGGTTCCCATCTTTTTGATCGCTCCTTTTGCCGGTGTTTATGCAGATAAATGGAACAAACATAAATCCCTTTGCCGTATTGAAGGTTTCGCTGCGTTGCAGGCATTTTTATTAGGACTACTAACTCTTTTGAACGTTGTTGAAATCTGGCATATTATTATTCTCAGCCTTTGTCTTGGTGTTATCAATGCGTTTGAAGTTCCGATGCGGCAATCTTTTGTTGTGGAAATGGTTGGCCGCGATAAAGAATCTCTTCCGAATGCAATCGCTTTAAATTCTACTGTTTTTAATTTATCACGTTTGATAGGTCCATCAGTTGCGGGTATTTTGATCAGTGTAGTTGGCGAAGGATGGTGCTTTATGGCCAATGCATTTAGCTATACGATTGTGTTAGCAAGTTTGTTAATGATGAATATTCCAAAGGTGCAGTTAAAACAAGTTGAAGAAACAAATGTGGTGAAAAAATTAAAGGAAGGAATTAAATACATAAGGTCAAACAATATGATGCGTACACTTTTAGTGTTGCTTGCAATCGTTAGTTTTTCAAATGCATCGTTAAGAACATTAGCGCCAATTTTTGCAAAAGATGTCTTACATGGTGGAGCACACACATTAGGTTTCCTGATGAGCGCTGCCGGTGTTGGTGCTATTTCAGGCGCATTGTTTCTTACAAAAAGCAAATCAACAGCGTTGCTGAAACGCATAGTTTCTTTCACGGGAATTTTATTGGGAGTTGGAATGATTTGTTTTGCTATTTCGCGGTCTATGCCGCTTTCACTTTTCTTTATAGCAATAGCCGGACTTGCGCAGATGATGCATACAGCATGCACCAACACATTATTGCAACTTCATGTTGATGACGACAAACGTGGAAGAGTAATGAGTTTTTATACGGTTTGCCTGCAAGGAACGATGCCGTTTGGAAGTCTTCTTGCCGGAGCAATTGCAGGAATTATTGGCGGACCATGGGCAGTAGTGGTCATGGGTGCAATTTGTCTCTTGGCAACAATTTTCATTCGGGAAAAAAATGCTCATGAAAGAAAGAGAAGTAAAAATAGTAATCAGTGAGAAAAAAGAAAATCTAAAAAGCGTTTTCTTTGTTTTTATAAAACCTTAAGCAGTCATTAAAATAATTTTCTTGATATTCAAATAAAAACTTTTTCATTTCCGGCGCATCAATTCCATCTTCAATGATCATTTCTTCATTAGTAATAATTCTCGCTTCATCCCACAAATCAACATCAATGAAGGATTGCAGCGTTTTGCTGCCTCCTTCTATCAGTACACTTTGAATATTATTTTCATAAAGAGAGTGCAGCATTTTTCCAATAAAATTTTCTCTTTCTATTTCAATAAACTGCAGATTTTTCTTGAGAGAATTTTTTAAACAATTAAAAATAATTGTTGGTGCTTCCTGATTAAATATTTTTAAAGGTGAAGGCAATTTCAATTGTTTATCAATCACAATTCTAACCGGATTTTTTCCTTTCCAAAATCTTATTGTTAAGGAAGGATCATCTTTTAATGCTGTGTTTGTTCCGATTAAAATGGCAGCCTCTTCGCTGCGCCATTTATGCACGAGGCGATTAGTGTAATCGTTGCTGATCAAAATTCTTTCGCCATTTTTTGAACCAATTTTTCCATTCGCACTTTGCGCCCATTTTAAAATAATGTAAGGACGTTTTTTTTGATGAAAAGTAAAAAACCGTTTATTCAAATCGCGGCATTCAATTTCTAAAACTCCTGAAACTACTTCTACGCCTGCGTTTTGCATCTTTTCAATTCCTTTTCCGGCAACTTCTTTATAAATATCCTTGCAACCAATTACAACCTTTTTAATTTTTTTTTGAATGATCAAATCGGCGCACGGCGGCGTTTTTCCATGATGCGCACACGGTTCCAGAGACACATAAATGGTACTTTTCTCAATCAGCGATTTATTTTTTTTGTCAACGCTATTAATACAATTTACTTCTGCATGTGCCTCACCAAATTTTTTGTGATATCCTTCGCCGATGATCTTGTCTTCATAAACCAAAACCGCTCCCACCATCGGATTAGGAGCAACATTACCAGCGCCGAATTTTGCTAATTGGATACAACGCTGCATTAATTGTTCATCTGAACGCATTTTCGATAATTGTTTATTGCTTCACAAAATAATTAAGTTTGCGATAATGACAATTGAACAAGCCTATTTCGAGTTTACAGAAAAATTAAAAGCGATCTATGCCGATCGTGAAGCAGAAAATATTTCTGATTGGGTTTTTGAAAACGTTACTCATTTGAAAAGATGGGAAAGAAGAGAACACAAAAATCAGGAATTGAAAGAATCTGATTTAAAAAAAATTAAAACGTTTTTAAAAGATCTTCTGCAGCACAAGCCTGTTCAATACGTTTTGAATGAAGCGTGGTTTTATAAAATGAAATTTTTTGTTGAAGAAAATGTTCTAATTCCGAGACCTGAAACAGAAGAATTAGTTGAGTGGATCATCACAGATTTTAAACAAGGAAAAAACAGTAAACCAATAAATATCATCGATATTGGAACAGGTAGCGGATGCATTCCAATTGCTTTAAAAAAAGAATTATCAAATTCAAATATTACCGCAATTGACGTAAGCGAAAAAGCATTATTGGTTGCAAAAAAGAATGCCGACAATCTGAATGCAACAATTCATTTTTTACAAATTGATTTCTTAGATAAAAATGGATGGAAGCGGCTTCAGCTGTATGATACAATCGTTAGCAACCCGCCTTATATTCCTATAAATGAAAAGGAAATTCTTTCCAAAAATGTTACTGATTTCGAACCTGGTATTGCATTGTTTGTAGAAAATAACGATCCTTACATTTTCTATAAAAAGATTGCTGAATTTGCAAAAACACATTTAAAAGAAAGTGGTAAAATTTACGTGGAAGTGCATGAAGAATATGCAAAAGATGTAAAAACAATTTTTGAAAACGCCGGTTATTTAGCAGAAATAAAAAAAGATATTTACGGAAAAGAAAGAATGGTGAAAGCGAAAAAAGTGTAATGGTTAATTGGTTTAAAGGAGTACTAATCTTTTACCGATGCGGAAGTTGTAGCTCCTAATTTTTTTGCAACCTGCATGATCTTTACAATATCGCCCCAGTCAACCAAAGAATCTGCATTGATAACAACAGCAGGTTTTGTCAGACTATCCGCTACCGGCAACCGTGATCTCAAAACAGGCTCCAGTGAATCAAAAGAAATTCTTTCCTGACAGATAAAGAGTTCTTTATCTCTATTGATACTCACAATCACGCTCTGCTTGGCCTTCGCTTCGCTGGTGGCCCGCGGATTATTCATTTTAATCACATTCGGATTGGCCATTGTAGAAATGATCAAAAAGAAAAACATAAGAATGAAAAGGATATCGTTCAATGGCCCGGTATCCAGTTCAGTATCATCGTTTTTAAATCTTTTCCTTATGCTCATTTCTTAATTTTTTATTCTTAATTACCTGGTAGGTTCCTGCAAAATATCTACAAACTCTGCACTTGCAATTTCCATTTTATTTTCAATCCTGTTGATCAAAGCGGCAAGATATGAATGTCCGATATAAGCCAAAATACCAATGATCAAACCTGTTGCAGAAGTAATCATTTTTATATAAATACCATCGGCAATTGTGTTCGGAGTATATTCTGTGCTGGCAGCAATTCCTTTGAACAATGCAAGCATTCCGATAATAGTTCCAAGGAACCCAAACAAAGGGGCAATGCGCGCTACAATAGAAATAATGGAAAGATTTTTTTCCAGTTTGTACAATTCCAATGCACCAACATTGTCCATACTTTTTTCAATGGCATCAATTGGTTTCCCGATTCTCTGAATTCCTTTGTCGATAATTCTGGCGATTGGATTATCGTTGTTTTTAGAAAAACTTCGTGCCGCTGCAACATTCCCCGTTACAATATGATCACGGATAATGCGCATAAAATTATCATCAATTTTTGATGCTTTTTTGATAGCGATCAATCTCTCAAAAAAGAAATAAAGTGCGAGCACAAAAAGAATTCCAAGAGGAATCATAATAACACCGCCACTTACAAGAGTGTCCCATAAACTTTGGGTTTTCGGAGCAGTATGGGTTATTGCGCTGGAATCAATCTGCAGAAAAAATAAATCCATTTAAATTGGTTTAGGAACAAATGTAAAAAGTAATTTCAAAATATAAAGATGAATGAAAATCAAAAAAAAACTTTAACGTAAATGTTAACGGGATTCTTCACGATGCACTTTTTCAATTGAAAATGCAGGAATGCAAATGCTGCAATATTCGCAAGGCTCATCAAAAGGATTTGAATAACGAATGCGGCTTCCTTTTTTTACCAAAATACTTTCTCCTTCATTCACGATAATTTTTTCTCCATCCACTTCAAACATTTTTTTGCCTTTGATGATAAAAGTATATTCATCAAATTCAGGATTTTGAAAAGGTTCGCTCCAGTGTGGCGGCGCAATCATATGAGCAATGCTTGCATTTTCATTTTTTGTTGAAGCAATTCCAAAATGTTCTTCAATTAATTTTCCGTCTGTTGTAGGAACTTTAAAAGGTTTGTCTTGTTTGAAAAAAGGCATGTTTTTACTTTTTTACTCCTGATTTTTATCCTTCAGTTTCTTCTTCCCAAATCATACTCAAATGCACAATGGTTTCTGCTGCTTTTGCCATATCATTCACGCCAATCCATTCCAATTTTGAATGGATTCCCTGCATACCTGTAAATAAATTTGGACAAGGCAAACCCATATAACTCAGGCGGCTTCCATCAGTTCCACCGCGAATACTTTCCATCTTAACTTCAAGACCGGAGCGCTTTATAGCTTCGGCTGCAAACTCAACAACGTATGGATATTGGTCAAGAACTTTTTTCATGTTTCTATACTGTTCATGAATAGTAAATTCAAGCGAAGCTCCTTTATAATGATTCACAATTCCTTCAGCAATTTGTTTCAGTTTAAATCCATATTGTCTTAATTTTTCATCATCAAAGTCGCGAATTATAAATTCCAAAGTGGCTCTTTCTGCAATTCCTTCAAAACCGACAGGATGAACAAATCCTTCTTTTTTTTCTGTTGTTTCCGGTGACCATTCTGTTGTTGGAAGTGCATGTAAAATTTCTGCACCAACTTTCAAGGCATTCACCAAAGTATTTTTTGCATAACCAGGATGAGAAATAACCCCATTAATAATTACCGTAGCTGCATCAGCACTGAAAGTTTCATCTTCAAGGCTTCCGGCTTTGCCACCATCTAACGTGTATCCAAAATCAGCAGCGAGTTTTTTCATATCCAGTTTAGCGGTTCCTTCGCCAATTTCTTCATCGG
>Ga0157372_10002462_pt1 | contig 20061 bp, 19 predicted proteins | sample C55metaG_FD_115307 | JGI IMG/M metagenome (GOLD analysis project Ga0157372, IMG submission 115307) | Corn rhizosphere microbial communities from Kellogg Biological Station, Michigan, USA - C5-5 metaG | ecosystem: Host-associated > Plants > Roots > Rhizosphere > Soil | place: USA: Michigan... | reverse complement strand
TACCTAAGTTTCCTTGATCTTGAATCCAAGACAACCTAAATTCGCAGCGTGGGCAGTTCTGGGGGAGGGCTGCTCTAGCGCCCGTGATCCTTTACCGGATCCGGGCGCTTCTACTTTGACCTGAGATAAAACGATTGGGCAAAGCCAAGTGGGTGCGTCCTGCAGAGTGGGTGCCGGGGCCCATCACTGCTGGCGGTGGAAGACGGGATGGCGGGGCCGATTGCGACCAAACGGGCCCGTGAGGCATCCTATAGAGGCGCGGTTTCGGCTAGTCTGAAGGAATGTGGTGTCACCGCAAGCGGCACTACGGTGCGCGGACACAATAAGGAGAACCATGTCAGCAGGTGTGGGTATTTTGGAAGTAACGGATGCAACGTTTGAACAGGAAGTATTGAAGAGTGAACAGCCCGTCCTGGTGGATTTTTGGGCAGTCTGGTGCGGTCCGTGTAGAGCGATTGCCCCCATCGTTGACGGCGTGGCGCAGACCTACGCAGGCAAACTGAAGGTAGCGAAGGTGGATGTTGACCACAATGCGGCGACCCCGTCGCGGTATGGAATCCGCGGAATTCCGGCGCTGCTGTTCTTCAAGGGTGGCAAGGTTGCCGATCAGGTTGTCGGCTATGCGCCGCAGAATGTGATTGAAGAGAAGGTCCAGCGCCTGCTGGCGTAATTGGGACGATTCGGATGATGAGAAGCCCGGCCGGGAGCCGGGCTTTTCTTGTCCTGAAGGCTATCGGTATTTGCGTAAAACGCCGAGGACGCGGCCCTGGATCGCGACCTGGAGAGCGGGAACATAGATGGGCTCCATCTCGGTGTTTGCCGGCTGCAGGCGCACCATGTTTCCCTCGGCATAGAAACGCTTCAGCGTGGTGTCAGAGCCGTTGACGAGGGCCACGACGATTTCTCCCTGCCGGGCGGTTCGGGTCCGTTCGACAAGGACGTAATCGCCGTTGATGATGTGCTCGTCCCGCATTGAATCGCCGCGGACTTCGAGGGCGAAGACGTCCCGGTTTCCGACCACATCGTGAAGGGAAATCGTTTCCGGATTCTCGACGGTTTCGACAGGCATGCCGGCTGCGATTCGGCCTGCGAGGAGGAGTCGATCGCTGGAGCGGTTGCGCGCTCCGGGAGGAAGGACGTCGATGGACCGGCTTCGATTGTGGACGCGGTCGAGGAGCCCCTTTTTCTCAAGATTCGTGATGTGTTTGTGCACCGTGGCCAGGCTTTTCAGCCCCATTCCCCTGGCGATTTCTTCGAAAGAAGGGGAATAGCCGTTGCGTGACACGAATGATCCTAGGAAATCGATAATCTCTTTTTGCCTTCGTGTGACAGCCATGGGCGGATTATAGCGAAGAAAAAGCGAATTGCAACCAAAACTTTTTGCCTTTCCTTCTCTGGGGTACTGGCGAGGTTATCGGGGAATCGCATGATGGTCGAAGAATCTTCAAGAGCCCTGGCGGAAAGCTGAGGGAGGGACTGCTGAGTTCAGCAACTTCTGCCGATACACGTTTAGAGGCGGAGTCCAGGAGCGGCATGATCTCGTTGAAGCGCTATCTCGATCAGGAAAATCGTCCCATTGCCGGTACTACGATTGAGCATCCCTCATGCGAGAAACTTCTGTCTGCGTATTGTGCAGTCCTGGCGCAGATGGGTGAGTGTGGCATCGCGGCTTGTCCCGATTTTGGACAGGAGCTTGTGCGGAGTTTGGATCGCATCACCGAATCGCTGGGACGGGCCCCTACTGCTGACGCGATCGCCGACTCGGAACTCGGCGCTCGGAACGTACTTAGGAGGTGGGGAAAACAGGTAGCGCAACATTTCGACCAGAAGGCAGCCGATGTAAAGGACCTGCTGCTGGTTTTGTCCCGGACGGCTGAGTCGTTTGGTCATAAGGATGATCGATTCGCGCGCGATCTGGACAGCGTTACCGCGCAATTGGCATCCATTGCGAGCCTTGATGACGTGACTCGCATGCGGGCCTCGATCGAAACCAGTGCGCTCGAACTGAAGCGATCGGCGGAGAGGATGGCTGCGGAGGGCACCGCACTCATCGAACATCTCCGCGTTGAACTGTCGACATACGAGGCGAAACTTGAGAGGGCAGAGTACGTGGCTTCGCGCGACGCGCTGACCGGACTGGGGAGCCGCCACTGGGTGGAGGCCCGGATGCAGGAGAGAATCAGCAACGGCGCTTCGTTTTCGATTGTTCTGGTGGATATTGACGGGTTCGGCAGGGTGGTTGAGGACTATGGCAACCTGGTGGGCGATTTGCTGTTGAAGGAGTTCGCGCGAGAACTTCGCAGCGGATGCCGGATCACCGACATCGTGGGCCGGTGGGGCAGCGATGAGTTCATGATTGTGCTTGATAGCTCAGGACCGGAGGTCCAGCAGTCTCTGTCACGGCTCTGTGCGTGGATATCGAAGCCCTATCACGTGCCCGGCAGGACCGGTTACGTCAATGTTCAACTGAATGCCTCGCTCGGCGTTGCCGACTACCGAGATGGCGAAGATATCCAGACGCTTCTTGAACGAGCCGATCTTGAGTTGTGCAGGCTGAAAGGTGCTGGAGCGCAGAGGAAGACGGCGTGAGATGCAGTGACGCATCCGAGGGAGGTCGCTTTGTCCAGGGCGCGGGTCGTTGTATTGGCACATCCGTCTGGCGGAGGTTATTCCTGGCGAAGGGCGACGACAGGGTCAACCCTCGCCGACCGCCGAGCTGGGAGATAGCAGGCCGACAACCCAACCATGACGAGGATGCCCAGGGCACCTGCGGCAATTCGCAGGTCTGACTGGCTATGCTGAATGGTTTGCGCCACCGGGTCCATACTTGCCGCCATTACGTGCATAACCAGCACTGCCTGCGCGATGCCAATGCATGACCCGATGACAATCAGCCTCGTACCTTCAGCCATGATCATCCGTAAAATATCGCCGGAGCGAGCCCCTAATGCGAGCCGGATGCCGATTTCGTGGACGTGACTTGAAACCGAATAGGCCGTGACGCCCGCCAATCCTACGCTAGCTAGAATTAACCCAAAAATGGCCATGAGGCCGTAGCTCCATAATCCGATCTTCACAATGAACATGACCTGCTCGATCCAGTCGTTCATTGTCTCGGCGTTGAAGGTGGTGAGGTTTGCATCGATCGCCGCGATCTGGGCGCGGACGATGGAGGCAGCATCGAGACCAGGAGTGGTGCGAGTTGCCAGCGTGATGCCTTGAAATGGCGGGCTGGCGTAGTCATCCTCCGTCATCGGCAGGTAGACTGCGGGGCCAGGTTGTGCGAGGGGAGTTTCCAGCACATCGGCAGCGACTCCGACTACAAGGTAAGACTGGTCCGGCGATGAGGGGCGGTAGTCAAATGCCGAGCCTCCCATCAAGCCAAACGTGACATCGTTCTTGTTGACGAGAGAGAGCCTCCGTCCGACGGGATCTTCGTCCTTCCATACGGTCTGCGCGAGGGCCTCGCTCACCACGATGGAACGCGCACTTTCCTTCTCGTCATTCTTCACAAAACCGCGCCCGCGAAGGATGCGAATTCCCATGATCGGAAAGTAATCGCTCCCGACGACGTACTTTGTTGCTTGATCGACCCTTCTGGAACCTTTCATATCGGTGATGAAGGTCATCTTTCCGCTGGGTTGCATGGGGATAGCTTCTGTCCAGGTAATGGCGACGACGCCCGGCGATGCCTTCACACGATTCAGAAGTTTCGGATAGAACTTCTCCGCCTGTGAGGCGCTGTAGCCGTCGCGAATCGGATCAACTGAGATGAGCTGGGTATTTCCGGCGTCGAATCCGCTTGCACCCGACATCATGTATTTCATCCCGAAGACAATGTAGCCGGTGACCAGGAGCAGCGTAAGAGATCCTGCCATCTGTGAAATAACCAGGAGGTTTCGGACGCTGATCCGTCTCTTTCGCAACTGGAAATTGGCGCCTTCCTTCAAGGCCAGCACAAGTTCTGGGCTTGTCGCCTGGATCGCGGGCAGCAGGCCGATCACAAGCCCGGTGAGGGCAGTGAGTCCAATTGTGAAAACGAGCACGCGCCAGTCCACTTCCACATTGAACCTGACCGGCATGGCATGGGGAAGGCGCAGTCGCGAAAGTAAGTGCATCAGCCAGCAGGTGAGCGCAAATCCCAGCACTCCCGCGCCGAGGGCGATCAACATGCCCTCCATGATCAACTGGCGCACAAGGCGCGCGCGGCCAGCACCCATCGCCAGTTGCACGGCCACCTCGCGGCGGCGGTCCAAAGCGCGTGCGAGAAGCATGTTCACAACATTCGAACATGCGATCAGCAAAAGAAGCACAATGACCACCATCGGCAGAAACGCGAACAAGCCAAGTTCCCGTTCACGAATCGGGATCAGCTTGCCACCAGAACTAACCCAGAGAAGGTGGCCGTTTTCAGTTGCCGGATGGCCGCGATCGCGAAGCATCTGCCGCTGAATCGTGTCCAACGCTGTTTCGATCTGCAGCGTGGCTGCGCCTTGCTGTCGTCTGCCCAGGAAATGGAACATCGTCAGTTGCGGGCGTTCGAGCGCATTGCCTGCCAGTTCTGGAGCTGCGGCTTCGCCTGCGGAGATCGGGAGCCAGAGGTCGGCATCGAACATCATCGGTGAGGCACCCTGGAATCCATCTGGAGCAACGCCGACGATCGTGCAGAGCTTACCGTTCAGGTGTATTGCTCTGCCGATAACATTCGGATCAGAGCCAAGATTGCGCTTCCAAAAGCGATCACTGACGACGATCGGCGGGGTTCCTTGCCTGGCTTCGTCCCGTACACCCAGTACGCGTCCGAGCGCGGCCGTGACTCCCAGAGTGGAGAAGTAACCAGACGTGACGATGTGACCCCAGATTCGCTCGGTATGTCCGTTGAAGCCGACTCCGAATGGGACAGGAGCGACGTAGGCCGCGGTGGAAGAGAACAAGTCTTGATGGTCGCGAAAGAGCCTAAATGCGGGATACGAGATGGGCTGCTGAAGCGTGATCAACTCACTGGCCTCTGCCACACCAGGCACATCGCGCAAGATGGTTCCATTCAGTTCACTGAAAAAGGAAGAGCCGGCACAGATCGCCAGGCTCATGGATGCGATTGCGACGAAGGTGAAGACGGGCTTTCGGATTAGCAGACGTACTTCATAGCGCAGATCCCATATGCATTCGCGCAGGTATGCCATTGCGAGTTGGGCTGCCAAATCCGTGAAAAGAAGCATGAGACCGAGTGGGCTTTGACGCCCCATCGAGACGGCGGCCTCGTCAGTGGTCTGAAGCATTTCGCGCTCGAAAGCACAGCGGAAACGATGCGGGAAAAATCGCACCAGATTCCAGTAGAGGCGATAGGCGAACGCAGTCGAGCGCGTCTCAGTTTGCATGGCTCATGCCTCCGATCCGGCAGCCCGGCGCTTGGCGCGGATAACGCGAACCAAATCTTCAAGACGGATGCTTTCGGCAGCCAACACGCGCCGCCCGAGAGCAGTCAGGCGATAATAGCGACGCCTCGCATCATCTTCGTCCGCTGGCGGCCGCCGGGTCGCCTCTGCAATCAGACCCTCATCTAGCAGGCGCTCGAGTGTGGGGTAAAGCGTCGCCGGCCACAAGCGAATCTTTCCATTTGTCCGTTCCAGCACTTCATGCATAATGCCGTAGCCGTGCTGCTCTTCGTTGGCCAGCGAGAGTAGTACGTGAAACCAATTTGGCTTCAAAGGAAGGAAACGTTCGACTGGGTCCTCATTTTTATTCACGCAGAGAACTATATACTATCCACGATATATATTGTCGAAGATGGTTTCGAAGTAGCGCCTTATCCGGTTCCGACTACGGCGTTGTCGACTGCTGTTTGGATGCGAGGGTTTTTACTTGTTGCGGCGCAACGCGATGGATCACGATCTCCACGTCGGCCGAGGCATCGTCTGTTTCAGCTCGTACCGGAGAGGGAGCAGACACCGTCTCATACACTCCGTTGGCAATGAACTCGTCTGGCGCAAGGCTCAGCGGAAATGGCCCATGCTTTCTCATGCGCACTAGGAAGGCGCCAGTGCTGTCGCTGTAGACTACTTCCTTGCCGATGTGCAGTGCCGCTCCTTCGACGGGATTGCCCTGATCATCTTTCACAATGCCTTGCACGAGGAACTTAGCAATCGAGAAGGTCTCAGAGTGGGCGGAGGTCATGCCGCTCGTACGATATAACCAGGTACTCATGCCGAACGTGTAACGCAGATGCCCGGTCGGATCGACATTCGAGGCTGCCGTAAGCTGCATGGGGCCTACAACCCTGACCGTGGCATTCAGGGCCAGCGCCTCCTGAAACGGATGATCGGGGCGGAACGGCAGGTACATGTTCTGGTAATCGGCTTGCAGCATCAGTCGATTGCTCGTGAAATTTCCCCCAAACGCGACAGTAGTTTGCCCAGTGGTGCGCGAAATGAGCTGCAGCAAGCTGAGGCGCGACGACAAATTCTCCCGTATTGTTCCGGAAAGAATCGTGCTGCCCGGTTCAGCTTCGGACTTGCTCTGAAACCAGTTTTCGTTGACTTCGAGCAGTCTGCCGAAGCGGCGGCCCACATACAGATTTGTTCCCTTTGTGTGGACACCGGAGCTATTGGAGGAAAACAGACCGCTTCCGAAATAGAACTTTTCAAGGCGGAAGTCGGCGGAGAACTGGTCGACTGTGGCCTGCTGGGCTGCACCGCCGACCGTCAGTGGCTCCAACAGATTCTGGTGTCCAGCGGTGAAGCTGACAAAATCCAGTGGCTTGTACAGCACCTGCACATTGCCCTTGTTGACCTCGGAGCTCAACGGAGTGGCCAACGAGATTCGCTGGAACGATTTGCCGGTGAGCACATAGCTGGTCCGGAAGATGAGCTTCTGCGTCTCCGCATCGAAGCTGGCGGCGAAATACTTCTGATTAGAGCCAATGCCAGCCATGAGCGAAGCTTTTACTGACTTATTGGGTTGATATTCCAGTCCCTGCAGGGATGTTTGCTGGCGTGAAGCAATGTTCCGCGAAAAGAATTTGAAATGCTCATTGATCTTTCGTTCGAAGAACAACATTCCGACTGGATCGTCGCTGGTGGCCGCGTTGAACAAACCTGTGCCCAGCCACGTGGACGTGGTTCCAGCAAAGGCGTAATACTTCAAGCCGCTTTCTTTATGGGTGACGCCGATGCCGCGCACGGAGAAGTAATGGCTGGCGTCGAAGACGTCGGTGGGCAGAACAAATGGGACGGTCTCATCGCCGGTGAGCAAAGTAAAGCTGTGAAGCTGGTAGAGGCTCTCGGCTCCGTAGCGTAAGTGGCCTTCAAAATAGCCGAGATTTACGCTTCCATCGTAGTTGGGGGCCTTGAACTCGACACATCCACCTTGTGCGTTGAGCATCGTCGAGGTGCCGCCCTGCACGCGAAACACCTGAGCGTTTGCTCCTACGGCCAGCAGCATCGCCGTGACCAGGAGCGCGCATTGAACTTGCGAGCGCATGACTAAGCTCTACGGCTTTTCCCCAGTGCCTGCTGTCACCGAGGTCTTTGCTGAAGCCAATTGGAGATCGTTGTTGGTTTTGACCTGCAGCTTCTCTTCGACCTTGAAGTTTTCAAATTGCAAACTCACTTCCGTCGGAGGAGTATCGCGCCCGGTCTTCGCATCAAGCGGTATCTCAAGAATGCGCCTGCTGTGGGGGAAGACAGGGAAGCCCGGAGCTTCCTCCTTCTTCTTCCCGTTCGCCAACTGGGTTTGCAGCACGCGGCCGAAGTTATCGCCCGTGTTCTCGACCTCGAGAAGGACCTTGTTTTCAGCCTCATTGAGTTCTGCTCGCACAACGCGGACGTCGGCCTTTTCTGTCCTTTGTTTGGGCAGCAGATAGACGGTGTGGGGAAGCTGCAGGCGTACATTCATTCCCTGTGCGGTGCGGAACGCAAACCCCGAGAACGATGCGTAGATCACAAACCACTTGGGGCTGGGCGGCGCACTCGCTTCGTAAAACACGTAGTAGGTCTGCTTGGGCTGGATGCGGAAACTTGTGGCCGAGAGCTTCAGATGAATATCCGGATCCAGGGGCCGGTAGTCGATCTCACCTTTCTCAGAGACGGTAAAACTCTTCGCTTCGAGCACGACATTGAGCGGCGTGAGACTGTCGTTTACATATTCCACACGGCCCTTGGCGGGGTTGCCGAGCTCGCTGATTACGGGACTTACAGTTTGCGCGATTGCGCCTGCGCTGAGAGCAAGGGCGAAGAAGCCACCGGTCAACAGGGAAAGTGCTTTCATATTTCGTACCCATGGATTTCAGAAGGCCTGAGCCTGGATGGTCAGGGTTCCTGTGTATACGCCAGCCGGCAGATTCGGCAGCGGCGCGAGATTGATGTTGAAAGCCATTACATTGCTGTTTGTGCCTGTTTTGTTATTTCCCCGAATGGGCACAGACGATACCTGGAGTCCGGCGTTGGCCCCGCCGAAAGCGACGGTATTGGTGAGTGGCGTAAATGCGCCGCCATTGGCCGAGATCTGAAAATCGGTCGAAGGGATATTGTGGCCGGCCCCATCGCTGAGCGCGGCGGTGGATGAACTGAAAAATGCATAGAGTTTCAAGCTGTTCACGCTGGGCCTTAGTATCCACGTGGTGGTGGCCGTAATGCCGGTGCTGCCGTGATTGGTGGGGCTGCCACCGACCAAGGTGAAGTTCACCGCATTACCAGACAGCCTGAGCGTGATGGAATCGGAAAGGACTGCATTCAGCGCAATCGGGCTCGCACCCGAATTCCGCACCTGCGCGCGGGCGGGCTCTGCAAACATCGCCGCCGCAATTAGCAGTGCTGCCATTGCTCCGAATTTAGTCCTGGTTTGCATGCGCAACTCTTCCTTGACACCGATCCAGCATGGGGCGATAGGGCGTGATCGCGATTCTGCGATTCCCGCCCCTGCCGAGTGGAGTGATATGCAGCGTCTACGTAGTTGCCTGTGCCTGGATGTTCAGCACTCCGGTGTAGGTGCTGGCAGGAAGCAGAGGAAGCGATCCGGTACTGAGGTTGATATTGAAGGTCATTGCGTCCGTGCGGCTTCCTGACCGATTGCCAGCAGTGATCGGAACATTTGCCAGTTGGAGACCGGCGCTTCCGGCTCCGAAGGCAACCGTGTTGATCAGCGGGGCGGACGGAGTCGCATTATCTGCGATATAGAAGGCGGAGGACGGAATGTTGTTTGTGCCATCGGTCAGGGCCGCGGTCGCGCTGCCGAAATAGGCATACACGCCCACTGCGGTCCGGCCCGCAGCCAGCGTCCAGGTTGTGGTGGCAGTGATCCCGGCGGAACCGGCGTTGGTGGGGCTACCGGCGCTTAGCGTGAAGTTCACGGTATTGGCCGAAAGATTGAGGGTGAGCGATTCGGTAAGGGTGGCGTTCAAGGCAATTGACTGCGCGCCAGAGTTCAACTGCGCAGAAGCTATCGAGGTGGAGAGCATTATCGCGAGCCCGACCATCGCAGCCCAGGAGATTCTTGCGTTCTTCATCTTTCCTCCGAGTGTAGGTAGCAACCATCAGTTCATCGCCAGCATGTTCGCGAGGGCCCGGCCGGTGCGAGGCATCTCGTAACCCTTGGCGTTTATATGAGAAGCGGCGGATACGTCCTACGGCACTTACGTAATGCAGGTTCCCGTTTTGGGTTCGAGATACAGGAGAAGCACTTATCAGGCGGGTTTCTGCATTTCTGGATTTATCAGCATCTCCTTGATATTAAAGGAGTTGCTGATAGCTATAGGTTAGATGATCTAAACCCATGTAGCCAAAGACTTTAGTAATGGTATCAATCGTAACTTCTGAATTATGTGTAGTTGAGCGTGATCCGTCTTGGGACAGCAATGGAGAGGAAGCTGGAAGAGGGGCTGGACTCTCCGGAAGCCGCCGCGGCCGGTGATCTGCACCAGGGGTTGGCTGTATCCGTAGTCACACAACGCCCTTCATTTTCCCAAACCAAGAATCCTCGGCTGCGTCGGATCACCCTGGGACTGTCTCTTCACTTTTCCCTCCCACAATCTTGATGTTCAGTCCACTCCGCGCGAGTGTAGAGAGGTACCGCAGATTAATGCACTCTAACCCTGCGGCCTCAGCAACATCGTTCAGAACGAAGTGCGGATGCATTGCTGAGAACGCATGGAGTAGCAGATATGAGAATGCTCATTGCCGAAGATGACCGCGCACTTGGAATGTTTCTGCAGCGTGGACTGGAGATTGAGGGTCACCATGTGAATGTGGCGCGAGACGGCGTGGAGGCGGTGGAGTTCTACAAATCCGAATGCCCTGATCTGACGATCCTGGATCTAAACCTGCCGATGATGGACGGGGAAAGCGTTCTTGCAGAGATGCGACAACTGAATGCAGATCTGCCTGTTCTGATCCTGACCGGACGGCAGGAACTGGAGACGCGGGTGCGCTGCCTTGAACGCGGGGCCGACGACCTGATGCTGAAGCCTTTCAGCTTTCTCGAATTACGCGCGCGCTGCAGGGCCCTGCTACGGCGCAAGGGCGATGCCAAAGTGCTGCTTCGCGCAGGGGATCTCGAGATAAATCGCCTGGATCGATCGGTGACCCGCGGAGGACAAGCCGTGACCCTCACGAACAAGGAATTCACGCTGCTTGAGCAACTGATTTTGAATTGCGGCCACTGCCTGTCACGCGTGGAGCTGCTCGAGACGGTGTGGAAGCTTGAACCTGCGCAGACAACGAACATTGTGGACGTCTATATCAACTACCTTCGCCGCAAGCTGGGTGACTTGCCACCAGCCGCTCTTATACAGACGGTGCGCGGAAAAGGGTACATGATTCCGATCGCATTCGAAGCTGCTGGGAAGATGGCGCAGCGGAGCAGAGCAGCAGTCTTGAATTGTCCGGGAATGGATCATTCGGAACCTGCTCTTGCCTGAGGTGAACTGGTTTGAATCGAGCTTTGGGGAGAAGAGAAAATGGCAACAGCAACTCTAGCTTCACCGTCGACGACTCGCATTAAGCCTCGCACAGCGCTTATCGCAAGTGCGGACGGCAGTTTTCGGCAAAGACTCAGCACCATTCTCAGCGGTCTTCGCTGGCAGGTGCGGGAGGCGCACGGCGGAGCACAGGCATGGGGTGAAGCGATGGACAGCCAACCGGAGACGATCATTGTGGACTCCTGGCTCCCGGATTTGGATGTGGTTGAGTTCCTGCGGGAGTTCCACGCTTCATTTCCGAATGTCGACATCGTCAGGAATGACAGTACCCCAGTGAAAGAGACAGCTGCGAGCCCCTTTCGGCAGGAAGTCTTCTATGCTCTTCGGCAGATCGAGAACACGGACACGGCCGCATGGAACAGCGCGCCGTTGCTGGAAGATCGGCAAGTGCCGCCAGTCCGGAGTCTCAGCCGGCCCAGCTCTTTTTCGGAACCTGCCTCTTCGGCGAAGAACTCCGCAACGGCAGACAGGATGGACGGATGCGCGGCCGAGCGGCAGATGGTGCGCATTTCGAGGTCAGTTTCGAGTTCAGCCGCACGGACCGAGCGTATATCCGAGCTCATCGGAGAGTCGGCATGCATGCTGGAGGTGAGCCGGCGCATTCGGCGCGTTGCTCCTCGGAACACACCCGTCTTGATTGAAGGCCCAACGGGTTCGGGCAAAGAAATTGTGGCCGAAGCTTTGCATCGCCTCTCCACGCGCAGCCGCAAGCCGTTTGTAACTATCAACTGTGCGGCAATTCCCGAGGCACTTCTTGAGGCTGAGCTCTTTGGCCATACGCGCGGCGCATTTACCGGGGCGGTACAGGGGCGCACGGGGCGAATCGAGGCTGCCGACGGAGGGACGCTGTTTCTTGATGAGATTGGCGAAATGCCGCTCGGGCTTCAGGCCAAGCTCCTGCGATTTGTAGAGTGCGGCGAGTTGCAGCGGATCGGTGATAACGAAACGGTGAAAGTGGATGTGCGCATCATTGCAGCGACCCACCAGCCGCTTGCTCAGCACAAGAACTCCGGTCAGTTTCGCGCAGACTTGTACTATCGACTGGCAGTTTTTTTGATTCGCACGCCATCGTTGTCGGAGAGGCCGGAGGATCTTCAACTCCTGGTCGATCATTTCCTCGCGAAGATGGGACGCGAGATGCCGGTGAAGAAGATTGACCAGAGCGCGATGGAAATGCTGCTTGCGCATTCATGGCCGGGCAACGTTCGGGAACTGGAGCACGTGCTTGAGCGCGCGGCAATCCTGGCCGGCGATGAGCCGATGCTTACCTCTTCAGAAATCGACTTCGGCGACGCGTTGAACTGAATCGAAGAGTTGAAAGGATTGGCTGAGTATGCAGATCGAAACCAGATTGGGCGAGCAGTTGGGGCGTTATCTGGATCTGACGGTGAGCGAAGCGAAGGTGACCGCCTCGAACATGGCGAACATCGATACTCCCGGATATCGGACGATGGGCTTCGACTTTGGCAAGGAGATGAGTGAAGCGCTGGCGGACCTCGACTCGGGACGGAGACCAGCACTTCATATCCATGAAGTAGGTGGGTCGATATCGAGGCCCGACGGCAACGATGTATCGATGGATCGCGAAGGGCTGCATCTGGCTGAGTCTCAACTGAAGTTTCGAACTGGAGTCGCCCTTCTGCGCCTTGAGAACCAGCGGATCATGGACGCTATACACGCGGACAAGTGATTACAGGAAGGATGGAGTAAGTGAATCTTTTCGGGCTAATGGAGACCACTGGATCGGCAATGCAGGCCGAGAGGATGCGTGCGGAGATTGTCGTGGCCAATATGGCGAACGCTGAGACGACACGAACTGAATCGGGCGGCCCATATAAGCGGCAGCATGTTGTGTTTGCAGCGAATCAGCCTGATTCGGAATTCGGGGGTTCGGGATTCGGCGGATTAATGCGCAAGGTTATGTCAGGAACGTCGGATGCGCAGGAATTGAATCCTCCCGGAGGTGTGCACATTGCGCAGGTGTTCGAAGATCCCGGCCCAGCAATGAAGCGTTATGACCCAGGCCATCCTGACGCAGGGCCGGATGGATATGTTGCGTATCCAGACATCAATCCGCTCACAGAAATGGTGGATTTGATGGGAGCAACGCGTGCATATGGGTTGAATAGTTCTGCGGTGCAGGCGGAAAAAGTGATGATCACCTCCGCCCTCGATATTGCAAGGTCCTGACAAGGAGGCTACACGTGGTCAATGGATTGCAGGGACTGACTGGTTCTTCCTTAAGTTCTCCGGTTGCGTCTGAACTATCTTCAAAAACAGCTTTCGTCGTCGGCGCAACTCCGAAAACGGGAGAGATGGATTTCGGCAACATTATCAAAGACGCGATCGGGCAGGTGGAGCAACTTCAGGACCAGGCGCATGTGGCCGTAGACGGGTTGATGAGGGGAACTGGGACTGATGTGCACCAGACGATGATCGCAGCAGAAAAAGCAAACATGGCGTTCGATCTGGCGTTGGCGGTGCGCAACAAGGCAGTGCAGAGCTATCAAAGCGTGATGAGCATGCAGTTCTAAAGCATGCGTTTTGAACGAGCGGCTCGAATGCGGCGGCTGTGCACTTTTAACGATTACGAGATTGACCGCGGGTAAGAATTATGGCGTCGCCGGCAATGCAACTGGAGAAGCGAGGGCCTACGGGAGAAGGGAATCCACTCCCAAGCGGAGCCGCCGCTCTATGGAAGCGGACGCAGGACGTATGGGCGTCGATGTCGGGCCGACAGCACAACGGGGCAATTGCTGCATTGGTTTTGCTGGCTGGGCTAGTGGGGGAGCTGAGCTGGTATGCGCTCCGCACGGATTGGCGAATTCTGTATTCAGGACTCGACACCGAAGACTCGCGCCAAGTTGGGCTGACACTTACGCAGGCACAAATTCCATTCGATCTGGCTGACAATGGAATGACCTTGCGTGTGCCCTCAGCGCAATTGGACAAAGCCCGACTGGCCACATCTGCGAAGGCCATTAGAAGTGGCCGGATGGGGTTTGAACTGTTCGACAAGCCTAACTGGGTGGGCTCGGAATTCGATGAACAGGTGAATTATCAACGAGCGTTGGAAGGCGAGCTCGAACATACCGTCTCCTCCTTGTCTGACGTAGAGACGGCGCGAGTACACCTGGTGATGCCTCATGACTCGCTGTTTCGAGAACAGGAGCGGCCCGCGAAAGCATCGGTGGTGCTTAAATTGCGGCGGGCCTCGCTCGCGGATGGGGAAGCAGATTCAATTCGCAATCTCCTAGCGTCAGCTGTGGATGGTCTTTCACCCGAGCACGTGGTGCTCGTAGATGCGTCTGGGCGCTTGTCGCTGGGACCGAAGACGGAGGAAGCTCTGCGGTTGAGCGGTGAGCAGGCACTCGAACAGAAATTGGTCTCGACGCTCGAAGCGGTTACCGGACCAGGGAATGTGCGTGCCTCTGTCACCATTGATTACGATCCGGACGCCCTGGAGGAGACAAGTGAAAGCTATGATCCTGCGCAATCTGCAACGCTTTCAATGGAGCGCACGGAGCAGACGAGCGGAGGACAGCCGCTTGCAGCAGGTGTACCCGGCACTGCTTCAAATGCTCCGAACTCTCAATCGGTTCCGGTTTATCCAAAACAAACATCTGCGCCTCAGAGTTCCAAAAGCGAATCCGGCACATACGGGGTCTCAAAAACTGTTCGCCACAAGGTCGAGAAACCAGGCAAGGTGCGCCGGCTGACTGCCGCCGTTCTTGTAAATGATCGACAGACAGAGTTGGCAAGCAGAGATCACGCCGCGCAGTGGCAGCCTCGCTCGGCAGACGAGCTTCGTAATTTTACGTTGCTGGCGCAGGCCGCGGTGGGATCGGATGCCTCGCGCGGGGACATAGTCACGGTGCAAGGCATGTCATTCGAGCAGAACCGTAACGAGGTGGCTCCGTCGGTGTCGAGCCAGTTGCTTTCCAGAATCCAGATGTGGCCAGAAGCTATAAAGTACGTGAGTCTACTGCTTGGACTGATCATTGTCATGGCGTTCGGGGTGCGTCCGGCACTTCGACAGGCAATGAGCACGATCAAGTTGAAGGGTGCTCTCCCGGCGGGCGGGTCAGGAGGAGAGCAGTTCGTTGCGCCCGAGCTTATTGAGCCTGTTGTTGCAGATGCCAGCCGGATGCGCGCACAACAGATGTTCGAAAAAGTTTCCAGCCAGATGAGGAACGAGCCGACTCAGAGTTCCCGGCTGCTGCAAAGCTGGATACATTCGGATTGATCGAGGTAGCGGAGGAAGTTTTCGTGTTAGCGGACGAGGACATCTCGAGACCGAGGTGGGACAAGACAGCGCGGCTAAGTGGAGCGCGCAAGGCCGCGGTGTTGCTGATGGCTGTGGGAGAGGATCTGGCAAAGGAGATTCTCCGGAGTCTCCCAGAAGCGGATGTTGAGCGCCTTACCGGAGAGCTTGCCGATGTCGGCGGTATATCGCCGGAGATATCCGCTGCCGTGGTGGAGGAATTCTGGGAACTCCTTGAAACCCAGAGCTTCATTGTTCATGGAGGCATCGACTATGCGAGCCGACTGCTTGCCGATACATTCGGAAAGCAGCGCGCAGAAGACCTGATGACGCAAATCCAGCGGACGCAGGAAGCGGAACAGGGAAATCTGGCCAAGCTGCAACGGACAGATCCGCAGCAACTGGGTAAGCTGCTTGATGCCGAGCATCCGCAGACGATTGCGCTGGTTCTTGCTCATCTCGATCCTAAGCGAGCGTCTTTAGTGCTGAGCAGCCTGAGCGAGGAGCACAGGGTGGTTTCGATCCAGCGGCTCGCGGAGATGCGGCAGTTTTCTCCAGAGATGGCGCAGAAGGTAGCACAGATACTTCATCGCAGGCTTGAGAACGTTGGAGATACTCAACGAAAAAGTTACTCCGGATTCAAGGCGGTAGCTGATTTGATGAACCGATTGAACGCCGAGGATTCGAAACGGATTCTGGAGACGATTGAAGAGGCGCAGCCGGAACTGGCGCTGGGCATAAGAAATCTGATGTTCACGTTTGAGGATCTTGTGACAGTGTTGCCGGCTACCATTCGCGAGATTGTCTCGGGGGTGGACAAAAAGCAGCTCGCGATGGCAATGCGGGGTGCCAAGGATGATTTGCGAGCCGCAATTTTCAAGTCGATGAGTTCGCGGGCGGCGGAGATGCTGAAGGAGGATATGGAGGTGCTCGGTCCGGTCCGCTCTCGGGAAGTAGCACAAGCTCAACAGGAGATTCTGAATCTTGCGCGACGGCTTGAAGCCGAGGGCAAAGTAATCCTCAAGCTTGAAACCGGAGATGAAATGCTGGCCTGATTGTTTGCGAACTGTATGCGAGAAGGTTTCTGTGCGGAACGAGATGAACGCATCGATCAAAGATTTCGGATATCCATCAAGTGGATTGTCACTACCCAAGATTTGGCAGGAGCCTGGCCAGACCAGCACCACAGAGGAGCGCGCGCAGGCGTTTCGCCTGAGCAAGCTTGGGGGCTCGAACAACGAAGAGGACGAGCCTTGCAGCTCGAGTGCGGATCGCATTGACGAGGACCACAGCAATAGATTCGAGGAAGGGCGGGTCCAGGGATATAGCGAGGGGCGCAGTGCAGAGAGAGCTGAACTGGCGTCGCGCATGCAGCAACTCGAGGCGGAAAGAATGGACCAGGCCGCGAGGCTCACTGAGCAATTTGAACGTGATCGTGAGCGCTACGGGCAGTCCATCGAGTTCGACGTTGCGAAGCTTGCTCTTTCGATTGCTTCGCGGATTCTAAGGCGCGAAATGCAGATTGACCCCCTGCTCTTGACTGGCGCAGTGCGGGTGGCGCTTGGGCAGATCACAGACAAGGTCTCGGTGCGGATGCGAGTGCCCGCCGAGCACGCACATCTGTGGTCCGAGACGATGGAGCACCTGCCGAGTCTTCGTGTGAAGCCGGCGATCGTGGCAGATAAGCAACTCCAACCCGGAGAGTGCTTCCTTGAAACCGAGATGGGCTCGGCCGATGTAGGACTGCGAACCCAATTCTGTGCGATCGCGCGCACTCTATTTGATGAGCCGGGGGCAGTTTCGGAACAGATCCCGACAATGAGAGAGCACGATTCGGCGGTGCAAGAGTGAGCTGGAACCTGGAGCACTACATGAGCCGCCTTACGGAAGTGCAGCCCTGGCGCTGGCGCGGCGAGGTGATTCAGTCTCTTGGAAACACGATCGAGTCCGGAGGGCCGGTGATTTCCGTCGGCGAGTGTTGTGAAATCGAAGATTCACATGGCGTGGCGCATTTGGCGGAGGTGATTGGGTTTCGTGGAGCGCACGTGATCTCAATGCCGCTTGGAAGAACGGATGGGATCCGGTTTGGAGACACTGTGTCTGCATTGGGACACCGGCCCTACATTGATGTAGGGCCTGATCTCACGGGTCACATTCTGAATGGTCTTGGTGTTCCGCTTAACGGCAGAAAAGTGCATGGGCAGACGACTCGGTGTCCGTTGGAGCGCGCTCCGCGAAGCCCTCTCGAACGAGTGCCGATTCGGACCCCATTGGGAACGGGAGTCCGGGCGCTTGACGGCCTGCTCACCGTTGGACGCGGACAGCGCGTAGGCGTGTTCGGCGGATCGGGCGTGGGGAAGAGCACGCTTATCGGCATCATGACGCGCAATACGGAAGCAGACATCACGGTGATCGCTCTGGTAGGTGAGCGAGGGCGCGAAGTACCGGAATTTGTGGAAGAAGCGATTGGGAAGGAAGGGATGGCCCGCTCAGTGCTGGTAGTTTCTACTTCTGATCAGTCGCCGCTGTTACGGATGCGCGCTGCGCTGGCCGCAACGACAATTGCTGAATACTTTGCCGACCGCGGGAAGCATGTGCTGCTCGTGCTCGATTCTCTAACGCGTTTTGCGATGGCGGCGCGGGAGATTGGATTGGCAGCGGGAGAGCCCCCAACAGCAAAGGGCTACACTCCTTCTGTGTTCGTGCGATTGGCGAAACTGGTGGAACGGGCCGGGCGCTTCCGCGTGGGCTCGATCACCGCTTTCTATACCGTCCTGATGGAAGGAGACGACCAGCAGGATCCGTTGGTGGATGCCGTTCGTTCGCTGCTCGACGGGCATGTTGTGCTGTCGCGGCGACTGGCGTCCGACGGCGTGTATCCTCCGATCGATCTGCTCGAGTCAATCAGTCGATTGATGCCGGCAGTGGCGGAACAACGTCACCGCGAGAATGCTGCTCTCTTTCGCAAACTGCTGGCAGCTTATGCGCGCTCGGAAGACCTAATCAGAATTGGAGCATACAAATCGGGATTTGACGCTGAATTGGATCGTGCGCTGGCTGCGCGAGAGGCGATGCAAAGTTTCATGAAGCAGGGTGTCAAGGAGCGAATCAGCTACGCGGAGTCGGTTCGCACGCTTGAGGCTCTGGCGCAGGAGATTTAGGGAGTGGCCGTCTCGCGCGGGTTACGCCGGCTTTACAAACTCAGAAACATTGAGGAACTGCAGAAAGCTTCGCTGTTCAAGCTGGCGGTTGTCGAATTAGACCAGCTTAAGAATGCCGTGGAAGCTGCGCACAACCGGGAAGGGAACGGTCGAACGCTCGTAACGCGAAGCGTGATGACCGGAGAAACACAGGACCGGCTCTATGGAATTGAGGAAATTGCTGCCGCTGTCCGAATCTCCGCCGTTCTCGAATCAAGATTGCGGAGCGCTACCGAGAAGGTTGAGAGGATCCGTAGCGAGTTCTTGAACAAGCGGCTAGAGAAGCGCCAGGCGGAGATTTTGCTCCAATCCGCTTTGGACCGGGCGGCAGATCTGGCTCAGCGAAAGATGCAGCTTTCGGTTGATGAATGGACGCGTCTGCGTCGGCGCGGGGAGGAGGACAGACATGAACCTGCTCACTCGACAGAATCTCCGATCTCGACAGGGCAGCAGCGGGAAGAGTGAGAGGCGTTTCCCAGAAGGGATGTGGAATACCATTCTGATTTTCTTCTAATCCACAAATACCTTCTCTGGCACATCATCTGCTAAAGACACCGATATGATGATCACCGCCGAATCGGCAACCGAACCCATGGATAAGGGATTGCCAGTCAGCGTCCGCCTGGTTCAGGAGCGTGCCGCTTACGGCAAGGTCGAGGTGGACGGGGGTGGGAGTCCCGAGGAGTTCGGCACTCGGTGGAAGTTGCTGTTGAACAGGATTGGGATGTTACCCGGAGTAGACAGCGAAGAACTGCAAACGACGAAGCTGGGCAGGCCGAATAGCGATCAGGAGGGCGAGTCCGGGATACAGGGATGTGGACCAGGAACGCACGCTGAATCGCGGATAGAATCTAGCGGGCTGATTAACTCGAGTGCAGAAGATCGTCAGGCACTGTCGGCTGCAAATGGCGCTGGCGCGTCTATGCGTCCATCGTGCAGCACGGCACGCCATCGCACGCCCTCCGTCGTGGAAATTGTCGGGAAGCTGGGCACGTCGGGCAAACGAATTCCGCATGTTTCTGATGCTGAACATCTCGGCACTCGAAAGGGAAACAAGCAAGCAAGTCCGGTCGATTCGGTTGTGGAGCATCGGGAAGGCATTGCGGAGCTTGCTGCGTGGAACTCCGATCCATCTCAGAATCGGCCCGTAGCAATCGATGCAACTGGACAAGCGGAGCGGCAGACGGAGCAATCTTTTTCGGCGGCGGTTGGCCTGGGGCGCGGCCAAAGCGTGGATCTAACGCCCACAGGTTACCCGGGCGAGCCGGAATCGCGGCAGGTTGGGCCATCAGGAATGCGTAGTCTCGATGAGACATCGGAAGAGACTGCGCCTGGTGGACAGGACGCGGCAGATCTCGGCGATGCAGCAAGCACAGCATCGATGACGGCAGCAGGTGCGGGAGACGGGCTTGAGCACCCGGAGAACGCCGGGAGAGCTGCTCCGTCGACAAGCGACCAACGCACGCACGAGAGTTCAAGATCGTCATCGTTAGATTCCGCGTCGAATTCGATCGGCGTAGGTACCAGGGATGATGCCTATGAACGGAGAGCAGAACACGCGGAAGGTCTGCATAACTCCGCGGATGTCTCTCTGAAGCGTGTGAGCGCTCTCGGCGATCAGCTCT
>Ga0157372_10002461_pt1 | contig 20064 bp, 19 predicted proteins | sample C55metaG_FD_115307 | JGI IMG/M metagenome (GOLD analysis project Ga0157372, IMG submission 115307) | Corn rhizosphere microbial communities from Kellogg Biological Station, Michigan, USA - C5-5 metaG | ecosystem: Host-associated > Plants > Roots > Rhizosphere > Soil | place: USA: Michigan... | reverse complement strand
GGGTTGCGATTGGTCACCAGCACCTTGAGCTTGGTATTGGCGGGCACCTTCAGCATTGCCGGTTCGAACTTGTGGTTCTGCAGGACCAGGTGATATTCGGGCGCGGTTTCGGCTTGCGCGCCCGCCATGGCGGCGGCACCTGCAAAACCCACGACGATGGCCCAGATCAACTTGCGCATTGGCACGAATTCCACGCCGCTTCCACGCTTGGACGGCGTCAAATGCTAATCGTTCTCATTTATAAAGACAACCCCGATGCGCCGTATTGCGCTGTGCAGTGGATGGGCCATCGGCACGGAAACGTTCGTGCGCGCGAAACGTTATCCTTCACGTTTTGGCTTGGAACGCGACGATGGCTGGCGCCATCCTGCTTGAACGCAGGCACACCACGGCGATCCTGACGCTGAACCGCCCGCAGGTCCACAACGCCTTCGATGACGGATTGATCGCCGAAACCACCGCCGCGCTGGAATCCCTGGCGAACGATGCCGGCATCCGCGTACTGGTTTTGACCGGCGCGGGCGCAACGTTTTCGGCCGGCGCCGACCTCAACTGGATGCGCAGGATGGCGCAGGCCAGCGCCGAAGAAAACCGCGACGATGCGTTGCGGCTCGCCAAACTCCTGCGCAGGCTGCAATTTTTTCCGAAACCGACGCTGGCGCGCGTCAACGGTTCGGCTTACGGGGGCGGCGTGGGGCTGATCGCCTGCTGCGACGTCGCGGTCGGCATCGAAGGCGCGAAGTTCGCGCTGAGCGAGGTGAAGCTCGGCCTCGTGCCCGCAACGATCGCGCCGTATGTGGTGCAGGCCATCGGACTGCGCCACGCGCGGCGGCTGTTCGTCAGCGCGGAAATCTTCGACGCCACCGAAGCCGCGCGGATCGGCTTGTTGCACCACTGCGTATCCGCCGCACAACTCGATGAAGTCGTCGACCGTCAATTGCACTTCCTCGCCAAGGGCGGCCCGCTCGCGCAGCATGAAGCCAAACTTCTGGCGCTGCGCACGTCCGGCATGACGACCGAATCCGCGGAACGCGTCGACGCCGAAAATGCCGGGCTGATCGCGCGCCTGCGCGTGTCAACCGAAGGCCAGGAAGGTTTGTCCGCATTCCTCGAAAAACACGCGCCGCCGTGGCTGGAGGAGTGAAGCGATGCTCGATCACACGGATTTTCCAGCAGCCAGCTTCTTCGGCGGTAGGCAACCCCCTGCCGGGCACGGCTGCCACACCATCGAAACGGTCTGCCACGCACCCGACTAGCCGGAGAAGAGGCATGCAGAATCCCGTGATCAACCTTGCCGACCTCGAAGTGCAGTCGGTCGGGGCAGAACGCGCGCCCCGGAGCGAACACGCCGCGAAGTACGACCTTCGCTGGGCCGAGATTGCCCGTCGCATCGGCGCGCGCAAGCTCTGCTACAACCTCACCGTAGTCGCGCCGGGCAAGCGCAATTGTCCGTTCCACAGCCATCGCGCGGAAGAGGAAATGTTCTTCATCCTCGAGGGCAACGGTGAACTGCGCTACGGCGACCGGCATTACCCGTTGCGGAAGGGCGACATCGTCGCCTGCCCCACCGGCGGTCCGGAAACCGCACACCAGATCATCAATACCGGCGACACCGAAATGCGCTACCTGTCGGTGAGCACGCTGGCACCGATCGAAATCTGCGAATACCCCGATTCCGGCAAGTTCGGCGTGTACGAAGACCTGCCGGACGATGAAAACGGACGCCACGCGCGTTTCCGCCACTTGGCACGGCACGAGGACGCGCGCGATTATTGGGAGGGTGAATAAGTGTTCGAACGCGTCCTCATCGCCAATCGGGGCGAAATCGCCTGTCGCGTGATCCGCACCTGCCGCCGGCTGGGCATCCGCACCGTCGCCGTCTACTCCGACGCCGACAGGAACGCGCAACACGTTCGACTCGCCGATGAAGCATGGCCGATCGGCGGCCCGCGTCCCGACGAGTCGTACCTGCGCGGCGAGGCGATCATCGAAGTCGCCAAGCAAATCGGCGCGCAAGCCGTCCATCCAGGGTACGGTTTTCTCTCCGAGAACACCGCGTTCTCGCGCGCCTGCATCGATGCGGGCATTGTGTTCATCGGGCCCGATCCGGCCAGCATCGAAGCCATGGGCTCGAAGGCCGCTGCCAAACACCTCATGGCCAGGCACGACGTGCCTTTGGTGCCCGGCTACGACGGCGACAATCAGGACAATGCGTTTCTCGCCAAGCAAGCGCGCAAGGTCGGGTACCCGCTCATCATCAAACCCTCCGCGGGCGGCGGCGGCAAGGGCATGCAGATCGTGCGCAGCGACGCGGAGTTTCCGGACGCGCTGGCCGCCGCGCAGCGTGTCGCGAAGGCATCGTTCGGCGATGCGTCGATGCTGCTGGAGCGTTACATCGAGCACCCACGCCACATCGAGTTCCAGGTATTCGGCGACCGCCACGGCAACGTGATCCACATCGACGAGCGCGAATGTTCCGCGCAACGGCGTTACCAGAAGGTGCTGGAGGAAACGCCTTCGCCATTCTTGTCGCCCGAACGCCGCGCCGCGATGGGCGCGGCCGCGGTGGCAGCAGCGAAAGCCGTCGATTACGTCGGCGCCGGCACAGTGGAATTCATCGTCGGCCCGAAGGGAGATTTTCATTTCATGGAAATGAACACGCGCCTTCAGGTCGAACACCCGGTCACCGAAATGACCCACGGCATCGATCTGGTGGAATGGCAATTGCGCATCGCGGACGGCGAGCCGTTGCCCATGACGCAGGACCAAGTGCGCTCGCGCGGCCATGCCATCGAAGTGCGGTTGTACGCGGAAGATCCCGATCACGGATTCCTGCCGAGTTCCGGCAAGCTCACCCGGCTGCAATTGCCGGAACCTGCCACGCACGTGCGCCTCGATGGGGGCGTCATCGAAGGCGATACGGTGACGATTTTCTACGACCCCATGATCGCGAAGCTGATCGTGTGGGATGTCGGTCGCCCTTCGGCCTTGCAGCGCATGCGCGAAGCGCTGGCCGACTGCGAGATCACCGGCCCGAAATCGAACGTCGCGTTCCTCGAACGGCTGGTGCGACACCCCGCCATCATCGAGCACCGCATCGATACGGGTTATCTCGATCGGCACCTTGATGAATTCGTGGCTAGCGATGCCGAACCCGATTCGCGCACGCTGTTCGCCGCCGCGGTCGCGGCGCTGCTTCACGACGAAAACCATGTCGTGCACGACTCTGCCGATCCGCACTCGCCATGGAGTTGCGCCGATGCGTGGCGCGTCGGCCGCGCCGGCAAACGGATCGTCGCGGTCGCGGTGCACAACCATCGGTTTGAAATCGAAGCATGGGGCTACGCCGGCGACTACCGCCTGAAAAGCGACGACGCTCATTGCACGATCGAAGGTGCGCGTTGGAATGGTCGCGACTTGAGCGCGAGATTCGATGGTGAAGCGCGGCGCATCGATGCACGCGCAGACGCGTCTCGCGTGTTGCTCCACGATCCCGATGGCGTTCGCTGGAGCTTCGAACGCATGCCGGCCTTCGTTTGGGAAGCCAGCAGCGGCGCTGCGGGCAATCAGGTTGCGGCGCCGATGCCGGGCCGGATCGTGCTGGTGAAGGCCACGCCCGGCGACAGCGTGGAGGCAGGTCAAGAATTGCTGGTGATGGAAGCGATGAAAATGGAATTGTCGCTGAAAGCACCGCGCGCGGGTATCGTTGAACACGTCGGTGCAGCCGCGGGCGATTTCGTGGAAGCGGACACCGTGCTGATCAGGTTCAAGGACGAATGACCCGGCACCGTTCCGGCGCGTCTCTTGCAATCGACGCGCTTCGGCATCATTTCCCATCGAACCCCAGCGATTGCTTGAACCGGCCCGCGCATGTTTCCCAATCATGTCCGCATCGTTGAAGTTGGCGCCCGCGACGGCCTGCAGAACGAAAAGGCCGTGATACCGACGCCGGTCAAGATCGAATTGATCGATCGCCTTTCGTCGTGTGGCCTGCAGACCATCGAGGCGACCAGTTTCGTCAGCCCGAAGTGGGTGCCGCAGCTCGCGGACGCTGAGGAAGTCTATGCCGGTATCAATCGCAAACCCGGGGTCGATTACCCGGCGCTGGTGCCCAACATGCGCGGCTACGACCGCGCGCGCGAGGCGGGCGTCACCAGCATTGCGGTATTCACGGCCGCGAGCGAAGCCTTCAACCAGAAGAACATCAACGCCTCGATCGACGAATCCATCGAACGGTTCCGCCCGGTGCTGGAGCGCGCCCGCGCCGAAGGCGTTCGGGTGCGCGGCTACGTGTCCACCGTACTCGGCTGCCCATATCAGGGCGAAGTGCCCGTCAGCGATGTGGTGCGTGTTTCGAAACGCCTGTACGAGCTTGGCTGCGACGAAATTTCGCTGGGCGATACCATCGGTGTCGGTACGCCGGTGAAAGCCCGCGCAATGTTGCACGCGGTGTCGCACGAAGTCCCGATGAAGGCGCTGGCCGTGCACTTCCATGACACCTACGACCAGGCGCTTGCGAACATCCTCGTGTGCCTCGAAGAAGGTGTACGCGTGGTGGACAGTTCGGTCTCCGGTACCGGCGGCTGCCCCTACGCAAAAGGCGCGACCGGCAACGTGGCCAGCGAAGACGTCGCATATATGCTGCAGGGCATGGGCATCGAAACCGGCATCGATCTCGACAAGCTGGTGGAAACGGGCTGGTGGTTGGCGAAGCAGCTCGGCAAGGCTACTTCCAGTCGGGTGACCCGCGCCAGGATGGGCGAATGAAAGTTGGGGTCAGAGTGCACTTTTCGAGATTGCCACATCACGATCGTCCTCGGAGGAAAAGTGCACCCTGATTCCGGCTTTTTTCTCCGCCCGATCGAACCGCGCGACGATGTAGCTATCGCAGCGATCATCCGCAGCGTCATGCCCGAATTCGGCGCCAGTGGCGATGGCTTCGCGATCCATGACGCGGAAGTCGATGCCATGCACGATGCGTACTCACGTTCACGCAGCGCCTACTTCGTGCTCGAAATCGACGGCAAAGTCGTCGGCGGCGGTGGCGTGGCCCCGCTGGAGCACGGCGAGCACAACGTGTGCGAACTGCGCAAGATGTATTTCCTGCCCGAAGCGCGCGGGCACGGCGCCGGCCATGCGATGATCTCGCGTTGCCTTGATACGGCACGCGAACTCGGATTCAGGCGCTGCTATCTCGAAACCTTGACGGGCATGGATGCCGCACAAGCCATTTACCGCAAGCACGGTTTCACTCCGCTTTGCGCACCCATGGGCGATACCGGTCACCACGGCTGCGACCGCTGGTTCATTCGGGAACTGTGATCGCTGCGAGCGCGGCTCCCCTACAATCGCGGGTTTTGCACTCGGGATATACGCGCATGCAACTCGATCAAGTCAAGGCCGTCGTCACCGGCGGCGCATCCGGGCTCGGCCACGCGGTCGCGCAACACGTCATCGCCCACGGCGGCAAGGTCGCGCTGCTCGACGTCAACGAAGAAAAAGGCCATGCCGCCGCAAAGGAGATCGGCGACTCGGCACGGTTCTACAAAACCGACGTGACCAGTGAGGATGGCGTCGTCGCCAACATTGCCGCCGCACGCGAAGGGATGGGCGGCCTGAACGTGGTGATGAACTGCGCGGGCATCCTCGGCGCGGGCCGGGTGTTGGGCAAGGAAGGCCCGATGCCGCTGAAGAATTTCGCCGGCACCGTAATGGTGAACCTGGTCGGCAGCTTCAATGTCGCCAAGGCCGGCGCTGCGTTGATGCAGACCAACGAACCCGGTGAAGACGGCCAACGGGGCGTGATCGTCAACACCGCTTCGGTCGCGGCCTACGAAGGACAGATCGGCCAGGCGGCGTACTCGGCATCCAAGGGCGGCGTGGTCGGCATGACCCTGCCGATGGCGCGCGAGCTTTCCCGTTTCGGCATCCGCGTGATGACGATTGCACCTGGCATCTTCTGGACGCCCATGGTGGACGGCATGCCTCCACAGGTGCGGGAATCGTTGTCGGCGTCGATTCCCTTTCCTTCGCGGCTCGGCAAGCCGCAAGAGTTTGCCGAAACCGTGGCTTTCATCATCGGCAATAGCTACCTCAACGGCAGCGTGATCCGGCTGGATGGCGCGGTAAGGTTGCAGCCCAAATGAAAGCTGCCGACGTCAAGAAAGGCAACGTGGTCGAACACGCAGGCACCGTTTACCAGGTCCGTGACCTCGAGCGCAGCGCGCCCACCGCGCGGGGCGGCAACGTCACCTTCCGCTTCACGCTTTATTCGATTCCGGGTGGACGCAAGTTCGACCTGAGCCTGCGCGCGGATGATGACCTCAAGGAAATGGAACTGACCCGCCGCGCCGCGAACTATTCGTACAAGGACGGCGAAGCATTCGTGTTCCTCGACGCCGAGGATTACACGCCTTACGCACTCGACCCCGGTGTGGTCGGTGACAGCGCGGCGTACATCGTGGAAAGCGTGGAAGGCTATTACGTGCAATTGATCGACGACGTGCCGGTCGCGCTGCAGGTGCCGACCAGCGTCGCCATGACCATCGTAGATACCGCACCGGAATTGAAGGGGGCCTCGGCCACCAAACGCACCAAATCCGCCAAGCTCGACACCGGCATTGAAATCCAGGTGCCGGAATACATCAAGACCGGCGAGAAGGTATGGGTGAATACGCTGACTGGAGAATTCGCGGGTAGGGCCTGAAGCGTCGTCGGGTGCCCCGTGGACTCCCGGGCGCGGAGCTCTGGCGCGGCAGGAAGCCGGCCGGGCAGCATCACCGGAACGTACGCTTGCCGTGGTTTCCCCATCGGGTTTGCGGCGGTCCGGGAGGCCGTCGCGCCGAACTCCGAGGCGGGGACGATGCCGAGCGTTGCGCACCACCGGGGGGGCGGCCTGCCAATTCCAGGAACGCCTGCGAATGGGCCGCGAAGCGCGCGGAACGTGCCATCCGGCGCTTGTGGTGAAAGAAGGGGGCCGGTAAGGTACGGCACGCTTGCGTCCATCACGCGAGCCCGCATCGCTTCGAGGGGAAGCGCAGGCGGACATCCGGGCGCAAGGTGTGCCCACCCACGGTTCCCCTGCCGCGGACCCGAAGCGATTGGGAGCACAAATGATCTTCTGGCGTGTGAAGCCGCTTGACCAGATTCTTGCGACAGCCGAAAAGAAATCGCTGAAACGCCAGTTGGGTCCGATCCAGTTGACCTTGCTGGGCATCGGCGCGGTGATCGGCACCGGCATTTTCGTGCTGACCGCCGAAGCGGCCCAGAAAGCCGGTCCCGGCATGATGGTCTCGTTCGTGATCGCGGCGGCCGTTTGCGGCCTGGCTGCCCTCGCCTACGCCGAGCTCGCCGCCATGGTTCCGGTGTCCGGCTCCGCTTATACCTATTCCTACGGCGTGATGGGCGAACTGATCGCATGGATCGTCGGCTGGGCGCTGGTGCTGGAATACGCGATCGGTGCAACGGCGGTATGCGTAGGCTGGGCCGGTTACGTCAACGGCCTGCTCAACAGCGGTGTTTTCGGATTGGTCAAACCGGGAACCCTGTCGCTGCCTTTGTGGCTGCAGACGGGACCGACGCTGGGCGGCGGCTTCAACCTGCTGGCATTCCTGATCGGCGTGGCGGTGACCGGCCTGCTGGTGATCGGCACGTCCAAGAGCGCGCGCGTAAACGCCGTGCTGGTGGCGATCAAGATCATCGCGCTCACCATATTCATTGTGATTGCGGTACCGGCGGTCAAGAATGCCAACCTGCACCCGTTCCTGCCGACCGGCTGGGGCAGCCCTGTCGGCAGCAATGGCATCGGCGTGCTTGGCGCAGCGGCCTCCATCTTCTTCGCCTACGTGGGGTTCGACGCGGTTTCCACGGCCGCCGAGGAAACCCGCAATCCCAACCGCAACATTCCAATCGGGCTGATCGCCGCGTTGGTGATCTGCACCATCTTCTACCTGCTGGTGGGCTATGGTGCAGCCGGTTCGGTCGGCGCCCAGCCGATCACGAGCGCGACCGGCGCGTTCCTGGACCCGGGCACGCCCAGCTTCGCCGCAGCGTGCGGCAATTCGCAGGCGCTGGTGTGCAGCCGCGAACCGCTGGCCCAAGTGATGAGCACGCTCGGACATCCGAGAGTCGCCATCATGATCGAACTCGCGGCGATCGTGGCGCTGCCGTCGGTGATCCTGATGATGATGTTCGGCCAGACCCGCATCTTCTTCACGATGTCGCGCGATGGCCTTTTGCCCAACGTGTTCTCGAAGGTGCATCCGCGCTTCTTCACACCGCACGTGATCACCTACGTCACCGGCATCGTGGTGTCGCTGTGCGCCGCGCTGTTTCCGGTCGGGAAGCTGGCCGACACTTCGAATGCCGGCACCCTGCTTGCGTTCGCGATGGTCTCGATCGGCGTGATGATCCTGCGCAAGCGCCAGCCGGATCGCAAGCGCCCCTTCCGCACGCCCCTGGTGTGGATCGTGTGTCCGCTGGCTGTCGCCGGCTGCCTGTTGCTGTTCGTCAACCTCAGCGTCGTGGCCAAGGTGGTATTCGTCGTCTGGGCGGTAATCGGCCTGATCTTCTATCGCCTTTACGGCTACCGGCGCAGCCAAATGTCACCGGAGCAGATCACCCACGCCCTGGATGACGTGGTGTGATGGCACAAGGTTTCACGGCGAGCTTCTGCGCTCGCCCTTGTTTTTCGCCGGCAACTTGCCTCCTCGCAACCACCACGTGGTGGCGTGAACCATCCGCGCAACAGGGGAAGCCGTGACCATTCTCGGGCAGTTATTCGCGCGCAAGCCGGTCAGTGATGCCGCATCGCAAGAGGATGCCCACGGCGGCATCCAATTGCGCCGCACCCTGGGGCCTTGGGGCCTGACCGCGCTCGGCATCGGCGCGGTGATCGGCGGCGGGATCTTCGTGATCACCGGACAGGCCGCGGCCGAACACGCGGGCCCGGCGGTGCTGCTGTCGTTCGTGATCGCTGCGGTCTGCTGCAGTTTCACTGCGCTGTGCTACGCCGAATTCGCCACGCTGATCCCGATGTCGGGCAGCTCGTATTCCTATGCGTATGCAACGCTGGGTGAGTTCGCGGCATGGTTCATCGGCTGGAACATGGTGTTGGAATACGGTGTCTCGGCATCCGCGGTCGCAGTGAGCTGGACGGGCTATTTCAAGAGCCTGGTTCGCCACATGGGGTTCGATCTACCCGGCGCACTCACCAACGCGCCGATTGCGTTCGTGGACAAGCATCTTGTCGTTACCGGCGCGCTGTTCAACCTGCCGGCGGTCATCGTGGTGTTCTTGCTGACCTGGCTTTGCTACGTCGGCATCCGTGAATCCAGCGGCGTCAACACCGCCATCGTGATCTTGAAAGTCACCTTGATCGTGATCGTGATCGTGGCGGGCTGGAAGTACGTCAACCCGGAGCTGTGGCATCCATTCATCCCGCCGGCCGAAGGCCCGGAGAAATACGGCTGGGGCGGCATCATGCGCGCCGCGACCCTGGTGTTCTTCGCCTACATCGGCTTCGAGGCCACTTCGACTGCCGCGCAGGAAGCCAAGAACCCGCAACGTGACCTGCCGATCGGCACGCTGGCGTCGCTGGCGATCTGCACGGTGCTGTACGTGGCGATGGCCGCGGTGCTGACCGGCCTCATCCCCTTCGCGCAACTCGGGACCGCCGAGCCGGTGGTCACGGCGGTGGCCGCACACCCGCAACTCAACTGGCTGCGCTGGCTGGTGGAGATCGGCGCGCTGCTCGGCCTGGGATCCGTGGTGCTGGTGATGATCATCGCGCAGCCGCGCATCTTCATGATCATGGGTCGGGACGGCATGCTGCCGCCGGTGTTTTCGAAACTGCATCCGCGCTACCGCACGCCGCACATCAACACGCTGATCACCGGCACCGGCATCGCGCTGCTTGCTGCGGTGTTTCCGCTCGACGTGCTGGGCGATCTGGTCTCGATGGGAACGCTGCTGGCATTCATGGCCGTTTGTGCGGGCGTGCTGATCCTGCGCTACACCCGACCGGACCTGCCGCGCACCTTTCGGGTGCCATGGGCGCTCGTCACCTGCACGCTGGGCATATTGAGCTGCCTGATGCTGTTGTACTGGGAGAATTGGTACAACTGGACGCTGATGGGCTTGTGGACGGTGCTCGGGTTCGGCATCTACTTCGGTTACGGCTACCGACACAGTCTTTTGCGGAAGTAACCGCGATCAAGCACGGCTTCGCTCTCGCAGTGGCCGCAGTGAATTCGGCCCATCCCTTGTTTCCAAGCCGCGACAGCGAAAACATGGCTTGATTTTTCCTGAGGCTCAAAGACATTCATCAAACCGAACGTACGCATCCGTATTGTGGAAAACTCTCGAATCAACAAAACATTAACATCGTATATCTTTGTTTTAAAAAGCCAAAAAAATTCATCAGGAAATCCGGTTTGTCAACCTTGGCCACTGCGAGTCCCCGCGCTATGATGCGTTCTCCGAGGGAATTCCCATTGGCAGTGGACCCCGGACCGTTGCCCGGTGCGGCAAGCGTAGTCAGCTCCTCCGCTTGCCGTATCCGGGCAGCAACTTTTCGAAACTACGACTTTCGCGCTCTTTTCGTTCGGACCGCACGCTTCAATCTGGTCCTACCCGGAATCCCGAAAAATTGTGGCGACCCAATCAGCAGGAACTGCCGATTGAACATCGAAGGCGACCGCCGGGGCGAGTCACAAGGAAGCGGCGGCTAAGGGCAGCAGGCGAAGCATACTCGTCAACTTGAGTATCCCCTGATTCCAAAAATGGTACATCCACGTACCGGGCCCTGATCCGAGCACCGCGGGCGCACGAGCTACCGAGCGCAGCAGATCATCCAGCGTTCCTAACCCTTGGCCTGGAACCCCGCACACCAACCCTTCGCATTGACGTCGAAACCCGGGAAGATTGCACACGGGCCGTAAGCTTCGCCCGGCTTGCCCTGGTAGTGCACGCACCCCGCGCAGTCCTGCCCCGGCTTGTGCGGCGCCGGCGCCTTGGTGTCGTCTTCGACGTAGTGCAGCGCCTTCGCCGTCGCATTGTCCGCGGCACTCAAATGCGGCAGAGCCGCCCACACACGACGCGGCAGCGAACCCAGCAACACCATCGCTGCGGCAGCGCCGCCTACCAGTTTCAGGAACCGGCGGCGGGGCGATGCGGTTTCTTCGCTCATCTCGATACTCCTATGTGGTGAAGGACTCGTGGGCACTGCCTGCAATGGTACGCCGCCGCACCGCGATCGGCACCATTTTCCACTGTAGTCGCGTGTTACATTCAGCCGCCTGCAAGAATCAATGTGTTGCAATGCCGCCTGTTTCCACACAATTCGCCCAACGTTTGCACGCCTGCGGCGCGGAAATCGCGCGCGTCGGCGCCGAACTCGCGGCGCGCGGCTGGACGCCCGCGACCAGCAGCAACTTTTCGATGCGGATCGACAACAATACTGTCGCGATTACCGTATCCGGCCGCGACAAGGGGGCGCTGGCGCCGAACGATGTCATGGCAGTGAAACTCGACGGCGAACCGCTCGATCCCGCGTTGCGCTCGTCCGCCGAAACCGCCCTGCATCTGCAGGTCTATCGCCGCCTCGGGGAAACCGGCGCGGTATTGCACACCCATTCCCACAACCAGACGGTCGCGTCGCGGCTGTTCGCGGCACAAGGCGCCGTCAAACTGCGCGGCTGGGAATTGCAGAAGGCCATCACGGGCTACACCTCGCACGACAGCGAACTGGCTTTGCCGGTGTTTCCGAACTCCCAGGACATGGCGGACATCGAGGCCAAGGTCGAGGCCTGGCTGGACTCGGGTAAGCCGTTGCACGCCTACCTCATCGAAGGTCACGGGCTTTACACTTGGGGACACGGCATGGCGGAAGCCCGGCGACATCTGGAAGCCCTGGAATTCCTGCTGGCCTGCGAACTTGACCTGAAACGCATCGGAGGCATTGCATGAGTCGCCTGCGCGTGTACGACCAACGCGAGCCCACGCGTCCGCTCGCCACCGAACTCAACCATGCCGCCATCACCCGCACACTGGGCGAAGTCGGGGTCCTCTTCGAGTGCTGGGAAGCCAACAAGCCCGTCGCGCCCGGCGCAAGCCAGGAGGAAGTGATCGCGGCATATCGCGATGACATCGAACGCCTGCGGCGGGAAAGGGGTTACAAGGCGGTGGATGTGATTTCGCTGACCGCCGATCATCCGCAAAAAAATGCGTTGCGACAGAAGTTTCTTTCGGAACACACGCATTCGGAAGACGAAGTACGCTTCTTCGTGGCCGGCCACGGCCAGTTCACGCTGCACATCGGGGAGCGCATCTACGATGTGCTGTGCGAAAAGGGAGACCTGATCGGCGTACCCGACAACACCCGCCACTGGTTCGACATGGGGCCGAACCCGCACTTCATTGCGATCCGACTGTTTACAAACCCCGAGGGATGGGTGGCCAACTTCACCGGCGAGGACATCGCCGAACGGTTTCCGCGATTGGAAAACTGAGCACGAACCGGAGGGGCGATGTCCTATCTGCAACAGTCGCTGGCACCGGGTGAAACCATCGTGGCGAGGTTCAGGCTGCACTGGTTCATGTGGCTCCGGTTCTGGGTCGTGATCGCACTCGGGATCATCGCGGTCGTCGCGTTGCTGATCGCGCAGATACCCTGGGGCGCGCTCGCCGCAGTTGTCCTCGCCATCGTGATTGCCGGATACCAGTGGCTGTGGCTGCGTGGAATCGAGCAAGCCGTCACCAACCGCCGCGTCGTGCGCAAGATTGGCATCGTGTCGCGCAATACCACCGAACTCAGGCTGGCCTCGATCGAAACGGTCGACCTGCGGCAGACGTTCTGGGGGCGCGTGTTCGGGTATGGCGATATTGAAATCACGGGCCGCGGCGAAACGGCCATGGTGCTCGATCGCATCGCCCATCCAATCGACGTTAAACGGGAAATCGAAAGCGCCTATTCTGCGCACATCGAGACCCCCGGGGGCGGCACCACCGCATGAGCGAAGCGCAGGCATCCGGCGTGCAGGCCGTCCTTACCGACATCGAAGGCACCACCAGTTCGATTGCGTTCGTCAAGGATGTGCTGTTCCCGTATGCCCGCGAGCGCCTGCCGCGCTTCATCGAGGCCCATCGCAATGATCCCGAGGTGCTGCGGTGGCTCGACGCCACAGCGCGCGAAGCCGGCATCGATGATCCCCGTTCGCGCCGGGTGCTCGACACCCTGCTGCGCTGGATGGATGAAGACCGCAAGGCGACACCCTTGAAGGCGTTGCAGGGCATGATCTGGAAAGCCGGTTATGAAGCCGGTGATTACCGCGCCCACGTTTACCCCGAAGTCCCCGCGGCATTGCGCGCATGGAAGGCACAGGGCCTGAAACTGTACGTTTATTCCTCCGGCTCCGTCGCGGCGCAGAAACTGTTCTTCGGCCACACGACCGCGGGCGATCTCGCGCCGCTGTTCGACGGCTGGTTCGATACCGAAGTCGGCGGCAAGCGCGAGCGCGGTTCGTACTTGCGCATCGCCGATGCGATCGGCTTGGCCCCGCCTGCCGCCGTATTCATCTCCGACATCGGCGCCGAGCTCGACGCCGCGCGGGGCATGGGCATGCAGACGATCCAGTTGTGCCGACCGCCTGAACGCTGTCCCGAGTCGGGCACGCATCCTTGCGTCGCGAACTTCGACGCCATCGCGCTGACATGAAACGGCTGGCTCTGATCCTGCTGCCGATCCTCGCGTTCGTGCTGGGCGCCGTAGCCATGGCCAAGTGGCAGGACCTGCGGGCCAACCGCGCGCCTGCCGCCCGGGAAAGCGCCCTCGATGGCAGCCGAATGTTCTCGCCCTCGGCCGCACCCAGGGTCGACGATGATTCTTCCGCGCAAGCCTTCGATGCGAGCTGGCCGCAGGATGCGCCGACACCGGAACAGGTGATGTACGCGCAATCCGATCTGCTGGATCGTGAAGTCGCGAAGCTGAAGCCGCGCACGCCGGGGAAGGTGAACCTGTATGCGATCGTGTTCGCGGGCGACGGCGGCCAGAACGTGTTCCGCAACGAAGCCGAATATTTCGACGAGCTGTTCTCGCGGCGTTTCGATGCCGCGGGTCACGTGATCGTGCTGGAAAACAACCCTGCCTCGCTTACCACGCGCCCGCTCGCCACGTGGAGCAACCTGGAAAGCGCGTTGGACGCGGTCGCATCGAAGATGGATGGCAAACAGGACATCCTGTTGTTGTACTTCACGACCCATGGCAGCGAAGACCATACGCTGCTGGTCGACATGGAACCCCTGCCGCTGGACCAGATCGGCGCCGGCGATTTGCCGGATATCCTTGCGGAACATCCCTTCAAATACAAAGTGGTCATCGTCAATGCGTGCTACTCCGGCGGTTTTATTCCGCCGCTCCAAGGCGCCGACACCATGATCGTCACCGCGGCGCGCGCGGATCGATCCTCATTTGGCTGCGGCGAGCAATCCGAACTCACGTGGTTCGGGCACGCATTCCTTGTCGATGCGTTGAACAAAACCGATGATCTGCAGCAGGCGTTCCAGTTCGCACGCAAACAAGTCGGATCCTGGGAAAAGCGCGACAACTTCGAACCATCCGAACCGCAGGTTTCGCTCGGCCGCGGCATCAGCTCGCAACTCGCCAAGTGGCGGCAGGGCTTTGCCCCCGGCCCTGCAGTGCCGTTTGCACCCGCCCCCGCGACTTCCCTTACCAGCGCGCCGGCCGGAAGCATGCGGTGAGCGATCCGATGGAGGCACCGGCGCTGGTCATCCTGGCCGCGGGTCTCGGCAGCCGTTACGGCGACGCCAAGCAGATTGCAGGCGTGGGACCGGGCGGCGAATGGTTGCTGGAGTACGCGATCCACGACGCCATCGCGGCCGGCTTCGCTCAAATCGTGATGGTCACCCGCGCGCCCTTGCGGGAAATCCTGCTGCAACGATTGACGCCACACCTTCGCAATCGCACTGCACTCCATTTCGTGGAGCAACGTTTCGAAATGGTTCCAGAAGGATGCAAAGTCCCGGCCGGACGCATCAAACCCCTCGGCACCGGCCACGCATTGTGGTGTTGTGCGCCGCTGCTGCGCGGTCCATTCGCAGTGATCAATGCCGATGACTATTACGGCCGCCAAGCATTCCGTCTGCTGGCAGACCATTTCAGCCGCAATGCTCATCCGGCGATGGTCGGCTATCGGCTGGATGCCACGCTCTCCAGTCATGGCGGTGTCAACCGCGGCGTGTGCCGGGTCGATGAAGAGGGGCGGCTGCAAACCATCCAGGAATTCACGAACATCGGGGCGCGCGGCAACGAACTGGCGGGCAACACGCCGGACGGAAGCCACACCCAGCTTGCTTCCGATGATGTGGTATCGCTGAATTGCTGGGGTTTGCTGCCCGATCTGGTGCCTGGTCTCGAACATGGCTTGCGTGCCTATTTGACGACCGCTGGCGACACGGACGAGTACTTGCTGCCCCATGCGATTGCTGCACATCTTGCAGCGCGCGGCGAAATGCTCTCCGTGCTGCCGACCCGCGACAACTGGTTGGGGCTGACTTATCCCGAGGATCGTGACCCTGTCGTCGCCGCCATTGCGAAACTGCATGCCGCGGCGGCATACCCGACGCCGCTATGGTCAGGCGCGTGAACGGGCCGATTCGGCTCGACCCGGATACCCGCAATGCGTTGGCCGAAGGATGGGGCCTCGGCTCCGATGCGCAGTTCGCGCCGCTCGGCAACGGCTTGATCAATCGCACCCTGCTGGTCATCGATGACGGCCGCAGGCGCGTGCTGCAACGTCTCAATACGCAGGTATTTCGCAACCCGGCGCTGGTGATGCGGAACTGCCACATCGTCACCAGGCACTTGGAGCGCGAGCGCGCGGCCGGGCGCTACGCCTATTCGGTGTTGGAACTGGTGCCGACATTGGCGGGCCAACCGGCCGCAGTATTGGCCGACGGAACGTGGTGGCGCATGTATGACCACGTTCCCGACACACGCACGCACGACACCGCCGACCGGTCGTCATTGGTATTCGAATCGGGCCGCGGCTTCGGTGCGTTCACCGCCGCGCTCGCCGGGCTCGACCCGGGCAGCGTGGGCGAAGTGATTCCGCACTTCCACAATCCGGCGAAGCGGTTCGATGCATTCGTTGCAGCCCTCGACGCGGATCGCATGGGGCGCTCGAGGCAGGCAGCGGCCGAATGTCGAGCCGCGCTCGGTTTCCACGATGTGCTGGCGCACTGGCGATCCCTGCTCGATGCGGGCCTGCCGCGGCGCGTCACCCACAACGACTGCAAGCTCAACAATCTGCTGTTCGACGCGCACGACCGGGCGAGGTGCGTGATCGATCTGGACACCGTGATGCCCGGCAGCCTGTTGTTCGATTTCGGCGACATGGCGCGCACGATGGTGAGTCCCGTGCCGGAAGACTCGACGGATCTCGCCCAGGTGGGCGTGCGGCGAGAGTACTTCGCGGCGCTGGCGCACGGCTACATCGAGGGCTGCGGCACGTTGCTGACGCCGCTCGAGCGCGACAACCTGGTGTTCGCCGCCCGGCTCATCACCGGCGTCATGGGATTGCGGTTCATCACCGACTGGCTGGATGGGGACCGCTACTATCGCGTCGACCATCCGGTGCACAACCTAGAACGGGCGCGCAATCAGTTTGCGTTGTTTGCATCGTTGGCCGAACGAGCGGATTCGCTTCAGGAACTCCTGTCCCCTTGAAGGCGAGCGTCAGTGTGCCGCTGCGCCGGCGTTGCGTTTACGTCAGCCAACGACGAACCGCCCACGCGCAACCGAGATCGCACGAATCCTGCCTGCGGTCAAGGCGCGAACGCACGATCGCGCACCAATCGACAGGCCGCGGCGATGTCGCACTGCATGGAGCGATCGCGGTGCATGAATGCGATTGATTCGCGCAAGCGTTGATGGGCTCGATGAACCGCGTCGCCGGCACGGAACTGGGCCGCGTCGGTGAGTTGGGACGCCAGCGCCCGCACTTCCCGCGCGAAGGCCTCGTAATGAAGTTGTCCCTCGCGCGGTGCATGGTCGACCTTGGCCGCCAAGGACTGCCAGCCGCCGCGTCGGGCAATCGCGCGCGCCGCATTCAACATGTCGTTGCGGTAATCCAGCGCCTGCGCCGCGGTATAGAGTTCCAGCGCCAGCACATCCGACAAGTCACGGGCCATGTCCAGTACCTGGCGCGCCTCGTTCGCGCCCATCGAAACGTGATCCTCGGCATTGGCGCTGGTCGGGATCGAATAAACGCTGGCCGGATGCGCGCGCGTGGCAAGATCGTTCACCAGTGCCGCGGCGGTGTATTGCACGATCATGAAACCGGAGTCGGTGCCGTCTTCATTGCCGGTGAGGAACGCAGGCAAGCCATCATTGGTCGCGGGGTCGACCAGCTTGTTGAGACGGCGCTCGGAAATTGATGCCAGTACCGGAATCGCCGCCTTCACGTAACTCATCGCCAAGGCCAGCGGCATGCCGTGGAAGTGGCCCGCGGAAATGACTTGCTCCTCGATGTGCCGCGCATCCTCGGCATCGGGGAAGATCAGCGGATTGTCGGTGACCGCGTTCAACTCGATGTCGATCACCCGGCACGCCTGCGCCCAGGCATCGCGCACCGCGCCGTGCACTTGCGGCATGCAGCGCAACGAGTACGCGTCCTGCGGCTGGTGTTTCTTGCCGCCGCGAAACGGCAGAAAGCGCTGGTAGAAGGCCTCGCGCCCGTGGCGCTGATCGATGGGCACCCATTCCCAGCAGATGTCGAACGACAGCGACTGTTCCTCCGGCGTCGTCCAGGCCTTCGCAGTCCAGGTGCGGAAACGCGGCACGAGATGATAAGGAATATCGATCAGTGTCGAACCATCAAGCAGTTCCCGCACATGTTGCGCGGCCGCGACCTGACCCGGATGCGGGCGCAACGCATGCACATCCTCGCGGAGTGCGCCGCTGCGGCCAGCGAAGGCATCCAGCGTCATCGCCGCGGCGAGATCGGCAATGCCGAGCAGGTATTCCAGTTCATCCAGCGCCAGCACCGCCGTAGCCAACATCTGCGCCGTACCATTGTTGAGCGCGAGCCCTTCCTTGAACGACAACTTCACGGGGTTCAATCCCGCGCGATGCAAGGCCTCGGCGCCCGTCATCCGTTCGCGTTCATAGAACGCCTCACCGCCGCCCAGCAGCACGATTGCGAGATGCGACAGCGGTGCGAGATCGCCGCTTGCTCCCACCGAACCCTTCGCTGGCACCACCGGCACGATGCCGCTGTTCAACATCGCGGTCAGCGCCCGCAACGTTCCCACGCGAATGCCGGAATGCCCGCGCATGAGGGTATTGATACGGATCACCAACATCGCCCGCACTACGTCGGCGGAGAGCGGTTCCCCCACGCACACCGCGTGGGTGATGATGAGGTTGTGCTGCAATTCCTCCGGCAGCGTTTCGTCACGCGGGTCGGGATTGCCACCGGGCAGTTCGTCGCGCGCGCGATGCGCACCGAGCAGCTTGTCGGCGTTGCTGCCGAAGCCAGTGGTGACGCCGTAGATCGGCTCGCCGCAGCGCACCTTTTCCGCGATGAAATCCGCGGCACGCTGCACCTTTTCGAGCTGCGCCGCATCGAGTTCGACATTCGCACCGCCCCGGGCGATGGCCACAACCTCGGCCCGCGTGAGATGGCTGCCATCCAGCCGAATCGCCGTCATGCCCGTTGCACCTTTTCTTGCGCCAGTTCCGCCCGCAGCGACTTCACCAGTTCCACACGCAGCACCTCGAACTGGTCGCCGCGACGCAAATCCTTCACCGCCACTGCGTCGCGCGACAATTCATCTTCGCCCGCGACGACCGCAAAACGGATACCTGCGCGATCGGCGTACTTCAACTGCTTGCCCAGCTTGCCGTCTTCAAGGGCCACTTCGGTGGCGATGCCGGCGTCGCGCAGTTCCTTCGCAATCGCCAGACATTCCGGCAACTGCGCCGCGTCCATTTGCGTCACCAGCACGTGCACGCTGCTGCCGGCGGTCTTCAGCAAACCGGCTTCGCGCAATTGCCAGAACAGGCGCGTCAGGCCGATCGAAATGCCGACGCCCGGCAATGTCGATTTGGTGTAATTCCCCGCGAGGTTGTCGTAGCGTCCGCCGGAACAGATCGAGCCGATGTCCGGATGGTCGTTCAAAATCGTTTCGTACACCGTGCCGGTGTAGTAATCGAGCCCACGCGCGATCGAAAGATTCAACGCGAATGCCGACTCCGGCACGCCAAACGCAGCGACGGTGTCCAGCACGTCGCGCAGTTCCGCCCTGCCCTGTTCGAAGGTTTCGGTGCCACCACCCAGCGCATCGAGTTTCGCGCGCGCGTCGGCCAGTGACGTCGAACGCACTTCGACGAAGCGAAGGATCTTGTCGACTGCTTCGCCGGACAAGCCGAACAAATCGCCGGTCAACACGCCGCGCACGTACTCGGCGCCACGCTTGTCCAGCTTGTCCACTTCGCGCAGCACCAGCATCTGCTTCTCGCCATCGCCGACGCCAAGGCCCTCGAAGAATCCGCGCATCAGCTTGCGGTTGTTGAGCTGGATCGTGAATGCACCGATGTCGAGCGCGCGAAACACCGCGTGGATCACCGCCGGGATTTCGGCGTCGTAACGGATCGACAGGCTGTCCTTGCCGATCACGTCGATGTCGCATTGGTAGAACTCGCGGAAACGGCCGCGCTGGGCCCGCTCGCCACGGTACACCCGCTGCAGCTGGTAGCGACGGAACGGGAACGCCAGTTCGCGTTCGTGCTCAGCCACATAGCGCGCCAGCGGTACGGTCAGATCGAAGCGCAGCGCGTGATCGGGCCGGCCCGGTTGATCTGGCGAGCGTTCAAGCGCGCCGGTCGATTGCACGAAATACACCTGCCGCTCGGTTTCGCCGCCGCTCTTGGTCAAGAGGATGTCGGCGAATTCGATGGCCGGGGTTTCAATCGGAAGGAATCCGTACACCTCGAAACCTTGGCGGATCGTGTCCAGCATCCCCTGGAATGCGATCTGCTCGCGC
>Ga0157372_10002459_pt1 | contig 20077 bp, 19 predicted proteins | sample C55metaG_FD_115307 | JGI IMG/M metagenome (GOLD analysis project Ga0157372, IMG submission 115307) | Corn rhizosphere microbial communities from Kellogg Biological Station, Michigan, USA - C5-5 metaG | ecosystem: Host-associated > Plants > Roots > Rhizosphere > Soil | place: USA: Michigan... | reverse complement strand
ACCGGGCGATAAAATCGCGCCGCACACCCTTGAGGATTCACCAAGATCACCATACATTCTTCGGGAAGAGTGGGTGAGCATTCCTCGACTCGCAAAGCTGCGGGTATCTCGCAACTGATCCGACTTCCGTTGCGTCTTGGATATCCCATAACGACTATTCACCCTGCCTGCATTCTAAGTAGGTCATCATGGAAGGTTCGATACGGTGAATCCTGTAGTCGTGAGTGATTAAAGTAACTCCCAAAGATTACGTCCCCTATCGCCATATAGCGCTAAATTTCATTCCGTCTACGTATGGAGAATCGCTCACCGTATTTCGGCGGTTACTGTCGTCACTAACATTGAGGTACGGGCGGGCTTTAGCATTACAATGTGCGACTCAACAGCCTACTAGTGACCCGTGACCCGGACGTAGAACAAGCCGTCGCTGACGTGTTCGACGGTATTGAACTCCGCGTGCGCGATGACAGCATTTCCGTCCTGGATCTAATCGGCAGGAGTCACTTCGACGGCTTTATCATTGATTGTGACGGAATCGAGCGCGGCACCGAAATCGTTGCTGCGGCGCGCAACAGCCGATCAAATCGAAAGTCAGTCATCTTTACCATCGCCGACGGCAAGACGCCGGTTGCACAGGCGATGGAACTGGGATCGAATTTCGTATTGGAAAAGCCGCTCGATATCGGCCGGCTCAGCACCTATTTCCAATCTTCTGTACGCCAAATGGAAGCCGAACATCGCCGATATTTCCGCTTTGAGCTGGCACTTGATGCTGAAGTGATCCGCCGCGACGGCACAGCCATTTCCGCTCAAATTCTGAACGTCAGTGATGGCGGCCTGGCGCTGCGCCTGTTGGACCGAGCCCATCTTCACGGCTCCGTAACGCTCCGCTTCTCCATTCCGGATGCGCGACGGACCTTCATCACCGCGATAGCGCTGATCTGCTGGTCACGCGGACCGGTATTTGGAATCAGGTTCTTCGGTATGCACGAAGACAGCGGCAAAGCCTACGCAGAGTGGCTTTCGTCCATGGCGCTGGTCTAAGCTTTACTGGTAAGACCTCCCTCGTGCGATCTCTCTCAGGTTTGACATAGATTCGTCCTCACCCTAACCTTATTTGCTCTGGCCATGAAAGTTCTTCTGATCGGCAACGGCGGACGCGAGCATGCTCTCGCCTGGAAGCTGCGGCAATCGCCGCGAATCAGTCAGCTCTTTTGCGCTTCCGGAAATGGCGGAATCAACCGCGAGGCCGAATGTGTCCCCGTCGACCTGAAAAGCCTGGAATCAATCGTGGGGATTGCGACCCAACTTAAGCCGGACGTTACCCTGGTCGGCCCGGAACTGCCGCTTCAGCTTGGAATCGTTGATGAGTTCACTCGCCGCGGCTGGCCCATCTTCGGCCCGACCAAAGCGGCCGCGCAACTTGAAACCAGCAAAAGCTTTGCTAAGGAATTCATGCAGCGTCATCGAATTCCAACCTCACACTACGCCATTTGCGATTCCATCAATGATGTGAACGACGCGATCGGCAGGTTCAGCACACCGGTCGTGGTCAAAGCCGACGGCCTGGCCGCCGGCAAGGGTGTGGTCATCTGCAACACCAAAGATGAAGCGGTTGCCACTGCATCCGAAATGCTTAGCGGGAAAATGCTTGGCGGGGCGGGCGCTCGCGTCGTGATTGAAGAATGCTTGAAGGGAGATGAACTTTCCTTCCTGGTGCTCAGCGATGGAGAGCGCGTCGCGCCTCTGGTTGCCGCGCAGGATCACAAGCGGGCCGGCGATGGCGATACCGGTCATAACACAGGCGGCATGGGCGCGTATTCGATCCCACAACTGCTGGATGAACAGATGAGCAATTGGCTTCTACAACACGTCGCGCGCCCGGTGATCGACGGTATGAAGGCGGAAGGGATGGAGTACAAAGGTATTCTTTATTGCGGCCTGATGATGACTGCCCGCGGCCCCATGGTACTCGAATTCAACTGCCGCTTCGGCGATCCTGAAACGCAACCGATCATGATGAGACTCGACAGTGATCTACTGGAAGCCGTTGAAGCTTCGATCGAAGGCCGGGTGAGCGACGGCGATTTTCGCTGGTCTCAGGACGCTTCGGTATGTGTGGTGATGGCTTCCGGCGGCTATCCCGGAACGATTGAAGTGGGGAAAAAAATTACCGGAATAGACGACGCGGACGCGGTGAAAGGCGTCAAAGTGTTTCACGCCGGAACAAGTGTGCGCGATTGCGAGTTTTACACTTCCGGGGGCAGAGTGCTTGGCGTAACCGCTCGCGCTGCAACCTTGCAAGAAGCGGTCGATCGCGCTTATGAAGCAGTCGGTAAAATTCAGTTCGATGGCGCGCACTACCGCAAAGATATTGCGGCACGCGCTCTGAAGAAATAATTTACTAGAACGGAGAACGGGTACGAATGTCAAAGCCAGTGGTTTCAATAGTGATGGGAAGTGACTCTGACCTTGAAATAATGCAAGAATGTGGCAAAGCTCTCGATGGATTTGGAATCGCCTATGAAATCGACGTGACTTCGGCGCACCGTTCGCCGGACCGTACCGCCGATTATGCCCGCAAAGCCGCCGACCGGGGCATTCGCGTCATTGTCGCCGGCGCAGGCGGAGCGGCCCATCTTGCGGGTGTGATTGCCGCACACACTACTCTTCCTGTGATAGGAGTTCCCATTTCCGCGACATCGCTTAATGGAATGGATTCGCTCCTGGCAACTGTGCAGATGCCGGCCGGAATTCCAGTTGCGACGGTCGCAATCGGCAAACCAGGCGCGACGAACGCTGGGATTCTGGCGGCACAGATTTTAGGAGTGGCAGATTCCGCAATCGCGCAAAAACTCCACGCCCACAAAGAGAAATTGGCCAAAGGCGTAGAAGAAAAATCCAAAAAGCTGCAAGCAAGCCGTAGTTAGCACAAGCCATGTGGGGACAGCCGCCCTCGGCTGTCCTGCGGAGCTTGGCTCCGCAAATATTTCCGGCGAGTAAATATGGAAGCGAGGGGCGCCCAGCCCCGTCAGCTAGTCCAGCTTCAGAGTCCGCAAATATTCCTTAAGCGGTCCGCCCAGATCGTCGCGCTTCAGCGCAAATTCGACGGTGGCTTTGAGAAAGCCGAGCTTATCCCCAGTATCGTGACGCTTGCCTTCATAAACATAGGCATACATTTTTTCCTGCTTCAGCAGCGACTTCATTCCATCGGTTAACTGGAGTTCTCCGCCCTTGCCTACCTGAGTCTTTTCCAGCACGTCGAAGATTGCGGGAGTCAGAATATATCGCCCAATAATGGCGAGGTTGGACGGGGCTTCCTTCAACGGTGGTTTTTCCACCATATTAAGAATTTCGTAAAGTCTGCCTCCGTGATGCCCCTCTGCTGGCTTCACATCCAGCACGCCGTAGGCGGAAATCGCTTCGCCTTCCACGATTTGGGTAGCAATCACGGAACACTGGGTTTTTTCAAAGACCTGCATCATCTGCTTCAATACTGGAACTTCGGCATCAATGACATCATCAGCAAGCAGCACCGCAAATGCTTCGTTTCCCACTAATTCGCGCGCGGTCAGGACGGCGTGCCCGAGACCTAACGCCTCTTTCTGCCGCACGTATGCCACATGGATCATGTCGGAAATCTGGCGCACGACCTTCAGCAGGTCTTTCTTGCCCTTCTCTTCCAGGATTTTTTCGAGTTCGTAGCTGACATCGAAGTGGTCTTCGATCGCGCTCTTCCCGCGGCCGGTGACCATGATTATCTGGTTACAACCCGCGGCCAGCGCTTCTTCCACGCCGTATTGAATGATCGGCTTATCGACCAGCGGGAGCATTTCCTTGGGCTGCGCCTTAGTCGCGGGGAGGAAGCGGGTGCCCAATCCTGCGGCAGGAAAAACAGCTTTGCAGACTTTCATCATATTTTTGTCGGTCAGATACCAAAGTGAACCGCTTTGGATGCTGTTTTAGGTTAAAGCGTAGGGCTGTCGTTTCCCAGCATTGCTTTGCGAATAATCTTCAGTGGCACCCCGCCCTGCTCCATGAACTTGTTGTGAAACTCCATCAAGCTAAAATCGCTACCGCGCATTTTACGATAATCCTCGCGCAGTTTGAGAATCTGCAGCTTGCCCAGCGTATACATGAGATAGGTTGGGTCCGAGGTACCGCGCTTGGTTTCCACATCGGCCACAGCTGGAGTTTGGTAGCCTTCCTCTACGAAGAACTTTCTTGCCTGATCGAGCGTCATATTTCCGGTATGCAGCTGGATGCCGACAATGTAACGTGCGTTTCGCAGCAGCGCGTCATCCAATTGCCCCAAACGTAATTTAGGATCGCCGTTGCCATAACCCTCATCAAGCATCATCTGTTCGCAGTAATGCGCCCAACCTTCAGCGTTGGTTCCTGAGAACGTCAACTTTCTAATTTTCGAAGGATTGTTGCCGATCCAAAGAAACTGAACGAAGTGTCCGGGATAAACCTCATGAATTGCGGTGCCCGGAATCATGCTGTTGTTGAATGTCTTCATCCATTCTTCAGTGCGCTTGGCGTCCCACTTGGGGTCGGGCGTAGTGACGTTGAAAAATGCCTTTCGGTCTTTGGTTTCGTAGGTGCCCGGGGTATCCATTGAAGCCTCGGTAGTTGCCCGCTCGAACGGTGGCGTGGGCTCGAGGATTGGCGGCTGCCCGGCCGGTATGGTGACGATCTTCTTTTCTTCGATGAAATTGGTCAGCCCAGCGAAGGTATCGCGGAATGCTTGCAGGAGCTGATCTGGAGCGGGATGCTGGTTTTGAAGATCGGCAACAACCTCGAGTACAGATCGCTTCGGGTCAATTTCGGCTGCAACTTTTTTCAACGCTTCCTGATTACGATGCAGATCGTCATAACCGATGGCCAGCAACCGGTCGAGCGGAATATCCACCATCTCGTCATAGAGCAACTTCTTCTTGTAGTTCTCGGCCCCTAGTCGAAAGTCGCCGTTCGCCATCGGCAAAACAGAATCCTGGAGAAATTTCTGATAGCTGCCAAATGCATCGATCACACCTTGATTCGCGGTCTTGAACTCCTCCAGCAACTTTTGGTCTTTAACCTCGGAAAAAGCCTCGGGCACATCTTTATGGAAGAAATCCGCTTCATCAGGAAGTTGTTCGAGCGCGATCTGGGTGTAAATTTTCGGTGGGTTCTTCAGGTTCTGCCGCGCGTACTCGAGCGCCTTCGGAATCTGATGCTCCCTATCTATGGCGGCGCGCAATCGCTCCTCCGGCGCAGCATAGTTGCGCTTCATAATTACGAAAATGCTGTTCGTCACGCCGCCGGTATAGCTATCCGGATCTTTCTTCCACATTTGAATATCTTCGAGTTCGAGCAGTCCGGCATGAATCGAACTGATAATCCATTCGCGATCGCCCTGCGTATAGGGCGGCAACTTAGACCCATCGACCGCCTCGAATTTACCCAGATACTCCTTCAATCCGCGAATTTGTTGCGCGCGCGCAGCCGCGGAATAATCTTCGAGCTTTCGGTCGTATTGGTGAAAGCCTTCCGCAGTGGCTTCGCTGGGATGAAAAGATAAATAAAAATCGAAATATTTGTCGACCAGCGTGTTGAAGTCGGCCACGCTTTTAGTTTCGGCGCATATCGGCAGCGAGGATATCAGAGACACCAGCAGGGTAAGAACTAACGTTATGTTTTTCATTTTCGATCCCATTCACGGTATCACAATACAACTTCGGGAGTTATCGGACGGCCTGGCGAGCCGTATGTTAGCAGGGCGATTAAGCTATCGATGGCAGGATATTTTCAGATAAATTTCCCAACAGACTTTGCAGTTGTTCTAACAGTTCTTTAGCGTCCAGTCCCTTTGCCAAAAACTTCAGCGTTCCATCCGGCAGGAATTGTGCGCCGCGTTGTGATGAAACGAAGCTCGCGAGTTTGCCTGGATCAACTGGTGCATCCTGGCGGAAACGTACGCTGACCAGGTCGCGTTTGCGCTCGATCGCGGTCACGCCTGCCTGCACCGCCTGCAGCCGCAATGCAGCATAACGAAGCAGCTGCCGCACCGGTAGCGGCGGATCGCCGTAACGATCTTTGAGCTCTGCTTCCACATCGCTCAATTGCCGATCGGTTTCGACGCCGGCAATGCGTTTGTACATTCGTAGCCGCTGGTTTTCTTCGGTGATGTAATCCGCAGGAATGCGGATGTTCAATCCCAGATTGAGCTGCGCCTGAGGCTGCGGCTCGGCTTCGCCCTTCATCTCGCGAACCGCCTGCTCCAGCATTTGCGTGTACAGATCAAAGCCGATGGCTTCGATGTGACCGCTCTGCTCCCCGCCAAGCAGATTGCCTGCTCCTCGAAGTTCCAAATCAAGCGCAGCAATCTTGAATCCGGCACCGAGGTCGGAAAATTCTTTCAACGCTGCCAAGCGTCGGCGCGCAATCGGAGTCAATTCGACCTCCGACGGCAACAGAAGATATGCATACGCCCTGCGGTTCGAGCGGCCCACGCGCCCGCGTAATTGATAAAGCTCGGATAGACCCAGTCGATCGGCGCGATTGATCAGAATCGTATTGCATAGCGGAATATCCAGGCCGTTCTCGATAATCGTGGTCGCAACTAGAATGTCCGCTTCGTGATGCATGAACTTGAGCATCACTTTTTCCAGCTCGCCTTGAGACATCTGCCCGTGTCCCACGATGATTCGAGCCGCAGGCACCAGCGCCTGCAACTTGGCAGCGATTTCCCAAATCGTATCGACGCGATTGTGAACGAAGTAGACTTGCCCGCCACGTTCCAGTTCCTGTTCGATGGCGTTGCGGATCAGTTTCTCGTCCCAGTTCGCGACCACGGTCTGAATAGCAATGCGATCTTTCGGCGGAGTCTCAATCACACTCATGTCGCGAAGCCCTACCATCGACATGTGCAGAGTGCGCGGAATCGGCGTGGCCGACATGGTAAGGACGTCCACTTCCTTGCGCATTTGCTTCAGACGTTCTTTATGGCGAACTCCGAAGCGCTGTTCTTCATCCACAATCAGCAGCCCAAGGTCGGTGAACTTTACGTCTTTCGAAAGCAGCCGATGCGTGCCGATCAGGATATCTACCTTGCCGGCTTCGACGCGTTGCAAAATTTCTTTCTGTTGCTTCGGCGACCGGAAGCGGCTCACCATCTCGATGGTCACGGGAAAAGCGGCGAAGCGTTGCTTGAAAGTTTCGAAATGTTGAAATGCCAACACGGTCGTTGGCGCAAGCACAGCCACTTGCTTGTTGTCACTGATCGCCTTGAACGCCGCGCGCATGGCGATCTCTGTCTTACCATAGCCAACATCACCGCATAGCAAGCGATCCATCGGCAGCTGCGATTCCATGTCTCGCTTTACATCATTGATTGCCAAATCTTGGTCTTCGGTCTCGCTGTATTCGAAAGCATCTTCAAACTCGCGCATCCATTCGTTATCTGCCGGGAAGCTGTGGCCCTGCGCAGTTTTCCGCTGCGCGTAAAGTTTGAGCAATTCCTCGGTCATGTCCTTCATGGCCTTGCGGACACGCGCTTTGGTTTTTGCCCAAGCCGCCGTGCCCAGATGATTGAGCACCGGCTTTGCGCCTTCCTGCGAGCGGTACTTTTGCACCAGATCAAGACGCGTCAACGGAACGTAAAGCTTGGCGGCATCTGCGTATTCGAGCACCATGAACTCGGCGTTGCCGTCGCCTTGATTGATTTCCTTCAGCCCCTGATATTGACCTATGCCGTGCTCCACGTGAACGACGTAGTCGCCAACCTGCAGATCGCGAAAATCTGAAAGGAACGCCGACGTCTTCGACTTCTGCCGCTGAGGACGTGAGGCCACCGATTCCGATTCGTCAAATAAATCTCGGGTGCCGAAAACTGTCAGCCCGGCATCAGGAAGAATCATTCCGTCCGGAATGTAGGCTTTCACCAAAGTTGTGGTCAGTACTTCACCGGCGAAGTAAGCAGTCTCGTCGGCATAGCTTTCCCCGCCGCGAGTGCGGCTGCCCAGACGGAATGAAACTGCGTACTCAGTGAGAAAATCAGCCAACCGCTCAAGTTCGCCTGTATTAGGCGCGGCCACCAACACCCGGCGGTTTGCAGCCAAGTGCTTTTTAACTTCTTCCAGCATCATCGGAATTGAGCCGTGGAAGCGGGGACTGGGTTGGGAGTGAATCTCCACGGTTTCTAGATCGTCGCCTCGCGTCACGCCGAGGTGTTCGAGGTCGACGCCGGTAATGGATCGCACTTTGTTCGGCCACTCTTTAGGTGAGACATAAAGATCTGAGGGCCGCACCAGGTTGCCGATTTGGCTGCGCTCATGGGCCTCGGTCACTCTCTCCCAGAACTGCTCCAGTTCGACGCTCAGTAATTCGGGTTCGTCCGCAACTACCGCCGCATTGGGCAGCAGATCGAAAATTGTTCCCGCCGATCCCGCAACCGGTGCGTAGAACTCCCAGCCGGGAAATACGTTGACTCCGCCGGCGCGCACCGACTGCTCAATGATCTCTTCCGACCCGCTGATGCGCTTCCCCGAAAGACGCGCATGAATCGCGCCGAGTAACTGCTCGGTGACCGGCGTTTCGGAGAACGGCAGCAGAACCGCTTCGTCCGCAGGAGAAGACGATCTCTGTGTTCCCGGATCGAACTTGCGGATCGATTCGACTTCATCGCCAAAAAATTCCACGCGAACCGGACGATCTGCGTCTGGCGAATACACATCCAGAATTCCACCGCGCAACGCATATTCCCCGGGCATCTCAACCACGTCCGTGGAGTTGTACCCGACAGAATTCAAATGCTCGATCAGGCGGCTGATATCGAAGCTCTCGCCACGCCGCAGGGTACGCGCGAGATCAGCATAATATTCTGGCGGCCGAAGTCGTAGAACGGTTGCTGCAACTGGCGCAATAACGATAGAAGCCGCGCCAGTCGCAATCTTCCACAATGTGATGGCGCGCTGTTCCTGAATCTCAGGATGCGGCGAAAGATTCTGAAATGGAAGTACGTCGCGACTTAGCAGGGAGACGATGGCATCAGCTGGCGCTCCGCCAACTAATTCAGAAAACGCCTGAATGACCGGCAGCAGCTCGTCTGCGGCTTCGTTGTTACGAGTAACAATGATAAGGGGGCGATCCAGAACCCTCTGCAGTTCCGAAATCACTAAAGCTTTGGTGGGCGCGTTGGGTCCGGAAACACGTATCCGGCCCGTGTTTGCTCGGAGGTGGGAGACAACACGCGTAAATGCGGGAAGCTTTTCGACGTCCGCAAATAAATCGCGGACGAAAGGCAGGACCATTGCTCTACTATTTTAACAGTAGTAACGGCTCTGCCCTTCGCTCGCCAAATCCCGATTCCAGCCTAATTTCCGGATGCGCCGCTCGCGCCTGCGCCGCCACCATCGGTCATAATCCCTAATGCAAACTTCTTGCCTCCGAAACGTATTTCGGACAAGCTATAGGTCTTGTCGCCGTTCGCGACTACGACAGCGCTGTTGTTGGAGACCGGATGGTCCACCTTCAATACCCGCGCCGGCGTAGAGGCCACGACGTTTTTGCCTTGATAGATTTTCAAGTCGACCTGGTCGCCGCTGCCTTCCCACTGCACGGTGTAGCTTCCCATAGCCAGTTGCTTTCCAGCGACGGTTGTAGGATGTTGCAACTCTAACGAACCCTTGTTCGCAGCCAATGCGCTACCGGCAGCGAGTACCGTCATCGCCAGAAACAAGCTCTTCAAACTTAAGCCGAGATGTGATTTCACGAGTCCTCCTCTTATTCCGGAACGCCGGAAAACGGTTAAGGCGGTCGCGGTTAAGATCGGGCTTGTTTTTTATCCCGGAAGCCCTACAATGCAGGCTCGGGTAAGCAAACGGACGCGTGAAAGCGCGCTCGTTCGCTGCAGGGGATTGTTCTCCGCTGGCCGCCAAACCGTGCGAGGCAGTCCCCTGGCCCTTTTAAATTTATTAACTGGGTGACGGACTTCCGCTCCGTCCTGACCTCAATACGCAATCAATCGAATCGAGGTTCCGTTCATTGGTTGATTGGACGATTTATCTTTCTAGTGGTTAGCAGCACGTAATGCCCGTGACATCAATTTGACAATCAACTGCGCTGCTTCTTATTCGATCTGCGCGGTTTTGGGGACGAAGTCTTCTCCAGTAACACTATGGCATGCGCAATCGCCGCATTATCTGTTCCCATTCCTTCCGGAGTCTTAGCTTTGATTCCAATGCACTCAGGTGATACCAAGGTCAATCGAGAGACCGATTCACGAATTGCAGTGGCATGCGGGCCGATCTTCGGCGCGGCGAGAATAAGCGTGGAGTCGACATTCACAATTTCGTAGCCCGCGGACTTCACGCGTCTCAGAGCCTCTGCAAGAAAAACTGCCGAGTCTGCGCCCTTCCAGCGCGCATCGGAAGGAGAAAACAGTGTTCCAATATCTGGAGCAGCCACTGCGCCCAGGAGTGCGTCCGTTATGGCATGCAGCAAAACGTCCCCATCGGAGTGCCCGCCCAGACCTTTGTCATGAGCAATCTCCACTCCGCCAATCTTGAGCGGAATGCCACGTTTGAATTCGTGCGAGTCCCAACCGTAGCCAACCCTCATGCTGAAATCCTGGCCACGGATTCGCACGGATTCTCGCGGATTTTCTTTCTTTCATTATCGAAGATCAGCCTGCGGAATTGGGGTTTCAATCCGAAATTAAGTAGTATGCCAATTTCAATATCAGTGGACCTAAGGTAATGCAGAATCTGCGCCTCATGTGCCAGGTCCTGATTTTTGGCACACTTCGATTCCACGAGCACGCATTCTTCTACTGTAATATCTGCACTGAAGTCGCCAACCTTTTGATTACGAAACCAAACTGGTAGAGGCACCTGTCGATTCACAATGAGTCCTGCTTGCCGTAATGCGATAACCAGAGATTCTTCGTAAACCGACTCGAGAAACCCGTAGCCCAATTCGTTATAGACATCGTAAAACACACCGATGATTTTCTCGCTGACATCGCCATACTTGAGGCCGGGCTGCGCTGCTTGCATTAACAAAGTCTACAGTTACATTCGATCTATCCGCGAAGATCCGTGCAAATCCGTGGCTCGCTTCACCGTTTCAAAAAAAACTCGGCCAACTCCAGATCTGCCGGCGTAGTGATCTTAATATTCCGCGGCGAACCCATCACGACAGCGACCGCATGTCCCGATCGCTCCACCAGTGAAGCTTCATCGGTTCCAATCATTCCATCAGCAGCGGCCTCATCGAAGGCTTTCTTCAGTACGTTGTAGCGAAAACCCTGCGGCGTTTGCGCCATCACAATTTTTTCGCGCGGGATGGTGGCTTTGATGGTTGCGCCTTCGGCTGTGCGCTCGACTTGTTTAACCGTGTCAACCGCAGGCACTCCCGCAATTGCAGCGCCGTATTTTGTCGCTGCAGCAATCACGTCATGAATAATTTCATCCGTCACAAAAGGACGCACGGCATCGTGCACAAGCACAACGTCGTCACTCGATGCCGCAACCGCGGCCAGCGCGTTCGATACTGACTGTTGGCGGTGCTCGCCACCCTCAAGTAATACAGTCTTCTTGTGGAGAATGTCAGGTGCTTCCCGCTCTATTCGCTGGCGAAAAGAATCAATTTCATTTTTGCGGAGCGCTACAAATATCTCAGCAACTTCGCGATTGGCAGCAAATTTTCGCAGCGTATGAATCAGGATTGGGGTGCCCTGCAAATCGACAAACTGTTTGCTGGCTGCGGGTTTGCCAGCTTTGGCCGGAGACGCCGAGATCATGCGCGTGCCCAATCCGGCAGCCGGAATGATTACTACTATCTTCATGCGGGCCAACAGTATACGAGGTGCCGCATCTACAGTTCAAATCTTGCCGTGCAACCAGAGCTGCACATCTGGCAACCAAAATATCCCGAAACTGATCTTAGTTACACGGATTTGGAGGCATAGTGAAGCACCGATCGATTATCTCGCTGGTCAGCTACTGTTTGATGACGGCATTTGGCGCGGCTCTGGTTTTTGCGATCATCGTCGCTGGCGGATCAGTCGCATTGGCCAGTCACCAGAGTGCCAGCACGGAGGAACTTTCGGAAGACGCAGCCGTGCCGCAGAATTCCGCGCAATTGCAAAACAACACACCCCAGCAACACACTGATGACCAAGACCAGACGCCGACTGAACCGCAGCATTCCGATCTCACCAGCTTCAGTGGTTTGATAACCGATTCCTATTGCGGCGCGAGGCATCAACGGCACTCTAACCTGACGCCCGAGGATTGCGCTCGGGCTTGCATCCGCAACGGCGCAACCTATGTTCTAGTCAACGGGCACCACCGCTACACGTTGACCGGTAACGAAGAATCGCTCAATAAACTTTTAGGGACACGCGCAACGGTTACTGGCACGTTGCAGGGCGAGACGATTTCTGTGGACTCAGCCGGGCCTCAGCTTTAGATTCTCACTCGCCGGGCTGCTCGGCAATCACGACTTTCTTCAAATCAGACACTGAGTTTGCAGCTCCCATGGCGTTTCGAGGATCAGATCTCGGTGCGGTGCGCTCGTCCCATTTTCCGAAGATCATCTTCCCCGCCGTGGTCTGCAATACGGAAGTGACCGAAACGTCAATTGTCTTGCCGATCATCTTGCGCGCATTGTCCACTACCACCATGGTTCCGTCATCGAGGTAAGCCACGCCCTGGTTGTATTCCTTTCCTTCTTTCAGGATGAACACACGCATGGTTTCGCCGGGGAGAACAATCGGCTTCAGCGCATTAGCCAGCTCGTTGATGTTGAGAACTTCAACTCCCTGCAATTGCGCAACCTTATTCAAATTGAAATCGTTGGTGATGATTTTGCCTTCGTAGACCTTCGCCAGCTCGATCAATTTCAAGTCGACCTCGCGCACGCCCGGAAAATCATCTTCCACGATTTGAATCTGTAAGGACGGAACCTTCTGCAGGCGCTGAAGAATATCCAGACCACGACGCCCGCGATTACGTTTAAGCGAGTCGCCGGAATCGGCCACCAACTGCAGTTCGCGAAGAACGAACTGCGGTGTAACCACAGTTCCATCAAGGAAGCCGGTCTCCGCGATGTCGGCAATGCGGCCGTCAATTATGACGCTGGTGTCGAGAATCTTGTAGCTTTTCTTAAGCTGCTTTTCCCCGCCAAATACTCCGCCCAGCGCGGCGAGGTTCAGCAGGTCGCCTTTGTTGGCGCCTACGATCAAGCCAACGTATGCCATCAGCAGCATGACCATGATTTGCAAAAAGCTGCGCAGCGAACTCTCTGCCAGGCTATTGCGAATCACCAGCGCAAAGAGATACGCGCCAAAGATTCCCAGAATGCTCCCGATCGCCGCACCGATAAGCCGCTTCAGGCTTACCCGCAACAGGCGCCACTCAAACACGACGATAGCGGCGCCGAGCAAGGCGCCCACGCCTGCGTCCAGCCTGGGACTAAGTCCGAATGGATGAATAAGAAAGCAGGTGAAAGAAACAAAAACGACAAAGATGAAACGCACCAGAATTAAGTCCACAACACTTCCTTCCCGAGACAACCGCTGCCCACACAATTGTCCCGCGCCGGCACGTTAAACCAAATATTCAAACCCGGCGTTTTCTATGGGAGCCCGTATAAAAATAAAGGTCGGCCCCATTGCCCAATTTTCGGGCAAACAATTAACGCCGAAAGTATATACCTCACCGCATAGAAATAAATATTCTTTACCGAACCGTCTACGGCTGGCCGGCTGCCAGATTGCTACACTTTAGTTATGAAAGCGGTCGTTATCACTCGTCAGGGAGGGCCAGAGGTGCTCGAGGTCCGTGATGCTCCTGAGCCAACGCCGAACGCGGGCGAAGAACTGGTCCGGGTAGAAGCTGGCGGCATCAACTTCGCGGACACCATGACGTCCGCCGGCGGATATCCGGGCACTCCCAAGCCACCTCTCATCGCGGGGCGTGAGTTCTCCGGTACACGTGCCAGCAATGGCGAACGGGTAATGGGCTACACGCAATGGGGTGCGTTTGCTGAAATAGTCGCGGCACGCTCAGCTTTGCTGTGGCCAGTGCCCATGGGATGGAGCGCACCCGAAGGCGCAGCCTTCCCGGTAAACTTCTTCACCGCCTATTTCGCATATTGGAAAGCGGGATTGATCGACAATCCCAAAGGATCTCGTGTGCTCATTCACGCCGTGGCCGGAGGCGTAGGGACTGCAGCCGTGCAGATCGGCAAACTGCTGGGCGTCGAAATGTATGGGACATCTTCGTCAGAAGAAAAATTAGCGCGCGTGAAAGAACTCGGCCTGCAGCATGGAATTAACTACAAGAAGCAAGACTACGAAGGAGCAATAAAAGAGCTGACCAAGGGCGAAGGCGTGGATGTAGTCTTCGAAATGCTGGGTGGCGAGCATGTCTTGAAGAGCGTGCGCTGCCTGCGAGATTTCGGCCGCGTGATCGTGTACGGCACGGCTACGGGACAACGCGCACAACTGGATGCCGGGGTACTTTATGCGAAAGGCGCCAGCGTTCACGGACTTTGGCTGACGTACTTATCGCAGAAACCCAATCTCATGCAGCAAGCATGGCAACAGCTTTCCAGCTGGGCAGCCCAGGGTCATCTTCGTCCAGTGATTGAAGCCGTATTGCCGATCGAAAAGGCAGGGGATGCGTACCGGCTATTGCTTGAGCGAAAGAACTTTGGCAAGGTTGTACTAACGATTTGACCTCGTGTCGTGGGCACCCGAGTTTGATTGACTCTCGAACTCTCCCGCCAACTCTTCGTGTTTCTTCTTCGCCGCTTCCACGAGCGCTATGAAGATCGCCTTCGAATTCTCGTCATTATCGAACGATCTTTCCGGATGCCATTGCACCGCGAGCACGAAGTGATCGGGCGATGTTCCTTCCAGAGCTTCGATGATTCCATCCTCTGGGCATCGGCCCACGATCTTCAACCCGTCACCGATAAGCTCCGCTGACTGATGATGGCTAGAATTCACCGGAACAGCAAAAGAAACATTGCCGATGTGGGGACGGGCGCCCTCGGCCGTCCGGTCGAGCGAAGCTCGACGACTGCTTGCGGCAGTATCGGCAAGATTTGCCAAGGGCACCTGCCCCCACATGGACTGTTCACCTTGGCTGAGAATCTCTCCCAGCTTCGATCCTCGCTCAATCTCAACTTCATGCGCCACTGGCACATCTCTGCCAGCCTCATGATTCACCGCTGATTCAATATGCTGCAGCAGCGTCCCGGAGCGATAAACATTCAGAATCTGCAAGCCGTAGCAAATTCCCAGCAGCGGCTTGCGCATATTGTAGGCATCCTGCAAAAGCAACTCATCGACGGTGTCGCGTTTGGGATCTGCTGCCGCAGTCTTGGGGTCCCGTTCAGCATCGAACTTCGCCGGATCGACATCCGCCTTACTTCCCGGCAACAACACTCCATCGCAGCGTTCAATCAGCTTCATCACCTCGGCTGGAGTTCGATCCAGGGGAATTCGCACCGGCTCAGCCCCCGAAAGCTCGACGGCGCGTTCGTACTGCGGAATCGCCCGCTGCGCATATTCGGAATCACCGCCGTGTGGCAGCGGAATAGCGATACGTGGTCTCATAAGATCAACTCAAGCGACCCACTTGATGCTCAATGCGCCGCAGCACTTTTGATCTCCGATAATGTCGCACTTCCATAAAGCTCGCCGAAACCAGAACAATCGCCCCCACCATTGCAGCCGCTGGAGCAGCGATGAAACGATATGCAGTTCTGAGGTCTGGATGGATGTGGCGCAATTTCGCAGCCAGGAGCACGGCGCAAATTCCCAGCAATAGGCTGATCGCAAACGATAGTAGTGACACAACAATCGTCACCAGCAGTACGCGAACCGGTATGAGATACCATCGCGGAACGGGGCTCGCGGTCTCAGGAGAAACTGTCATTGGGGCTGTCCTAAGTCTATCCCAGTGCCTCGCCTATGATTCTGCAAGCGGCCCGGCCACGGTGCGCTAAAATACTGGCAGTGTCCCAAGCCGCACAAGCAATCACGCGTCCGCCTTCCGAAGTAGTCCGGGAAACCCCGGTCTCGCAAGCCCCGAACGGAATCTGCTATGCCGTGTCGGGAGAGATGAGCATTTCGAGCACCGACCTGGAGAGGATGGTATCGGCCGTGCCTAAATCCATTGCTGGAGCTTTGCAGCGCAAGGCGTACTACTTTGTGCCGCTCACGGTTAACCAAGGCGATCAGACCGTTATCGCGGATCGATATGACGTTGCGCTCAGCGACAGCGCAGTCTGCCATCGCAATCTGGAACTCGGAAATGCGCAATGTGTGTTCATTTCCACTCGTCTGATGGATGATAAGTTTTCCATCGCTTTTGAGTTTTACATCAACGTCGGACACGCCTTCGTTGAGCAAGCCGGGGTGTCGCGCGAATTCAGCGATCTGGTCTGGAAGCAGTCAGAAGCAAGCGTCCGTGGGGAAACTTCGCTGGACTCTTGGGAATCGCGAAAACTTGCGACCGCCCACACCATCGATGCCGATAGACACAAGAACGAATATTTCGCGGCCGCTTTTTCCGACGCGATTTCGATCTATCTGCTTTCACTCGCGCTTGACGTCGACTATCATGATCTGCGAGAGCGCGACTACCCTCTTCTAGCTCCTGCCGCCATGGCAGAGCGTTTACGCAAGATTGCGGAGATGTTCCCGCCAAATCCAGGATTCGAGTTTGCCGTGTATTACCGCAGGCGACCCTAGCACAAGGTCATCGATGGTGCTCGTTCCTCTCGTGCCGGTCCGCACCCTAAGAAATTACGCCGCTGTGACAACTCTTTGACTTTTAGCCAGGTATACCTCAGGTAACTTGGGCAAGTGATGAAATATTTTTTTCCTTCCCTTCTGCTCTTGCTTGCCATGGTTTTTTTGACAGGCAGCACCGTTGCCGGAACTCAAGATCAACCACCCGCTGCGGATGGAAATGTCCAGGTCGTTGAAGTGACCGCGAAGAAATATGAGTTCGATCCGTCCCCAATCCGGGTGAAACAAGGCAGGAGGATCCAGCTCAAGATTACGGCCACTGACCATGCGCATGGCTTCAGAATCAGCCCGTATCCAGAAGGAGCCGAGGGCGACCGCAGAGCCGGCTTGGTTTTTTCGTCAGCTGAAGATTGCGTCAAAGTCGAGAAGGGCCAGACCTCGACCGTTGAGTTCGTCGCCCTGACGCCCGGAACTTATCTCTTTAGATGTTGCGTTCACTGCGGGTGGCGACATCGGTCAATGACCGGCACACTGATTGTGGAGCCGTAAGAGATGGCCTGACCTCGTCACCTACTTCTGAGTGATCACCAACTGACTATCTTGTACTCGCAGGCTGGCAATGCCTGGCGGCAGCTTCAACTGCTCGCGCTGTTCCACGAGCTTTTTCTGCAAGGCAGAATTAACCAACGAGACGGGAATATTGAGTTCGCCAACTTTGAATTCAGTCGGATCAAATGTTACGTAACCATCTTGTGATCCGAGATGACCAGCCAATGTCACATAAACGTCCTTGCCCGCAATCTGCGCGGTGAATTGCCCACGAGCGACGTCTCCATCCAGCTTCACTTCGTATCCCTTCACCTGCACCTGACCTTGGCCTAAGGCGGTATCAGCAGATGTAGGCGAAGTGCTGACTGATTTTGCCGGATCTGTAGTCGCCGCAGCGGGCGAAATGGTTGATTGCGCGATCTCGGCGCTCACTTCGTCGGAGGTGAAGCGCAGTTGGACAGGCGCGTCGTTAGAACTGCGAGGCGTTTCCAGTTGCTCAATCTTTTGGTCAAAAGACGAGGCGTTTGCCTTCACCGCATCCTGACTTTGCGCAACCGCGATGGGTTGGGGTTTGCTGAAAATTTGGTAAACGGTTACTGCGCACCCCAACAACATCACCGCGCTGAAAATGCGTCTTCCGGTAATCTGCATTGTGTCCCTTGGGCCATTCTGGGGAGAACACCATGGTGACTGAGAACAGACGTTTAGCAGAGGTGACGGAAGATGCTGAACCGATGGGGCATCCTCGCTACGCACAAAGCGGCTCAATCCAGCTTCTTAGCTACCAGTTCGTTGACAAGCTGAGGGTTCGCTTGTCCCTTCGAAGCTTTCATCACTTGGCCTACGAAAAACGCCGCAACCGTCTTCTTGCCAGCACGGTACTGCTCGACTTGCTTGGGATTAGCGGCAATTACCTCATCGAGGATCTTTTCGATAGCCGAGGTATCGCGTGATTGCGCCGGTCGGCCTTCCTCTTCGTAAACTTCGGGAAAATCTTTCCCGCGTTCGAAACACAAGTCGAATAGATCTTTAAGCATTTTGCCGGAGATGGTACCGCTCTCGACCAGGTCCGCAGCCATCGCCAAGCCCTTCATGGTTATCGGCGACTGCTCAATTTCTAACCCCTTCGCCTTCAGTCGCCCCGTGAGCTCGCTCTGCACCAGGTTGGCCACGCGCTTGGGGTTTTTCGCCGCTTTGGCTGCCGATTCAAACTGATCAGCAAAAGATTTGGTCAGCGTTAGAGTATGCGCGTCCTGCGCGGTGATTCCATAGTCCCCCATTATGCGCTTGCGGCGCGCCTCGGGAAGCTCGGGCAATGTTTTGCGAATTTCCGTTCGCCATTTTTCATCAACTACTAAAGGCAGTAGGTCAGGCTCGGGGAAATAGCGATAGTCATGCGCCTGCTCCTTCGAGCGCATGCTATATGTCTTGCCTTCAATTGAGTTATAAAGCCTTGTCTCCTGGGTAATTGTGCCGCCGCCTTCGATGACCTCAACCTGGCGTTCGATTTCGTATTCCAGCGCCTCGCGAATGTAGCGGAACGAATTTACATTTTTGACTTCTGTCTTCGTGCCAAATGCCTTTTGACCGCGCGGCCGCACGCTCACATTGGCATCGCAGCGCAACGAGCCTTCTTCCATGTTGACGTCGCTGACCCCGGTATAAAGAATGATCTCCTTCAGTCGCGTGAGATATTCGTAGGCCTCGTCGGGAGTCGCGATGTCGGGTTCGCTGACGATCTCAATCAACGGCACTCCGCTTCGATTGAGGTCGATTGCGGTAGTCTCACCAGCTCCGACAAATCCATCGTGAAGACTCTTGCCCGCGTCTTCTTCGAGGTGCACACGGGTAATGCCAATCCGCTTGAACTTTGTAGGGTCAGCTGTCCCGGTCTGTCCGGCGGAGGTCTGGATCTCAATGAATCCATGTTCCGCCAGCGGCTTGTCAAACTGCGAAATCTGATAGCCCTTGGGGAGATCAGGATAAAAATAATTTTTTCGGGCGAAGATTGACGTCTCTCGAATGTCACAATTCAGCGCCATTGCGGCCAGCGTGGCGAACTCAACTGCTTTGCGATTCAGGACTGGCAACGCCCCTGGGAGTCCCAGGCAAACCGGGCACACATTCGTGTTCGGCGGATCGCCAAAGCGCGTGGAGCAGGAACAAAAAATCTTGCTAGCAGTCAGCAGTTGGACGTGAACTTCCAACCCAATGACTGGTTCATATTTGGCCCGCGCCGGGGCCGAGTTTTCTACAGAAGTAGCCATATATCTGAAGAATTATAGAGCAGCGGTAGAAGAAGAAATGGAGCGACTGGCGCCCTCGGCCCGTCCACAGCGGTTCATTTCAACCCGATATAAATATCGATCTGCCCATTTTGCGGATTCTGTGCCCGCTGATCGTAAATCTCGAAGTCTGTCTTGTACGCGCGCTTAAGTTTGCCTTCCTCTTCAAACTTGAAGATGTTTTGCCATGCATCGGGAATGACTTTTGCGAAGGGGCCGATTTCAGTTGTGAACACCGCATATTTTCCCGCAGGAACGTGCTTCAGAACCAATCCATTTGGCGCGGCAGTTCCGTCCTTCACAGCTCGGCCAATGACATAGTTGTAATCGCCGTTGTGATCGCTGGCGTATTCGGAATACACGGCATAAAAATTCGTACCAGTAACAGCCGGAATTTTCCCTGGTGTTCCGTCGGTGAAAAATCTCTGCCACTGCTTGGGGATAATTCCGTTCGCGGTCGATTCTTTTGCGTTATTAGTGCGGGCTT
>Ga0157372_10002454_pt1 | contig 20087 bp, 23 predicted proteins | sample C55metaG_FD_115307 | JGI IMG/M metagenome (GOLD analysis project Ga0157372, IMG submission 115307) | Corn rhizosphere microbial communities from Kellogg Biological Station, Michigan, USA - C5-5 metaG | ecosystem: Host-associated > Plants > Roots > Rhizosphere > Soil | place: USA: Michigan... | reverse complement strand
AGCGCGACCCCTGCCCATGAGCCGCGGCAGCCTTGACATATCTCCTGCTCCGGGCACGATACCGGCTCCCACCTCGAAATGACCCATTACCGTCTTTTCGCGGCTGCAGACACGCATGTCCCAGGCGAGGGCGAGTTCGCTCCCAACCCCGGTCGCCCGGCCGCGAATTTTTGCGATCGACACGACCGGCGCCTTGCTTAAACGGACGAGCATGTCCGCAAGAGGATACAACCCAGATGGTCCCGGCGGAATCGCCGCTGTGTCTTCGGCCGGAGACAGGAAATCGTAGTGGGTCATAAAGAATCCGTCGATGGCGCTCTCGAATATGACCACCTTCAATTCCTGGTCTGTCTCTATGTCCGAGATGATCGCATTCAACTGCGGAATCGTTCGTGGGCCGAAAATATTCACCGGCGGATTGTTTAGCGTCACCCGCCAAAGCGCGGGTGACTCTTTTGTAAGAAAAACGAGTTTGTTCTCCATGGTAATCGTTTTTATTTCATCCTTTCAAACACATCGGCGACCGTCTGTGCCGCCAGCACCGAGGACGCCGGATTCTGCCCGGTAATAAGTTTCCCGTCCCGGGTGACGAACGGTAGCCAATTCTCGCCCTTCAGGTAGTTGGCGCCCCTGCCGCGAAGCATGTCTTCGAGCAGAAACGGGACGATCCACGTCAGTTCCGCTTCAGATTCTTCACCATTGGTAAAAGCCGTTACCCGCTTGCCTCTGATAAGCCAGTCGCCATCTACTCCTTTTACATTTTTCAATGCTACGGGCGAATGACACATCAGCGTCATGATCTTGCCTGCGCGGTTGAAGGCTTCGAGGAGGGCGATGGAATCTTTGTCATCGGGAAGGTCCCACATGGGGCCATGGCCGCCGGGATAGAATACCGTATCGAAATCCTTTTCATTCACGGAACTGATCTTTACCGTGTTGCTTAGGCGTTGGATCGTCGCCGGATCGTTGTAATAGCGAACCGTTGCCGGGGTCTGATTTCCCGGTTCGTTGCTTTTCGGATCGATCGGCGCCTGACCGCCCTTGGGTGAGGCGATGGTGATCTCTTTGCCGAGGTCGAGGAAATAAAAATACGGCGCGGCAAATTCTTCGATCCAAATGCCTGTCTTGCGACCCGAGTTGCCTAGCTGATCGTGGGACGTTACTACGAACAAGATCTTCTTGAATTCCATGTTTGATCGATTTTGTATTGTGAAGAATGATGAGCAATAGTTCAAAGCCAATGCCAATCGATAAACGATTGAAGCACAACACGAACATTTTGCACTCGCGAAGCAATTGGCTTAATATCGTCAAATCCCGAAGAGTCGCGGGGCATCCTGCTTACCATAAATTTCAATTAAAAAGTTTATTTGACTTATTCAAACGCCGACCTGTTCTTTTCGATATAATCGGCCATTGACATCGGCTTTTGGCCGCCCAGTTGTTCGACGAGATCGTTCATCCCCGCCGGCCGCCCTTCCTGCAGGTCCCGGCCGAGGGAAGCAAGATGCTGGAGAAGATAAGGATGAGCATCTTTGGCCCTCTTGACATTAGCGACAAAGGTTTCAGGGTCTATCGGAACATAGGTGATGGTTCTTCCCAGCGTCGCGGAGAAAATCTCGGCAACCTGCCTCATGTCCAGGATAACGGGACCAAATAGGTCATAGCTCTTGCCGGCGTGGGGCGCGGGGTCGGCAAGGATCGCCGCGGCTACCCGGCCGATATCCTCGGTTGCGATCGGCGCAAAGCGGGCATCACCGAACGGCAGAAAGAACTTGCTTTGCGTTTTGATAACACCGGCCTGGTACATAAACCATTCGGCAAAAAGGGTCGGCCGAAGCTGGGTGACGGCAACCCCCGACCGGTCGAGCAACCGTTCAGCCACCCAATGATTTTGCGCGCCATGGCTCCTTACATGCCGATGCGCACCAAACTGGGACAGATTGACAAGATGCCCGACCCCGTTCTCCACCGCCGCCTGGGCAAAATAGGCGGTGGCTTCAACGATACCCGGCTTGTCGTTCGGAAAGACGAAGAAAGCACTTGCGACGCCCTTCATCGCCTCGCTGACTTCGTCAAGGCTCAGGAGATCCCCCTTGACGAACTCTGCGCCCATTTCACCAAGCGCGTCCGACCGCTGATCGATCTGGCGCACCATTACCCTTACCGGTATTTTTTTCTCAAGAAGATTCCTGGCGACGCTACCACCCGTATATCCGGTGGCGCCGGTGACTAAGACTTTTGTGTTCATGATTTTAATTTTTTAGAAAATTGGCTGCTTCTTGTACAAACAGGCCGGGATATTGAAAGAAAGACGCATGACCCGCATCCGGCAAAAGGACCAGCCGGGCATTGGGAAATGCTTCGTAAAGTTTCACGGGGTTGACGACAGGAATAAAGAAGTCATATTGACCGCCAAAAATAAGTACGGGATTGGTGACGCTCTTGGCCCTCGCGAAGCCGGCGGGATCCGGTTGCGCCCAACCAAGCACGGCAGCGAATTCGGCGCCAAAGCTTTCCTTGGAGAGGGGCAGGTCGCGGCCTTCCGTTTTTGCCGTGATACGGGCAAAGGATGCTTCGCCTAACTTCCGGCTGGATTCCGTAGGGGCAAAGAGCCCAGCCAGGAACACTTCCTTAGGACTCAGATGGGCCGCACCTTGCAGTTTCCGACCGATTTCAGCCAGACCCTCCGAACCTTGGGGACCGGTACCTACCAGGATCATTTTATTGATCAGCTGAGATTCAGTTTCCACGATCTCTTGCGCAACAAAGCCACCCATCGAGAATCCAAGCAGGTTTACTTTGGAGTAGCCCAGTGCTTTGATAAAGGAGACGGCGTCTTGTGCCATTTCGGCGATACTGGCCGGCGTCTTCCCGGTGGAACCACCTACCCCCTTGTTGTCGAAAATGATCACGGTCGAGTACCTGGCCAACCCGTCGATAACCGCAGGATCCCAGTCATCCAGCGTTGAACCCAGGGGGGATAGGAGGATTAACGGCGTTGCGGTCTTTCCGCCAAGGATACGATAGGTGATAGCGGCGTCCCCAACCGTGATGGTCTTCGTTGTGGGTTTCGGGTTGGCATATGCGCTCGTGCCGAGAAAGGCGACCAGGAGCACGTTCATAATTAACTGTTTCATTTTTTTGTTTTTATTTTTTGATAATTAGTGACATATTGTGTAATCGTATTGTCTCAATAAATGACCGATCGGTCATATATTGGGCGAAAAAAATCGGCTGATCAGGCTCTAAGGGAACACTCAGGGCCTCTCGTGCTCTGAATTAATTTCAGAACAAAGCTCCGCATTCTGGCTAGGGAAACCGTTCACATTTGTGAATAAATGGATAGAACACAAAGATTCGAATGGGAAGATCAGTGCGAGGTTCGTATCCTGCTTAAGGACTGGGGGGCAATGCCAAGATAAGAAGCGATGTAATAGTTTGAAAACATTTGCATTAAGTGAGGGTCCTGCTCCAATAATTGATGATACCTCTCGGTTGCGGACTTTGTCAACAGCGAAAAAGCCCGGTCACACATGCTTACGTAGGCAACCTCGGCTAATTTTCTCATCCATATCTCGTACTGTAAGGAATTATCGATGAGATAATTGATCGCTTCCCTGGTAAACACCAGCGCCTTCACTTCACTAAGCGTTTCGATCGCGATCAAAGACGGCGTACCCGTTAGGAGAGAGCGGTAATCGGTCGCAAAAACATTTCGGTGGATGCTCTGGGCGGTATTGAAGTGGAAGGTCCAGGTGACGGTGATGCCGGATGACTCGGTATAGTAAGATCTGGCCGTACCCGAAACAAGAAAATACACCTTGTTGCAAACGCTGCCCGCCTGGAGGATAATATGTTTTTCCGGAAAATGAGCCTCACTGAGTTGTGAGGCGATCAACTGCATCAGTGGAGGGTCTATATCGATATACTTTCGCAGGTATTCAAAGTAAGGCTCGCAAATGTCGACCGGGATCATTGGCTGGCTGTTGCTCCAAATATAATAATATTTCACCGGATCTTCGCCTTCAGGACCTTCTTGTCGATCTTTCCCGAGCTTGTCTTTGTTAATTCGGAAACAAATCGATATTCTCTTGGGGTGGCTAAAATAATGTAGCTTCATCCACCGCTACCCGATGGCCGTTTAATATCCGGGATTTTGAAAAACGGGGTTTTGACTCAATTCAGAGGATGGGATGGGAAGGATCAATCTTGCCGGATCTAAGTAAGTCCAAAGACGTGCCATTCGTTCAATTCGATATCGTTCAGGATATTGTACCCCAAGGGCAGGAAGTCCTTCGCTGAATGCTCCGGATTGACCCCGCAAATCGCGGCATATCGCCAATAGGTTTGGACGGCCTTCTTTCTCTTCAGATTCTCGAAGCAAGCTTCGCACGCTGCAAAAACCAAAAAGCCCTGGACAAAGTCCAGGGCCGTCATCGCTCGCGCGTCTGACGAGAATTCTATAGAACGCTTTTTGACCGTTTATGACCTTTTCGTTGCATGGAATTACTTGAAGTCAAGGCGATCGGGAAAGTGCGGGTTGAGAAACTTCCTGGGTAGGATACCGAAACTTGCTGAAATCAACGACAATTATTTTACCTTATAGGTTGCCGCCTCCTCGATCACTTTCAGTACTTCTTCCGGATGCGAGAGCATCACGACATGACCGGAAGATATTTCGGTGATTTTCGCATTCATCCTTTTGGCCATAAAACGCTCCAGGTCCGGATGGATCGTCTTATCATTCTTCGCTACGATGCACCAACTGGGCTTGGTTTTCCACGCAGGTTCGCCGCCCTTGTCCTCGAATACGGTGTGCGCAGCCGGCACCTGCGTCGCAAATGCCAGCGCCTGCTTTTGGGGACTCAGTTCATCTGCAAACACCTTTTTTACCCCTTCTTCGGTCATAAAAACGGATCCGCCTGACGGCACCAGGTACTTACTCAGCTCGGTCTGCGGTGCATTTGCCGATACGGACAGCACTGACTCCCCCTTTTCTGGCCCATAGGCCGCCAGGTACACAAGGCCAACCACCTTGGGGTCGTTGCCTGCCTGCGTGATCACCATACCTCCCCAGGAGTGACCAACGAGGATCACTTTCCCCTTTACAAGATCGATAGCCCGTTGCGTCGCGGCCACATCATCCGCCAGACCGGTTACCCCGTTTTGAATAGCCATAACAGGATAGCCTTTTGCCTGTAAGGCCTGTATCTGATGGACGAAGCAGGAGCCGTCCGCCCATATACCATGTACAAAAATGATCGTCGGTTTTTCTTCATTGCTTGATGGGCCCGAAAGCTTCGCGGCAAAAATCGAGCTTAAAAGCAGCACGGCGTGTACTGTGTTCATGATTTTACATTTTTTGGTAATTGATTCTCTATTCGTCTTTCAGAGGTAAAGTTAGAACGACCGGTGATAATCGGGTAATCACCCTATTTATAAGTAATATCAAATTCCTGATAGGTCACAACTACGAAATCTCATATAATTGACGAAATGCCGCCTGATCACATGCCGCTTTACTCACGGCATTTCGCAAATTTGACGATATGGAATAGGTCCTGCGTTGCTCCGGTTTGTGCAAGTCTTTGAATACAAACCCGGTATTGTTTGGCATAAAACAGGATATCCAACTCACATCAATGACACCTATATGCTGAATTTGGAATGGTTCAGGACATTTAAAGCAATCTATGAGACCGGCAATCTGTCCAATGCCGCCAACAAGCTATTTATTTCCCAACCCGGCGTAAGCCTTCACCTGAATTCGCTGGAGGAATATGTTGGTTATCGGTTGTTCGTCCGCGATACAAGGAAAATGATAGCCACGGAGCAGGCAAGTGTCTTGTACAACTATATCGTCGATTCTGTGAATAAGCTGGTCGAAGCGGAAGATGCCTTTTGCAGAAACTCGGTCGCGGTCAAGCCCACGCTAGCCCTCGGATTGGGTTTCGAGGCCTTCGAACATAGTTTAGCCGAACACATTGCGCAATTGCCTTTCAACCTGACCGTACGATTTGGCGAGGCTTCACAGATGTTGCATGATCTCGACGTGGGAACGCTCGACCTGGTGTTGACTTCCCAGCCGGGACCACAATCCAATCTCGAATTCACTGCATTCGCGAAACAGCGCACTATCCTCGTCTGCGGCAACCACACGGATACCGGTCAACTGGGTCGCCTGATCGCCGCCAACCAACGAACAGCCGCCAGGGAATGGTTGAAAAAGCAACGATGGTACACGACAAATTCGGATAGAACTTACCTGAAAGATTTCTGGCACGCAAATTTCGAATGCCTTCCCGATTTCAGACCCAGCTATATATTGCCCCACTTAGGTGCTGTTCTTAGTTGCATTCGTAATGGAAAAGGCTTTGCTGTACTGCCGGATTTGTTTTGCCGGACGGAATTACAGCAGGGGACAGTCCGGCTGGTTTGGGAAGGAGATCCATGCATAGACACTATCCTTCATTTCGGCAAACGCAAGCGGCACAGGTATGAAACCGAAATACGACAACTGAAGGATGTCCTGGCAAAGAACTGGCACAAGGGATGATCTGATCGAAGTGTTCAGCATCATGTTGAAGTAATCCCCTGCCACGATTTTTTGCAATAACCGGGTAGCGTAGAATTGGCATTTCAGTTTGTCCGATTTTGCGAGCAAGCTCGCATCGCTATCAAACTAAAAGGCCCTCCGTACTTGGTCCGGAAGGCCTTTGTGCGCGGGATGCGCACACGACTCGGCCTGATTGTCAATAATTTATTCGCGTCGTTCGCCAATTGTTCGCCGGCCTGCGGCGGACAGTTGGGTGTTCGGTGAAAGAACTTTTGTGTGGCACAAGGTAGGAAATTGCCGCCTATCTTTACGGAATCAAACAACTGTCCTTCCATGAATCAATTCTTCATTTGTAATGAAAACGAGGTGAATCTTAAGCTTAAGAGCTTAACCAAGGCTGAAACTTCCGTCGATGGCTGGACAATCTTTTACATTGACAAAGCGACAAATGAAAAATGGGTCCTGACCAGGTATGAGCCGGAATTGCAGGGTGCCGGAATTCCTGTATTGAAACGGCTGCCGGAGCCTACAATCGAACAGTTGATCGAAATTGCAATGACTTCTTTTGACAAAAACAATATCGTCGGCGCTTCCATTGAATTATCGGAACGAGAAAGACATCAGAAAGAGGATTTTAGAGAGAAGTTGATAGCCCGACTGATGCAAGTTGACACTGCTGTGTTAGATAATTTTGAAAAGTATCGGATGAAGGCAATCATTTATGAAAGTGATTTGTATGACGCTACAAACCGAAGAGACATAGTTGGAAAGCATTTTACCGAAATACTGAATGACGCAAATTATTATCGGACGATTTCGCAAAAGGCGAAAAGTATTCTCTCTCAAATCGGGGAGTAGCCCATCTTAAGACTTGGCGATGGGACAGTGAGACATGTTTATTTGCACAGATACTGGCTCAGCCGGGGGGAGAGCTCCTCAAAATAACTTATCGAAAATCAACAGTGTAAAATCTGCATGAGTTTTTCACGTTGTAAGGAAAATGACAAAAAACCTTACGAAATGTCTCCAAACCCATCTGCTGTCATTAGCCCTCCCTTTCATAATGCTGGGCAAGCACCCGACATAGCCGCCTTGGCTAAAGAAGCGGGCGTGGACGAGGAATCTGCAAAAGAGGTTCTGGATCAGATGGTCAGCCGGATCGGCGTATTACGGAATAAGAAGGCTAATAAATAGCTTCAACTTGATCTATATTGCGATCCCGAATTGAATTTTGCTTATCAGGGCCCGCAACTGGTTAAGATATTCGAGGCATCGTTATCTAAATAGCAGATATAGGACCACCAAACTCTGGTGTTATAAGGAAAGTAACTGACAGTCTTCATCTTTGCCAACTTCCCCCAAATTAATGCTACACCACCTTGTCAGCACGAGGTTGGGGAGAAATTTCATATCTCATATAACTAATCCTATTGATATGCGAACAAATAACGATTCTATGGGACTTGCAGGCAGCTACCAGTCAAGGAGTACGAAGCCGGCTGGGATGTGGCCGAGATCTGCCGGGAGCATGGTATTTCAAGGGCCACGTTCTACAGAGTAATGGATAGCCAAATCCGAGGGTTTTTGTACCATGTTCTTTATAGTAGTCTTCGTTTTCTATGCTGATCGCGTCGAGTCGCTTCGAAACGACACCCAGTTTAACCTGAATTTCCTGGGGAATCGTATTCAGGTCTATTTCATCGAATGACACTTTAAACTCAAAGCTGGGGGTTGACAGCAGCGTTGTCAAAAAGCGGTGAGCAAGGCCGTCACTGACGTGATCGAGCTGTATGGCGTCCAGCCGGGTAACCAGCCTTCCAAGCAATCCATTCAAATAAATCGATCGGAGGTTACCTCCTTTGAGCTTGTTATGCAGAGTTTGAAGAAATGCGCGTGATGCCATAGGATGAAATAAACGGGCTTTGCAATCAATTTATTACATATATACACCTGATACTGAGCCGAGTTGTTTGTCTTGCCTTCGAAAGTAAACAAAGGATTTAGTTCTGGCAACAATTGACGATTGTCAATAATTCCCTAACACCCATATCCAGATCGAGTTAGATTGGGTCAGACATTGCAAAATGAAGTGCAAAGAGCCTTTACGCGGGCCGGGATCAGCTATCAACAATCGCCCGAAGAAGACGCCATACATAAATAAATTGAAACAAAAAAAGGTGAAAACACCCATATTGTTTAAGGCAGGCAGCAAAAGGGTTATACCGCTTCGCCATCGATTGGGGTGGACATAGCGGGAACTGTCTATACAAATAGGCGAATGCTGGACGAAGGTTGTTATCAGCATCTTTGCATAGAAATCTTGTATAACTGCGGTGGCCGTCTTTCCGTTGAACGCCTTTGCTTGCACTCAGACCGTATACATTTTGCCCCCTTTCCTCGATGCCCACCTGATGGAGCAAGCAATATCCGTGAAAACACCCTTGACCGCATTCTTTTGATGGGTTACCTTTCCTTACATGGGTAGAGACCTCTTTGATTTCATAAGATCTATTGCGGAGGGAGTCGTTCGCGGCAGTACATTCGTTCAAATCTTGCTGACTGCCTCGTAATTGTTTTTGGGGCCGTCTTGAAGGGGATGGCCGAACATTTTCAGCGGACTAACAACAAGCTGGGTATTCGCATCATTCTAATTGTTTGCTTAGTCATTTTCGCCGTCATAGTGATTGCCCTCACTGGTCCTAAACCGAACTGATCAATGTTTTCACTAGTTGAATCCAGCCAATAAAGTGTTTTCACCGATTGCAATTTGTTCGCGAAAGCGGGTGAAAGTACGGTGGCCCCAGTGATCCTGCGCCGATTCAGTCAACCTTTCGATCGAGAGTGATACGAGTGTGGAGGTTAAAATTTTGATCGTCGCACCAGGCGGAAAGGATACAGTACCGATAGTCCTGCAGGTCAAATCTGTGCTCCATAGTGGAGAAAGATGAGCTCTGGATCTGAGCGGTGACGAATTTTCTGTTTTTTTCGGGTATTATGGTAAGAGTTACTGGCGATGCATTATAGCCTTCCACGCTTACCCTGTCTGATGTTACCGTTTCGGTATTGTAAGTTATTATGCCAAATTTTCCGGGGAAGTTCCATTTTTGATGGCCATCAGGCTCTCGGAAATCGACCCCGGCACCAATAATGACATCCGCTATTTGTGGGTTGTCGTGTCGTCGTTGGTTCCTGGGAGGTAATTTTTTGTCCTTGAGGAATCGGAACGCAAAGCGCCAAAAGTCGGAATTGGCCGGGGTTATGCGGATCGTAATATCATACTCCCAGAATTCGATAAATTCCTCCAGTTCGTGATCATTTCGTTCGCGGAATTTGTAGGGTGCCGGTTGTTGCGTAAAGAGGTAATCCCATTGGCGGCTGATATATTTGCTACTGAAGGAGTTGAAGCCATCGCGGAGGCTGGGCAATTCATTCAGGTTAATGGGAAGGAAATGGATGCGATCGGCCAGATGGGTCATGTCGCGATCTTCAATGAGCCAATCAAAAAACCGTTGGCGGGCGGCTTCCCGCGCCGCCGCGTTGAGTTCTGTAAAGACGACAAAGAAGAAAAAGTATTGTTCGGAGAATGTTCGAAATCGGACGAGCTGGTCCCAAAAAAACTGCCGGTCACTCAATGGGTCTCCTCTTCTGACCACAAATTCGAATAGAAGCTGCTTGAAATACCGATCGGCGGAATGAAGGCGGTAATCATATTTTTCTGAATCGGTGTCAGGAATGGGCAGGTATCCCATCGGCTCAAAATGTCGTTCGGCCGTTTTCTTCCCATAGAATTCCATCAATTGGTTTGTCAAATGCGAAACCGGTATCTGGTTGTTGGAAAGGGTTTTTCGGATAAGGTCCTGGCCGTCGTTGTCCCGGTTTAACTCGCCGAGTTTATCCAAGGTGGAAGCGATGGCCGGATTGTCGATAAAGGAAACCTCAAGGGCGTTGTCCCGGCCCAACCTTCTTAAGATCTGCGTGAAGGACATGTTGCCGAGGGCTTGGGAGTCGACAAGTCCAAGGTCCGCCGAGACCCGGTTGACGAGGTTCTGGAATTCGAAAAGGCGATGGGTGTCTATTTGTTGGGGATCGAGGGGAAGCGACTGAAATTCGATGGAGGGGGAGTTTGATGTAACCGGTGGTTGATCGTCGTCGGAAGGTAAGATGTTTTCCGATTTCAATCGAGCTAAAAGGCTGTTCAGGTACCGGAGCTGGAACCAACGCATCCGGCGGTTAAAATAAGGGGTGGCAGAGTTGTTGTCCGAATCTTTCGAATCTGGACCGGGAGACAGGAGTTCCTCGGCGGAATAGGTACGATTCCTGTTGTCCAGAATGATGGTACACGCGAGGAGCAGTGTCATGATGAAAAAGTCCTTTTCGGCGAGGTGAAGGGGTTCGGGAGCAATTTCATCTTTTTCGATGGAATCGATGATATCGAGGAAACGGGTATAGAGGGAGAATGGCGTTTCGTCGTCGGGGATGCGCAGGGTTGCTTTTCCATCGGATAGCCATTGGATCCGTTCCTGAATCAGATGCAGGAATTTTCGAGGAATGCGCTTGCTTTGGAGGATCAGGTAGTCGACGAATGCAGATGCCTGAGCAGGTGCGGTCTGGGGTGTTTCGGCGGGCTGGACCTGTAGGGATTTGAAGAGATCGTGGAATCCACGGCGGGACAGCAAACTGATGTGGACGGACTTGGAAAAGATGCTGGCGAGAACGGCGTCGTCTTCGGTATTGGCACGTTTGTACCGAAAAAACAGTTTTTGGCCGGATACGACGATAAATTTCGCATGCCCGGAAAGCATGTATGGTTTGATGTCGGTGGCGAGTTTGTCCAGCATGGTTTCATCTACCTTGTCCATTTCATCGAAAACGAAGATCAGGTTTAGTCCGGCTTTAGTGAAGTCTTCGATAAGACTGAGAAAGAAATGGTCTGCGATCTCGTTGTCGAAGAGAGTTTTCCGTGTAAAGTCTTCTTGCTTGTGGTGTTTATTTTCCTGTGTTGTTTTGAGGGATACAGCCTTCTTTAGGAGAGCCGCCACACCGCCCGCCAAAGTAAACAGAGGAATGGCAAGGGGCATGGTGATGAACGGGTAGATGGCGATCAGTGAGAAAAAAACAACGCCGGACAAAGCGAGCCAGCTGATGAAGGGGAGCCAGTCCAGGACGACGGAGGTCGTCCAGGTGGTCTCCTGCGTTTGGATAAAGGTCCTGCCGGAGTCGTAAAAGGTTTTTTCGTGGAGGGTCTCCAGCAGGGCGGAGATGCGTTCTTTGGGGGACTGTTGGGCTTCCGACTTTTGAAGGGCTTTGTAAGCCGGATGGCTTTCTAGGCTAAGGTAGAGTTTACGGATTAGCCAACGGAAGAGATTGGTCTTGTCCTGGTAGCGGGAGAAGTCTACTTGGACGAAGATGGTTTTGGCATTGGGGTCGTTGCCAATGGTATTCTTGAGGCAATGGACGAAGCTGGTTTTTCCCGATCCTCTATAACCGGATATCAGGCAGCAGATGGATGGACCGTGCCGGAGAGCGGCTGCGAGCTCGGTAGGCGGAGTGTCGGCGTTGGTGAGTAATTGTTCGCCCAATTCACCTTTTTGAAGGTGAATAAATTTTGCTTTGTCGATTAGGAGGTCCATAGGTCCCGTCAAAGTTGGTGATAAGGAATAGGGATAGACTGAAAATTACACGAATAAAGCGAATTAAGGGCTGAATCCTGAAATATTTTGTACTAAGCTCACCGGGCGTTGAGTGGCCCCTTGGCACGAGGGAAATAATTGGGCTGGTCAGGAAAGCACTGGAGGGCATCCTTACATTAAACGCCAACAACAGAAGCCGCGGGGGTAAGATATTTAACCCTGTACAAGTGGACAAAATAGCCGGTGGAAGCTGCGGCCGCCAAATGTTTTAAGGTATGCCCGCTTACCAGGACGACATGGAATATTTGGTAATCCAATTGCTCAAGTACCTTCGCAGCTGCATACCAGGCAACGATCCAAACCAAGCTCGGAATAATCCTCTTTATAATTGGTGTATAGTATAGTAGTAAAAGCATTGGAATGGCGAACATAGGATAGAATTGGACCCAAAAATATAGACGGAGATCCCCTTTGCCAGTGGCCTCGGTGTAGCGCCACCATAAAACACTGGCAATACCCAAAGCTACCAAAGGCAAGAGCAAACGAACCCCGACCGGACGGCTGACCACTTCAGCAATGATTGCTGACAGGAAGGACATAAAGACGATGGTCATCGGCATCCGATCACAAACTAATCTATCGTTATCTGGATGCCAATGGTAATATGCTGACCCGAAGCCGGTGAGTATAACCCCTATGAATAGCATGGTGTAAATTACCCGGATTGAAAAAGGCTGAGAAGAGCCCAATACCACAACTATCCCGTACACACCTATGACAAGAAAGGGAATATTGCTCAGGATATTTCCGGCATTTGGGATGCCGATCAAAGAGCGAGCGTCGGCGAAGTTGTGAAAAGCAAGATCCTGGCGGACCGGAGGGATCCAGAAGATCAGTATTAAGCTGACACCGGTGATTGCCAGCAGGATCAAGGATTTTATCATTTTAGAAAATTGGTATAGTGGCAATTTAGTTAAAGTGCTCTCGGGAAAATTTGATAAATATCAAATTCGAGAGAGACGGGTACACTAATTGGAAGAACGCAAATTGCAGATATGATCATAGGGCATGAAAAGTGCCTGAGCCGACTTTCTGCGAATCGACGCCTTTAGGTATTCTACAGAAGGATATCGATTGCAATAAGAAAGCTCAGGCACGCGGAAGCTCCGATGGCAAGCCAGATATTCAGCATACCAGATGTGGAATTGGCCAAAAGCATATATGCACCAATAGCAGAATTGCAAAGATTTGCCACGCAAAGAAAGACATATCCAAAGGGTGCTTTTTTCTTTATAACTTTAAGAAGGCGTAGGATATAGAGAATCAGCGCCAGGAACCCAATCAGCGGCCACTCAATGATATAAAACCCCCACAGTGGTGAGATTATACCTCCACGGAGAGACGAAAGTATAGCGGAAATACTCGCGGCCAACGCAGAAAATATCAAGAAGGCCCAAAGAAAATATCGCCATTTATATGTCATTGACTATACGTGTTTATCCTAATCTGATTTCCTTGTAAATTTTAAAAACTGTTGGGTTAAATATTGATGCCATGGTCCTCTTTGGTCGATTGGAATTTCGAAGTAGTTACCTGTATCCCAGTCCATAAAAAAGCCTCCGTATCGACTTAAACGGACAATTTTCAGTTTTCCGCCGTACTCGCACGATGCCCAAAAATCACCCATCCATACTGCTCCTGCGGACCGGCTTGAATCGATTGACCTCGCCTGATTAAGGTAATATTTGACCGAATCCGTCGGCAATGGTTCTGACTGGTAAAAAGGAATGGAATCCCTTTCAAAATATTGATTAACCCTAGTTGTCACGTCGTACAGTTTCCAGTTAGACGTGTTATTCCAGCTGAGGGTCTGACCGATGCTGCTCATTAAGAAAAGAAGGATACCCACCATTGTGCATAAGGTTCTCATTTGAATTTAATTTTCAATTACAGGAGCTGGTATTGGGGTGGTAGTTGCTAACTGTGCTGCGCGCCATATTTGGAGGTAGCGCCATGCTTCGAATGTCTTCGCCTAAATCACCTGGATCCAAACCCTGGCCATTGCCTGCCCACCTGCCAATCGTGGACGGAATTGAAATTTTCTGGCTGTCAAACGCATCCAATCCGAAGGTAGTGCAATTGTTTGAATTCAAATCGTACAGATACCCGGGGGTATTCCCTTGGCTGACATATTGTAGCATCCCAAAAAATTGATTACTATTTACGTTAACGGTCAATGCTATGTTATAGGCTAAATCTTCGTCGTCGGCCAGAACCCCTTGGGCTGACCGAAACGCCGGCGACACCATCGCAGCGGGGTAGAAGCCGACGTTCCTTGTTATTGTGCCGAATGGCGTCGATTCAGTAAAAATCAGCCAGGTGTGGCCGACGTTAAAGGCGTTGCCCACCGCTGAACTTCCCGAAAGGCCACCCTTTGTAAAGGTCCATGGGGTTCTTGATCCAGGTACAGGCTGTTCCACTGCTAAAGTTACAGTAAATGAGTGGCTGGCATCGCCCTGTGTAAAACATCGAAGATAGGCTGCGATGTTTCCGATTGGATTTCCTGGGGGCAACAAATTTACCGTTAAGGGCAGAGGGGCCGGCAAAACACCGTAAATAGTTGAAATATTCCCCAACCCGCTTCCGGTTCCAGCCAAAGGAGGCAAAAAAGTATTGTATGTTGTACATGATGTCTCCGACCATGCAAACCCGGCGCTTGGGTCGTCGGGGGAATAGTTGTAACCATCAATCTCGGTGCAAACCTGAATGCTTTGTACATAAGTTACTTCAGTGCCATCGGCTGATCTAGGAATATTCTCGTCGCTCGTCGGCCTATGTGTGAGGCGAAGAGGTGCCGCCAGAGAGTTCCCCTGCCAGTCTTCTGAAAGGATAATTCCTGAATTCCAATCGGCATTTTTTATGGCAGAACTGTCAGGAATGAAAGTGTAAAGCGTGCAGTGAAATTGAGAAGCGGGATCCTTCCCAATAACAAGGGTTGTGAGATGGCTCAATTCTAGAATATTGTTTCCAGATGGAACAGTTGACACATACAGCTTTTTTTTGTATAAAACTGGGACGACAAGCACTTCTCCACTGGACAATTGAACACGCTTTGCTTGATCCCATTGCACTATTCTGGATTGATTGGCGCGAAAATTCGCTGTGACGGCATGTAAGCCTGGTGACATGATCTTTCGTTGGAAAAATGATTTCTCAGCAGTAACGTCTACGACAGGGCCGGCAGGCGATGTGTGTTCCACTTTTTTGCAGGCGGAAACGAGCATCCAGAATGCGAAGGTCGCAAAGATCAACTGTTTCTTGAGTGGCATAGAAAAGGTTTTAGGTTATGATTGAATTGACGCGAGATCTATCATAAAGTTAATAGAGAAATGGTCGGGATCTCGCGCATACGCACGATTGTGATAAATATCATATTAACAAATCAGCGTGCAACATTTCGGCGGAGTGGTTCGACCGTTGGCGATGGTATTGCTTCATTGCCTAGATAATAAGTGGAAACAATTATAGTAAATGTACTATAGACTGCTTAGAACTAACGGTTGGGCCATATGCGCTCTCAAAACTGTAGAGTAAGATCGGTAAATTAATATTAGTCATTAATCATTAACCCTTGTCAAGCCATGGAAGAGCTGTTACTGTTCCTGAACCAGGTCGCGACCCTGGAAGGTTGGCCATTGTCCGCCGAATGCCTCGCCCATCTCCGAAAGATCATCAAGAAAGTGACTCTTAAAAAAGACGAGTTTATTCTCCGTTCCGGAGAGGTGTGCGAAAACATGTATTTCATCAGTGATGGATTGCTGAAGTGCTTTTATATGTTGCACGGAAAGCAAGTATGTGAATGGTTTTTCGGCCGAATGGAAACGGTGGTTTCTATTGGTAGTTTCTATGACCAGGTGCCAGGGGTGGATTATATGCAAGCATTGCAGGACAGCGTTCTTTATTATATCACCTACGACGAATTGAATTACCTGTACAGGACCTTCATCGAGTTTAATGTCGTTGGACGCGCGCTGACCAATAAATACCTGCGTATCTGGTACCAGCAAGCAAGGAATATCCGGATGATGACTGCTGAGGAGCGATACAAATACTTTTTAAAGACGCAACCAGAACTGGTCAATCTCATTTCCGTTAACGATCTGGCTTCCCACCTCGATATGGCTCGGGAAACGCTGAGCCGTATGCGCGCCAAGGTACAATAATGTGATTTTTATCATTTGCAATTTTTACATTCTGCCTTTAGTTTTGTAAAAGAGGCGTAAAAAATGCCTTTTGATGTATGAGCGTAAGGAGCAAGCAGCTCTTGCGCATTTTGGTGGCGGATCAGCATCCAATCATTAGAGCAGGGATCAAAATGCTGTTGGCGAATATGAGTTTCCGTCAACAGTTCGAGGTCGAAGAAGCGGAGACTACCGAGGAGGCCATAGCCATGGTTACAGCCGACCAATATTCGGTTGTGCTGATGGATTACAATCTTCCCGGCCGAGGTGGTGTAAAGGCCACGGAGCTTATTCTCTCACAGTGTCCACACACCGCTGTAATCGCCGTAATGTATACGGATGAGCGTTCGCATGCCGAACGAATCATAAGAGCTGGCGCAAAAGGATGTATTCTTCGAAATGTCGGACATGACAATTTATTGGCCGCCATCCGAACCGTGATGGCTGGGGGAAGATTTTACAGTAATGAAATAGCCCAGCAGTTAATCGGTGATCGGATAGTTGCCAATCGGGATCCTCTTGAGCGGCTGACTACAAGGGAAAAGCAAGTGTTTCTCTTTATTCTCCGCGGGATGGCAGATAGAGAGATTGGACTAGAACTGGGTATTGCTAAACGGACAGTCGACAAACACAGGCAGCATATCAATTACAAATTGGGAACAAAGACGCCGATCGGCCTTTTGCAGGCCGGATTGCGGTTGGGCCTTGTCTAAGTGCAATATCGATGGATCCGAGGGCGAGATGATAAGGTGGAGGGAACAATATGTGATTTTTATCACCTTGCTTTTTCGATGTTGGCGCATAGTTTTATGGGAAATAAAAACCTTTTTTATGAACAGTATCGCTAACAGATTCGAAGTGGATGAAATCCTTCATTCTATTGTCTATGCCTATCAGGGCTGCATTTTATGGGATATCAAGAAAAACTGCGACAGACCTGAGCCTGTTGCATTTCTGACAGGCAATTTGCTGGAACAATTCAGCGGCTTCTTTTTTACCGGTTCCCCCGGAGATCGGGTTGAAAGCTTTGTGGTAACGTATCTTCCGGAATACGCAGGAGTTGATCTTTACGACATTTTGGCAAATCCCTTTCGTCATGACTTCGTTGACACTCTTAAGAGGATTGTTCCGGGGCATACCGCGGATAAAAAAGTTAAACATGAGGTTAATTATGAGCGGCGAATGTATGTGGAATCATTTGTGAAAGACCTGGAAAGAGGCCTCAAGCAAGCAGTAGATGCGTTATTGACGGATGAGAAAATACAGCAGCACGCGCTGAAATGGTTTGAACAGCATCCCGTAACAATCCTGAGGCGGCAGAATTGGTATTCATCTGAAGAGGTAAATACTATAGCTGAATACTATACCCCTTTAATTAAGCGCCACAAGTTGTTTTCGAAAATGTCAGAAGATTGCATCGGGCTGAACTTCGGCGGCAAAGGGTACGTGGCTGATGTGCTCATCGAGGACTTTGCAGATCGGAAAGAAACGGTGAGGATTCCATTGGAAGTATTTATCGGGCTAATGGGCCTGAAGACGCCGGCGGAATTGCTGGGTTGGTAAATTCTGGGTAGAAAAAAGCCCGCCGGTGGTCCGGCGGGTTGCACTAATCAAATACCATAACCATTAAACCTTATCCTATGAGTCTAAATGTAAGCCATTACTGGTGCAGAAGGTGAGGGGAGTGGAGAATGTGATCGAGCTGAAGGCATTGAAGCGGGACTTCCCGCCGACGAACCTGGCAGTCTACGGGAAGGATGGGCGGCTGTATTCCTTTGTGTTGCACTATGTCGAGGATACAAGTGCGTTGGATTACCGGGTGGTGCCTGACGTGGCTGCCGAACCTTCGGTTCGGCTGACCGGCTGCGGGTGGATGGGCGGAGACTTGCCGGACGGCATGGGTTCTGGCATCGCCGGTCGAAGGGGGATGGACTGCAACTGGAATTGACCGGTACCTACCTGCGCGACAGTTTGCTTTGGTTGACATTGGCGGCGGAGAACCGGACAGCGATGGATTGTTCGATGGGCGATCTACGGATCTATACAGAGGACCGGAAGCGAGTCAGGCGAACCGCGAGCCAAGAGCTGCCTGTTCCGCCGGTGTATGAACAAGGGGCAGGGTCATTGCCGGGCTTCAGCCGGCAGGCGATGGCAATCGCGGTGCGACCTTTCCTTGTCGCGCGGGGCAAGCGGTTGGTGATTGCCCTTTCGGATAAGGAAGGGGATCGGGAGGTGGTATTGAGGCTAAAGCGAAAGGTGTTGCTGCGTGCCCGGCGGGGATAGAGGGCAGTGGCTGGTGGTTGAACAGCGGTTTGCGGTTGACGGGATTGCGATGTACCCGAGCGAAGCGAAGGCATCCGAGCATTTAGGCGAAGGATGCGGCGACGGCCGCAACAGTGTTGCGAGCCGAAGGCCTAACGAGGAGGAGGGGCCCGGGGATAAGGGAAGGGGCCGAAAGACAGCCGAGCCAGTGGCTCGGGTCGAGGTTCTAAGCAGCTCCGACGAAGTTCTATGTTTACCTGTATTGCTGAAGCTGGGATTCAAAATTTGAAAACTAAAAATTAAAATTATGAAGGCGGTGAATGAAACGAAGAAGAAGGAAGGGAAATACTCGGTTCTCTATGCGGACGTGCCCTGGGCAGAGCAATCCTGGTCGGTGGAAAGCACCAGCGGGCTTTGTGTAGACAATTGGACGGCAAAAGATGCTTTGTTGATGCTTTGGGTCCCTAATGCACCGGTGCCGGACGGGCTATCGGTGCTGGGTCCTGGGGGTTTGACTATGCGGGATTGCTGTGCTGGAAGCAGCCGGATGATGAGGTGGAGAATATTCTGCCCACTCGCATTTGTGAATATATGATGGTTGGCGTACGAGGGACCCTGAACGCCCCTCATCTGCTGCGGAATATGTTTTATGAAGGCCCGGTTGGACCGGGAGGATACAAGCCGCTCGGATTTCGAAGGATTTTAGCCGGCGCAGGATATCGTGCATTTGGCGAGTCGGCGAATTATCTGGACGTTTTTGGAAAGTACTGGAAAAATCGATTTCCGGAATATGAGAAGGGGAGCTGGGAATTTCTGGTGGATTTTTGAGGGGTGACATCAAGGCTGGATATGGATGGAGAAAAAGAGGATGGGTAGATGGAAGAGTTTCGTGAAATAACGGATTTCATGGGTCGGGTGGAAAAAGACGCCCGACTGGGGCCCATGCACATCAGCCTGTAACTGGCGATCCTGTATTGCTGGTTGCGGCAGGGTGCGGAAGGTCCAGCCAAAGTGAGCGGTCGGGACCTGATGCCGCTCGCGAAGATTGGCGGTCCGGTGCCGATGTATAAGTCCCTGCGGCAACTGCATGAGTTCGGATATGTTGACTACCGGCCTTCCTTCAATCGCTGGACAAAAAGCGAGATTTACCTGCCGTTGATGGAAACTTTGCGATATCGTTCGAAAGCGAATGGGGGATGTCATTTGCGGGGTTTGAACGCCCCCCGTGGGCCGCTTTGAAAGCCGTTGGGGTTGGATGGTTTTGGGGAGCTGCCGGGCTTTCATTGCGGCGCGCGGGGGTGGCAACGGCGGACCCGATGCCGGGAAATGGAGGGTGGCTGCTCGCCGGCGGCAGCTTTTGCCCATGTCATCGGGAATGGGAATAGTCGATGCGGT
>Ga0157372_10002451_pt1 | contig 20106 bp, 12 predicted proteins | sample C55metaG_FD_115307 | JGI IMG/M metagenome (GOLD analysis project Ga0157372, IMG submission 115307) | Corn rhizosphere microbial communities from Kellogg Biological Station, Michigan, USA - C5-5 metaG | ecosystem: Host-associated > Plants > Roots > Rhizosphere > Soil | place: USA: Michigan... | reverse complement strand
TTTCCGTGTGGATGCCGTCGATTTACCACCAGAATTTGAAAGATCCCGAAATGATGTATCTCTATGGCGTGGGCGACCATGGCGGCGGCCCTACACGTACCATGCTCGATAGCGCCACCCAGCTGATGTCGCCTGAGGTTGTATTTCCGAAACTCGAATTCAGCACAGCGAGCAGCTTTCTTGACGAAATCTCAAGGCGGAACGACCTGGAAATTCCAGTCTGGAAAAATGAACTCTATTTTCAATACCACCGTGGCGTTTTCACCACCCAATCAGAAACCAAAAAGCTGATTCGTCAAACCGAAGAAAAGCTGTTGGATGCAGAAAAGTACGCATCACTGGCCCAGATTTACCAGCGGCGGCCGTATCCGCGGGCGCAGTTCACAGATGCATGGAAGGGGCTACTGTTCGACGATTTTCACGACATTATGCCTGGCTCCGGCATCGCCGTGAACTATCTTGACGCCAAAAGAAATCTTGAAGAGGTGGGCCGAGTAAGCGATGACGTTCTCGATAACTCGGTGGATGAACTTTCAGCCCGAATTGATACCCACCAGAACGGTGCCGCGATCGTGGTTTATAACTCGCTATCTTGGGATCGAAGCGACGTCATGGAAGTGGAGGCTCAGTTGCCACAGGCGGCCGCCAACATTGCGGTCTTCGATGCAACCAACAAGCCTGTACCGTTTCAGGTTCTAGCCAATGATTCGCTGACTCATCGCGTTCGTTTTCTGCTTCAGGCCGGAGCTCCGGCCCTAGGATACGCGACTTACTATGTGCGGCCGGCAGCAAAGGCTGCGCCGGCTACTTCTTCGCTGAGAGCTTCCCAGACCCAGCTTGAAAATGAGTTTCTCCGAGTCACAGTTGATCCTCGAACCGGATGCATTACCAGTTTGTTCGATAAACGCACGAATCAAGAATCAATCGCAAAATCTGAAACCGACACGGGCGGCCCCAAGGATCGCCCTTGCGGTAATCTGCTGCAGACTTTCGTCGATAAACCCAAAGAATACGACGCCTGGAACATAGACGCCGACTTTGAAGACAAATATTGGAATCTGGACAAAGCTGATGAAGTGAAACTGACGGAGTCCGGCCCCTTGCGTGCCGTGATCCAGGTCAAACACCACTTTCAAGATTCGTCATTCGTGCAGAACGTCACCCTATATCCATCGGCCACACGCGTCGATGTGAAAATGCAGGTCGACTGGAAAGAGAAACACATTCTTTTGAAAGTTGGATTTCCTGTCACAGTGCATTCCGACAAGGCCACCTACGAGGTGCCATTTGGTTCGATTGAACGGCCGACTACTCGCAACACACCTGAGGAAAAAGCGCAGTTCGAAGTCCCGGCTCTGCACTGGGCGGATCTCTCCGATGCGCAGCACGGTCTCAGCATTTTGAACGACAGCAAGTACGGATACGACGCGAAGGGCAACGTCTTACGATTGACACTGTTGCGGTCGCCAACCTGGCCTGATCCGCACGCGGATGAAGGGCATCACGAATTCACCTATTCCCTTTACCCGCACCGCGGAACTTGGCGCGACGCGGATACGGTGCAACGCGGCTATGAAATTAATTACAAGTTGCGGGCAGTACAGGTTCCAAACCACACTGGCACGCTTCCGCCGGTGCACTCATTTGTCAAGATCGGAGCCGACAACGTTGTGCTCACTGCGATGAAGTGGGCGGAGGATGAAAACGCGATGGTGCTGCGGTTTTACGAATGGGCCGGCAAAGAATCAGACGTGACAGTTGACTTGCCTGCGGGAGCACAGCAAGCCTGGGAGACAAATTTGATCGAGCAGCCATCGGATGAATTGCGGGTGACGAAAGACAGCGTCACTGTTCACACCAAGCCGTATGAAATCAAAACGATATCGGTGAAATTTACGGACGGGCGACGGTAGGGGGGCGCGGCAGGAAAGGATACCGAGTACATCCTTGCAACTGCAGAATATGGATCCGACCGCCGGGGAATGAAACGTTTCCGCGTGCTGCATTTGAGCTTCCTACAGCCGTTCTAAACGTTTCGACAGTATTGCAAATGCAGCCCTTTATTCTCCACATACGGGTGTTCCAGGCTTTAGACCACACGCCCAGGTTGCTAATGGTTCTGAGAAATATTCATATAGCATTAATAATTGTTTTCTACGCCTGTCACCGTATGACTGACAAACCGCAATTTTTTGCAAAATCTTAAATTTGGGCTTGACTCCGGCCTTCATTCGTTGCTATAAGCACAAATTATAAACGTTTTGAAAACTTAAAAACTTACTGCAACAGAAAGCCCAAAGCTGGAGCAGCCCTCGGGAGGGGATTATGCGTTCGCGTCAACGAAAGGCTTTAATGCTCGAGGTAGTGTCCGATCCAGGTAAGTGGATATGTCGGCAGCTCTCCTTGGCTTGGATTGTACTGGCGATGGTCTGTGTCCTTAACGGGCTTGCGTATGCCAAAGTCGCCGCCGGTGTTTCTGGAATCGTCACTGACAGCAGCGGCGCAGTAGTCTCCGGCGCGACCATTCAGATGAAAGATCTGGCGACCGGAGTCGTGGAGACGCGGCAGGCAAACTCTGAGGGCTTTTACGCGTTCATTGATTTGCAGCCCGGACGCTACGACCTGGAGGTGAGCCAATCCGGCTTCACCACTTATCGCCAGACCGGCATCGTGTTGGATGTCGATTCCGCCAAAGTTCTGAACGTTGCATTGACGGTCGGCCAGGTGAACGAAAAAGTTGAAGTTTCTGGCCAGGCCGTGCAGATAGACACGGCCAGTACACAAAACGGTGAGGTCATCACCGAGCGAACCATCGTATCTGTGCCCCTGGTGACGCGCAGTTATACCGATCTGTTGGCGCTGCAACCCGGCGTGGCGCCGGTATCGTCAGGTCTCGCTGGGGGGCAGGGAGGCCAGTTCAGCGCCACCGGATTTCAATTCAACAGCGTTTCAGGCGATCTAAACGCGGGCAATTTGTCCGTCAATGGGCAGCGTGAGTCTGCGAATGGATTTTTGTTGAATGGAACCACGGTACAGGAGTTCGCTTTCTCGGGGACCGCGATCATTCCGAACCTCGATTCGATCGCAGAGTTCCGCATCGTTACCAACAACTTTGATGCCGAGTATGGCAACTACCCCGGCGGCCAGGTGAACGTTATCACCAAGAGTGGAACCAACAGCTTGCACGGAAGCGCATTTGAATTTCTGCGGAACCGGTCGTTCGATGCGACTCGCTATTTCAATACGACCAAAGATGATCACAAGCAGAATCAGTTTGGGGTAACTCTCGGCGGACCGATCAAGAAGGACAAACTGTTTTTCTTTGGCGACTACCAGGGTAATCGCGTTGTTATAGGACAGGCCGGGGATTTCGGTCCAAGACCTGTTCCGACGACAGCCGAGCGCAGCGGCGACTTTTCTGCAATCGGCAGTTCCTTCAACTCAGGCTTCACTGCAATGCCCCAAAACCTTCCAATCGCAGCACTGGTTAAAGGAGGAGCGTGGGCAAGCGATCTGGCAACCAGTCTGGGATATTCGGTGAATGCCGGTGAGCCTTACTACTTTACGGCGACAACTATCAACCCGGCTACGATCAATCCCAGTACCGGCCTAGGAACGCCATATGGGGTGAACTGTACGAGCAATGCGGCGTGTGTTTTCCCAAACGCTCAGATCCCATCGACCGCATTCACAACGCCCTCCAACAATCTCCTGCAATTCGTGCCACCGGGAAACGCTGGGGATGGCATCTTTTTACCCCAGGCCGCCCCCACGCGTCTCAACGACGATAAAGCCAGCGGACGCATTGATTTCAACTCCCATCTTGGACAGCTTTCCGGCTACTACTTTTACGATAGCTATCGCCAGAGCGTGCCTAACGTATTCCTGCCGGGCTTTGGTAGCGATTTCACTGGGCGTTCACAGGTTGTAAATATCGGAGATTCCAAGACGATGGGCTCGGCCTCGGTGAACGAACTTCGCGCCGGATTCACTCGCATTCGATACCTCATTCACAAACCGACCGGCGGCGACAACACCACGCCAGCATCGCTGGGCTTTGTTGAGGGCCCGGGTACGCTTGGAATTTCACCTTCACTTCCGCAATACGCCCACGTACCGAATATTCACTTGAGTGGGTTTTCTTTCGGAGCCTCCGGCGGTCCGCTCGGAGTTACGGAAACCACTTATCAGGTGATGGACAATTTCACGCGTGTCGTCCGGACCCACACAATTACTGTTGGCGGGCAGTTCCGCTATAACCAACTGACTGAGTACAACGGCGGCTCGAATGGAGACTTCTTTTTCAACAACGGCGCCAACGGCGAGACTGGAATCGATTTTGCTGACTTCCTGATCGGCGCGCCGTCTGGCTATACGCAAGGCCAGGGATTTCCCTCTTATGGTCGCTCGCGCTATATCGGCCTGTTTGGGCAAGACAGCTGGCGAGTCCGGCCGAATCTGACCTTCAACTACGGGCTGCGTTGGGACGTCAGCAGGCCGTGGTCGGAGAAAAACGGCCAACTCGAAACTCTTGTACTCGGCTTAGACTCGACTCGTTTCCCAGGTTCGCCGACCGGGTGGGTCTTCCCTGGCGATCCCGGAATCCCAAGCACTCTTGCGCCAACTCGCTACAACAATTTCGCGCCGCGTTTCGGAGTCGCCTATTCTCCGTCTTCGGACAGCGGAATCATAAAGTCATTGACGGGCGGTCCCGGCAAGACCAGCATTCGCGCCGGGTGGGGCAAGTTCTACAGCACATTTGAAGGCGCGACTAACTTCAATGAAATCGGCGACGCTCCCTTCGGCGCGTTCTATGGAAGTCCGGTGCCACCGCAGTTCGTGACACCGTTCGTAGATCGCGCTACTGGCAACATTGAAGGCCAGCGTTTCCCGGTTGCCCTGCCGACCACCGGCACACCGATCAATTGGGCGAACTTCCTGCCCATCGGAACTTCACCCGCGTTTTACTACAAGAATGTCGTGCCTTACACCGAGGAATATCAACTCTCAGTCGAACGGCAACTGGGGTCCGCGACACTCCTCACTGCCAGCTACGTGGGAACGCAGGGACACCACTTGTTATCGTCTTTGGAGGCCAACCCGGGAAATCCGGCGCTTTGCTTGAGCGTTCATGACGATAATCAGATTGTTGGCGGCGCCAATGGCAACCATTGTGGCCCAGGCGGAGAGAACGGGACATATTTTCCAATCGGCGGGGGGACGATCAACAGCACGCGCGGTCCGTTTGGCGGTTCATTCAGCAGTGACGGCTACTTCATCACCATTGGGCAGTCAAACTACAACTCACTGCAATTGAGCCTGCGGCAACGGATCTCGCGACTGGAATTTCTCGCGGGCTACACGTACGGAAAGTCGCTGGACAATGGTTCTGGATATGGCGAGCAGATCAATCTGCTTGATCTGAATCAGAAATCATTGTCGTCCTTCGACGTGCGTCATAATTTCGTCGTCAGCTACGACTACCGGCTGCCTATTGATCTCCTTCATGGCCCAAGCCGGCTGGTGAAAGGATGGCGTTTGAGCGGCATCACCCGCTTCTCAACTGGCCAACCTGTGACCCTGGTGGAAACTGATGACAACTCATTGCTCGGTACCAGCAGCGCTGGTGCAATCGGCCTGCCGGTGGATACGCCGAACTATACGCCAGGCTCGCTCGCTATCAGCGATCCTCGTTCAAGAAAGCCATACTTCAACACCACTCTGTTTTCGCCGGAGGCGTTGGGCACACTGGGAACGTCTCGGCGGCGGTTCTTTTCCGGCCCCGGTCTCAACAACTGGGACGTCGCGCTTCTGAAAGATACGGCGGTAACGGAACGCGTGAATGCCGAATTCCGCGTGGAACTGTTCAACGCTTTCAATCACGCGCAGTTTGGCCAGCCCGATGGAAATGTGAATGATCCCTTGACTCTTCAACCGAATGGACAGCTCACCGGATTTGGGGTAGTCAGCACCGCCAATCCACCGCGCATCATGCAGCTTTCGCTGAAGGTGCTGTTCTAGTCGCGATGGTACAGATTTCTCTCCAGCCATTCAGCTGGTCTGCCACAACCACGGCAGCCAGTTGAATGGTGCTTTTTTCGCAAGTGATAGAGAATGCTCTGGCGGAACAATCATGAAATCTACCAACCAAAGTTCCAGGCGAGCCTTCATCAAGAGTTCAGCAATGGGAGTTGGTGCGGTCGGAATGGCTTCTGCGGCTCCGAGATCCTTTGCATCGTCTGCCGTGGTGCCGTCAAATATGGCTGCCCCGGCTTCAGACATCGCGGTCTGGTACACGAATGCAAAGCAACGCTTCGCAGCGGGACAGCCGATTCATTGGCAGGCGTTATCTGCAGCGGCCACGCCGGATTCAATTCAACTCGTCCCTACAAACAAATTTCAGGACATTCTCGGCTTCGGCGGCTGCTTTACAGATGCATCGTGCTATCTGATTAGCCAATTGCGCCAGCCTTTGCGTGACGAGCTATTGCATGGAATGTTTCATCCATTGGAGATGAGATTGAGCGTTAATCGCACCTGTATCGGCTCTGCTGATTCCGCAGCGACTCTCTACAGCTATGACGATGGCGACGCCCCTGATCCCGATCTCAAGCGGTTCACGATTGATCATGATCGCGCGTATATTTTGCCGTTGCTGCGCCAGGTCCGCGAAATCAATCCTGATATGTTTTACTTCTCCTCGCCCTGGAGTCCACCCGGCTGGATGAAGTGGAACAAGTCGATGTTGGGCGGCGCCATGAGCCGGCAATATCTTGCTTCCTATGCCCAATATCTTTTGAAGTTTGTGCAGGCTTATGCCGCGGAAGGCGTACCTATCCAGGCACTCTCGATCCAAAATGAAATTGATACCGACCAGCATGGACAAATGCCGGCCTGCATCTGGTCGCAGGAGTGCGAGACCGAATTTATCATCGAGCACCTTGGTCCGCTGTTCGAGAAGACAAATACAGCCACGAAGATTTGGATCCTCGACCACAACTATGTGTATTGGGGACGCGTGATTTCCGAGCTCGACGATCCCGATTTTCGCCGTTATGCCAATTCAGTTGCGTGGCATGGCTATACCGGCGAGCCCGGCATGATGAGCAAAGTTCACGCTGCGCATCCTGAGGCCGAGATGTACTACACCGAAGGCAGCACCGATTACAACGATCCTCACTATCAGGACGACTGGACCAAGTGGAGCAAGACGTACACCGACGTGCTCGGGAACTGGTGCCGCGCAGCACTGGCGTGGAACGTGGCCACCGATGAACATGGCGGCCCGAATATCGGACCTTATCCTTGTGGCGGAATTGTGAACATCAATATTCACACGCAAGAGGTGATTAAAAGTGGCCAATATTGGGCGCTGGCGCACTTCTCGCGCGCGATGACGCGAGGGGCACGGCGTTTTGAGACCCAGAGTCAGGCGTCCAATCTTGCTCATATAGCTGTAGAAAATCCGGATGGACAAAAGGCGCTGATCCTAACCAATCTCGGACCTTCCCGGACAATTCAAGTGAATCAGGGGCTGCATTCAGCTAGCGTCGCATTAAAAGAGAATTCGATTGCAACACTGACATGGAAGTGACGATCCCTGCAAAATTGAAATGCCTCCGTGGGAAGAAACAATTGAAAATCCCGGTCACTGTCGCGCGCATGCTGTTCTCCATCGTTTTGATGATCGGCGCAGCGCCGGGCACTTTGGACGCCGCAACCACGCCACGCAAAAAGCGCACCGTAGTGGTCATTAGCCTGGATGGTTTCCCCGCATATGCGCTCGAAGATCCCCGGTTGCCCATTCCGACTCTGCGCAAGCTGGCACGCGAAGGTGCGGCGGCGGCATCCATGAAGCCGATTAATCCGACTGTCACCTGGCCGAACCACACCGCAATGGTCACCGGAGTGAACGCCTCTCAGCATCAAGTGTTGTTCAATGGCCTTCTAATTCGCCCTAAAGACGGCGCGAAACCGACGGTCGAGCCATGGCACGACAAGGAACAACTCGTCCACGCACCAACGATTTATGACGTGGCCTACGAAGCCGGACTTACTACCGCCCAAGTTGATTGGGTAGCGATTTATGGAGCGAAAACCATCACCTGGCAATTTCCAGAATTACCTGATCCCAACGGCAAGATCGAGCACGAACTGATCGACGCGGGCCTGGTCACCCCTGAGCAGTTGCGAGCTTTCGAAGACAGCAGCCAGGCCTGGCAAGACGAAATCTGGACCGCAGCAGCAGTCGATATCCTGCAAAAGCACCATCCAAATCTCCTGCTTTTTCATCTGCTGACCCTTGATGACACGAACCACGAATATGGCCCGATGAGCCCCGCCAGTTACACCGCAATGGCTTTCCTGGATGCGAAAGTAAAACAGATTCTGGATGCAATTGAGCAGAGTGGCCACTCGAAGAACACGACCGTGATCGTGGTTTACGACCACGGTTTTAGAAGCTACAAGCACAAAATTCATCCGAACGTGCTGCTCAAACAGAAAGATCTGCTGAATGACGAGCCGGGGCACTCAAAAGGCGACGCGTGGATCTTGCCTGATGGCGGCACTGCTGGTGTTTACGTCACAGATCCGGATCGCAAGGCTGAGCTTATCCCGCAACTTTGCCGAATGTTTACGGACCTCGAAGGCATCGAGAAAGTGTACGGAGTCGATCAATTTGGCGAACTTGGTTTTCCGCTGCCTGAGGCCAGTGAGCAGGCGCCCGACATTCTCCTCGCAGCAAAGCCGGATTATGTTTTTAGCGGCGAGTCAGAAGGGGATTTGATAACAGGCGCCGAAGGAGGTACGCACGGTTACATCAATACCGATCCCAACATGCAGGCGATCTTCATGGCGTGGGGGGCGGGTATTCCCAAGGGTGTTCGACTGGCCAAAATCTCCAATCTCGATGTTGCACCGACGATTGCGGCGCTCCTGGGAGTTGAGATGAAGCACATCACCGGACATGTGATATCCGAAATCGTTGACGTGTCGGGCGCCAAAAAGACCGGGCACCGGTAATTTTAACTTCGTTGCAAGTTCAGCTTGCTTGCGCACTGTGTAATCCCGACTTTCGCCGGATTTGGAAAATAGGTCCGAAGAGTTCTGCCTATCGTGCGTGCTCTTTCACTCCGGCTTCTTGAAATATTTGCTGAGTTCTTCCCTCAGTTCGCGCCGCGCTCTTGAAAGCCGAGACTTCACCGCGTTCTCGCTGATATTTAAGAAATCTGAGGTCTCAAGTATCGAGTGCTCTTCAATGTCGCGCAGCACGAAAACCACGCGCAGAGCCGGCGACAGCTTTTGCAGGCTCATGGTCAGTATTTGCCGGAATTCCGAAGCTCCGTAGAGCGCCTCCGGATCCGGCGACCAATCGGCTAAATTCGATTCCGCCGGCCTGAGATCATGGTCGCTCTCGGATTCAATGTTCACGGTGTGTTCCTGCGCGCCACGCTGCTTTCTTAATTTCATCAGCGATTCGTTGACGGCAATGCGGAAAAGCCAAGTCGAGAATTTTGCATCCGCACGGAATTTATCCAGGTTACGATAGGCCTTTAAAAACGCGTCTTGCACTGCGTCTTCGGCGTCGTCACGGTTGTGCGTCACATTGAGAGCGATGCGAAGAAGTCTCCGGTCATATCGCTTGACCAGTTCTTCAAAAGCGCACGTATCGCCACGTTTGCTGGCTTCAACCAACGGCAGGTCCGGGTCTAGGACACAAGCCATGGAGATAGCCATAGGTTCGATTGCCGCGATCTGCACACGCACCTCCAATTCTTTTAGTTCCGGACTTCAGGAATGAACTTGTAGCCGATGCCGTGCACGGTCCGGAAATGCGCCGGACGGGCGATGTCGGACTCCAGCTTGTGCCGCAGCTTCATCACATGGTTGTCAACCGTGCGTGTGCAGGGATAATTGTCGTAACCCCATACCTGGTTCAAAAGCTCATCTCGCGAGATCACACGGTGGGGATTCATCACAAAGAACTTGAGGACCTTAAATTCCATCGTGGTCAGGACCACAGGACGCTCCGCCCGCAAGACTTCCATGGACAATAGATCGATGCGAACATCGGCGAACTCCAGCACATGAGTCTTGTCGGCGGAAATCGGACGCCCAACCTCCCAGCGAACCTTTTTAACTAATTCTTTCCATGTCAGCGGCAGAAGCAGAAACTTCCCCGCACCGCCCACGGTTGCCTGGTCTCTACCCCCTTTACTCTCGAGCCGATCATGCGGGACCAGTGCGATGCGGTAGCTCTCCAGTTCAAGCTGCGTGATCCGCTCATACGCCGCCGATGGTTCCTTGTCGTCATCCAGTGGCAAATCCCAGTCATACGCGGACGGGTTGAAGGCAATCTCTGCGTTGTCAGTTCTACCTGTAGGACCTGCGACTGCCAGATTCATTTGCTGGAGTTTCATATTTCCTCCTTTGAAGATCGAGCCACTTTGTGTACCCACGAACTGCCAAACTCAAACTCCATACACACCGGTCTGCTGCGAGTCTTTCAACATCTGCCGCAGCAACTCGGGTAAGTCATTTATCGACTCAAAAATCGCCGTATTGCCCGAGGCTACGTGCTCAATCCGGCCGGCCAGTTTGACCGCACCGGAATTCGAATCTGTCCGGAACTGAATGATGAATGCGTTGCCTGGATGTAGTGCGTTCATTGCAGGATGAGAATAGCGATCCGTGGAGCACGAAGTCATAAAAGAATCGTCAGTTTGTGGTGGTGTTTGTGTGTACGAAGCAATGAGGGTGCTGTATTCGAGAACTAAAGGAAACAGCCCCGAATTGATTCGGGGCTGAGTCTCAAAAGTTCAGTTACTTGGTCTGGAGGCTCCGCAAAGGCCCACTATCGTTGGAGAAATTCCTGGTGCTGAGGGCCTGGATACCGGCACTGTGATCTCCGTTGAATGGCGTCGCGGTGGCCGGGCATCCCGCCGCTGCAGCTGCTTCCGGAGAACCGAACCATAGTCCAATGTGGAAGGTGTGGACTGGGGCGGTAGCAGGATTGACATTTGCATCTGGAAAAGGAGCGCCACTGTGAACCACAGGCGCAGGGCCGCTTCCCGGAGCCACAATAAAAGTTTCGATGCTGAAACGACCGATGAAATCGGCAACGCCGGTGCCTCTTTCGTCAGTGGTGAGATCGCCCTGATACCAGGAAAGACCAAACGGCGAGTTTGGCAGTTGGATTACGAAGGCGTCGAATTCGGTTTTGGGCGGTAGGCCACTAGCTTCCACGTGCATGACTTCCACGTTGCCCAGTGAGTTAACGGTCACGCGTCCGCGGGCGTTCGGAATGCAGTTTCCATTTGTAGCGCCGGCTGAGCGTACCATGCTGAATGTGATGTTTTGCGCGGCTGCGGTCATGCTTGCAAACGCAAGCAGGAGTCCGGCGGCCAGTGTGCGGCTTACCTTCTTCATTTCGTTACTCCTTCAGAGTTTTAGTTGTACGCACCGGCCGCAAAAAAAGCGCGCCTTTGTGAGCACGGGCTGAGAATAGCCGTGGCCCGCTTTGTCAGTCATGACGCGATCGTATTGTTCGGGTGTTGTTTAGGTGTGGCATTGATCTATCGTCTTTATTGGACAAACAGCTGATTTGTTACGACGTATTGAGCATAAAAAACATGCACGCGAAAACCGCTTCGCGTGCACGTCCCAAATTCCTTGACGCTGAGTGAAAAGCCTACTCAGCGGCGCGGAAGAAGAAGTAGTCGGCCGTATAAGGCACGAGCTGTGTCTGCCCCGCAGTGCAGGCGGTGGTAGGAACCGCTCCGCCATTGGTGTTCAGACGTTGGATGAAGGTGGTATCCGCCAAAAGGTTACCTCCCGTGGGCCCTTTCAAGTTCCCGACCGACTGCAACAAGAGGCATTGGATTGAGCCGGTGTGGCGGCAACTCGCGATGTTGGCACTTGGGTCGATTCCTTTCACCTTCACCATCCATACCCTGCTGCTATCGAGAGAACCCTGCCATGTCGCGTTGCCACTCAACGGGGGAACGATGCCTGGCTTGGGGTTTTCATTAATGCTTTGGAAATGCGTGATGATCTGGAACTGCTGCCCGAAGAATTCCGTAAACAGGGTGGCTTCAGGGCGGGCGGTAGGGTTCCAGCCAGTGCCGCCAGTGGTCGTCGGCAGGCAGGTGTAGCCCTGGCTGCCGCGAGCATGCCCGACTAAGTAAGCAGCGTTTCCTGAGGGCACGGTAATCGTGTCAGGGGTGGGTGGAGGGGAGACTTGCGCCGAAGCACTACTGATTGCGACGAATGCGCATGCGACCACGAGAGCAGGTAAGAACTGAATCCGAATTCTTCCCGCATGTCTAGGTTGCTTACCGAAATTGTAGTTCATCTTTATTAGTCTCCAAAATTCTGAGTGTGATTTCAGGGATGTAAGGTTGATGTAATCCGGACACTTCTTACTGAAGATCCGGAATTCCGGCGGCGAACCAGACTCCAGATCCCGCTGCGTTCCGGATAAGCAGTACCGGAGCTTCGCAGTTAGCCGGAGGAAGAGGGGACAAGAAGCCTTGAATTCTGAAGTCACCGTCCAGTTCGAGAGCCACCCTGGTTGAGTTGAAGGCTGCGGGTGCGGCTGCACCGCAGAACAGAGTAGCAAAGACGCTCGCTCCGGCGTTGGTTCCGATACCGTTACCTGCGGCCAGAAGCAAACCGCGCCCCTTGACGAGGATGCTCCCATCAGAACTCACATCCGCTTTTAGGTCAGCAATCCTCCAGGGCCCGGCTGGGTTGACGCCGCGTACGACATTGAGAGCGCCCACGCCGGTCGCGGACACCCCGGTCACCGGAATAACCCCGATTCCGCCCCTAAATCTCAGATCTATTGTTGTTTGAGCCGACGCCACGCTGGCGACAGCAAGTACCAGCAGTCCACAGACTGCAGCCTGAACCGCAATGCCATTCCGAACTTTTCCGTTTTTCACGTCATTCTCCTGGTTGAATTTGTTTGCCGCCAAAGCCACTGCTCTGTGCAGCACTGGATCGAGAGTAGCGTCGAAGCAGGAAGCAGTCATCACGGCTGCGTCTTGTCTCGGTAATCTTTTGGTCTTGTATTCTTAACGTTTAGTAGCGACACAGGCTGAACGCTATGGCTAATTACTATGAAAAAAATATTTTTGCAACATTGTGACAAGGTATATAATCTAATCGTTTAGTATTTCTGGGGCCCCGACAGCTTCCGCTATGGTGGGTGACTGAATGCAAGCCCAAAAAGAAATCTTGTTCGGGCAGTTTCGGCTGGACCTGACAAACGAATGCTTGTGGCAGGGAACACGCGCTATATCTTTGCGCCCGAAGGCGTTTGCAGTACTCAAAGTTCTTATCGATAACCCCGGTCGGCTGGTCAACAAAAACCAAGTCCTCGATTCCGTCTGGCCGGGCACGTTTGTAGGTGACGCCGTCCTGAAGGACAACATCCGTCAGCTGCGGGAGGCGCTGCACGACGATGCAACCTCTCCTACTTACATCGAAACTGCCCATCGCCGCGGCTACCGTTTCATTGGAAAGCTTTTCGATCCGGTGGTGACCCCCGATTCGCTTTCCTACGCGCCTGCTGAATCAGTTAACGAAGTGGCATCTTCCGCCTGGCAACACTCGCAGGTGCTTGGCCGACAAGCAGACCTACTACAGATGCGTACCTGGCTGAACCGCGTGCTCGCCGGAGAACGGCGCACCGTGTTTGTTACGGGCGAGCCTGGAATCGGAAAGACGACCATCGTCAACGCGTTTCTTGAAGAGGCCGCCCGAACTCCCGGTATCCATGTCGCCCGCGGGCAATGCCTCGAGCACTATGGCGCGGGCGAAGCTTATTTGCCGGTGCTGGATGGATTTTCGCGACTGTGCCGCTCTGAGAGTGGTGCTCACGTGCTGGAACTGCTGCGGCATCAAGCGCCAACCTGGCTTGCTCAGATGCCATCTCTGGTTCCTCAGTCCGAAAGGAGGGACTTACAGTCTCAAACAGCCGGGGTAACACGGGAACGAATGCTGCGCGAAATGGCCGAATGTATAGAAACGCTGACCGCTGAGTCTCCGTTGCTGCTCGTCTTGGAAGACTTGCACTGGGCCGACTACTCGACCCTTGATTTGATCTCGTATCTGGCGCGCCGCCACGATCCGGCCCGCCTCATGATCATCGGAACCTATAGGCCTGTGGATGTCATCCTGGGCGACCACCCCATCAAAGGCGTCAAACGAGAGCTGCAGGCGCATGACTTGTGCCAGGAGCTGTCACTCGAATATCTCTCCGAAGGTGCAGTTGCCGGCTATCTGGCTAATCGGTTTCCCGTTCATCACTTTCCCGCCCGATTGAAACGCAGCATTTACCAGCGCACTGAAGGCAATCCGCTTTTCATGGTCAATCTCGTCGAGTATCTGATTGATCACAAAATCATTATTGAGGAGCAAGGGACCTGGAAACTCGGGGTTGAGTTATCTGAGGTCGAAAACGGAGTTCCAACCAATCTGCGACAGCTGATTGAAAAACAAATCGAACGCTTGAGCCCTGATGAGCGCTCCGTGCTCGAAGCCGCCAGTATTGCGGGAATGGAGTGTTCTACTGTAGCGATTGCCGCGGGGCTGGATATGGAAATGGAGAAAGTCGAACGGCATTGCGAAGAGCTGGCACAACGGCATCAGTTTTTGTCACCGGCATGGCTTTTCGAGTTGCCGGACGGCACCGTTACTCCCCGTCATCGCTTTATTCACATCTTGTACCGCGACGTACTCTATCGTCTGATGCCTCCGATGCGGCGTGCCCTGATTCACCAGCGAATCGCGGAGCGTGGAATCGCAATCTATGGCGATCGCAAGAATGAAATTGCCGCTGAGCTGGCTATGCACTTTGAGCAAAGCCGAGACTGGCCGCGGGCCCTTGAGTACCTTTTATCGGCAGCAGAAAACGCTGCGACCTGTTCCGCCCATCATGAGGCAATCGACCTGGCGAACCGTGGGCTGGAGGCGCTGAAGCTGGTTCCCGACACCGCCGAGTACGCGAAGAGAGAAATGAGATTACGCATGATCTTGAGCGCCTCCCTGATGGCAACAAAGGGATTTGCGTCGGCGGAAGTTGAAAAGGTCAATGCGGCCGGGCGTGAGCTGTTCTGGCGGCATGGTCCGTCTTCCGAATTGTTCTACATGCTGTGGTCGTTAAATATGTACCAGCAGTTCAGCGGAAAGATGCGTACCTCGTTGGAGATTTCACATCAACTCATGCACTTGGCTGAGGATCTCGAGGCCGGCGCGCTGATCATGGAAGCTCGACGCTCGCTGGCGGCAGTGCTCGTGCTGTCAGGGCAATGCTTCGAAGCGCTCGAGCACCTTGAAAAGGGGGCCGCACTTTATGCCTGGCATCATGACCACAGCAACATGGTTTTCACAGGTGGATTCGATAACCAAGTGATGGTCGAGGGCTTTGCCGCCCTGGCACTTTTTCCGCTTGGCTACCCAGATCAATCGGCTGCACGACTGGAAGGATCCTTGCGGCTGGCGCGAGAGCTTAATCATCCGCAAACTTTGGTGGTGGCCGGGCACATGGCAGCGCAACTCCATCAACTGAGAGGCGAAGCACCTCTTGTGCAAATATTGGCAAAAGAGGCGCTGGAACTAGCGGACGAGTATGGCTTGTCCCTCTGGGTGACGTATGGCCTCATCGAACTCGGCTGGGCGGAAGCTGAATTGGGGGATGTGGAAGGTGGAATCGAAAAAATGGAACGGGGCTTAGCCCAGTACGAAATGTCAGGCGCAAAACTCCGGTCCCCGTACTTTTTGGGCCTACTGGCCGATCAACTGTGCAAAGCAGGCCGGCTACAACAAGGCTTTGAAGCGATCACAAAAGGTATAGCACTCGCCGAGGAAAGCGGTGAGGGATATGCCCTTTCGGAGTTGCACCGCATCAAAGGCGAATTATTTCTGAGAAACAGCGAAGGCAGCCCGCAAATTCAGGCGGCGAAACATCAGAATGACTTATCTGAGGCCTCGCATTTGTCGCAAGCGCGTACTTGTTTTGTCCAGGCAATCGCTGTGGCCAGAGCGCAGGGAGCGAGATTTTGGGAACTGAAAGCTGCCCTGAGCATGTACCATCTTGATCTGAAGCTTGGAAATTCAGATCCCTCTGGAATCGCAGAGATATATTCCTCCTTCACCGAAGGTTTCGAAACCGCAGAGCTCAAGTACGCCGAAAATCTATTCAATTGTTCTGCCCGCGTCATGCCTCAAATCCATGACGCCGTACCAGCAAGTCTATGTTGACGGGAGATTTTTTGCGCCTCTGTTGATTTGCGATGTCGGTCAAGTAAGCCACTTCCGTGTTTGCAGTGGTGATCGACGGGTCAGATTTGGGGAGAATATAACTGGTTCTTGGGAAGAGAGGAGACAGCTCTCGATGCCGTCAAAGAACGGGCTACGAACTGACGCAGGAGCAATGTACTAATCATCTTGACGGAGGCTACTCACCTCACATAGCATCCTCCTCGTTATGCCTCCCTATCGCCGAATTATTATCATGGCCGGTTCCACTGGAATCGTTGCCGGCTTAGCCGCGAGTTTGGGCATCGAGTGGATGCGTTACCTGGTCGTCGTTTTGATCGGGGTTGTTGGGGCTTTGTTTTGGCAAGTGAATGAAGTTCGCGACGAGGCGGAAAGGCGTGTAGTTCGAGCCATGTCGCATCACCTCAACAACGGATTAAGTATTGTCATGAACCGGCAGCATCTCGACCCCAACGCGCGCGAGCAAATTGTGGACGAGCAGGTTCTGCGATGCATTTGGGCTATCCAGACTATTCTGCCTGCGCTCAACATTGGCTTACCAGAGCTTCTCAATATCAAACGGCATTCCCATCCAACCGAGTGGACACAGCCCGATATCGAGCAGTTGAAGCGCCAACAGGGATCGACCATCCACTAGGCACTACCCCTGAGGTTCAAGGCGACTCATGGGGTTCGTGAAATTGTTGTGGATCACGTCGTTCGAGCACTTCATTCACTTTCCGCATATTCCGTGTGTTTGACCGGAAAACTCTCACCGGATGTTTTTGTCCGGCTCGATGCACTCGGATTCCACGTGTGTTTTCGATGTTTTGCCTGCACGTGACCCAACACAACTCGGAAGAGCTCCGACTCAGCGGTCCTTCCTGGGCTGACTCGAAGGCCCACGCTCAGCATGACCGAGTCATTAAGAACGCTCCCCGGCTGCAGGGCAGGGGACTGCCATCTTCCTGCCATACACGACACAACCCCCCACGTGTGCTCAGAGCGTCAGGATTCGTATTAATAGGTAGCAGGACTTAAGAGAGAGGGATGTGCGGTCGGGCAAAAAATATAGCAGCCAGATGAGGACTGACATCCATTTTCCAGGAGCGTAAATCCACCGTATTGGCCGGTGAAAGGATCGGAAGCAGGTTTTCGCCCAAACACACGCGAGGCGCGACGCAAGTTGGCCTGCGACCCTCGGGAGTTGGTGCCGTGAGCGTCATCGGCAAATTTCGTGAGGGGAATGCCGACATCGGACTCGACGCCACAAGATACAAGATAACGGCATACTCTTACTTTTTCCGTACCCCTATGCGGCTAGCCCGATGGCCCGATCCTCGGCTGCGAACGAACCACAACGCTGGTTTAACTCGTAAAATATCCCGATGAATAAAAAGCCTGACCCATTGCTGGGAATGGATGCGTCCATCACTCGCCGCGACTTCCTCGGTTCGACACTCTTAGCCTCCGGATCAGTCTTGCTTAAGGGCATGACTCCCGCTGAATTGCTGGCCGCTCGCGACGAGTTTACCGGCTATGGGGGCGTGGGCGAATACAGTTCATCCAACGGTAATACTTTCGATGTCTTGCGGGCTGGTCATACCATCCGCGACGGCACCTACGATCCGCTTCCAAAGCAAATTGTCGAAACCGGCGAGAGCTACGATTGCGTCATCATCGGCGGCGGAATCAGCGGTCTCGCCGCGGCGCTTTTCTTTCAGCGGCAGGCGGGACCTGAAACGAAATGCCTGATTCTCGAGAATCACCCGATTTTCGGCGGCGAGGCCAAACGAAACGAGTTTCTGGTGGATGGCAAGCGCCTGATCGCACATCAAGGTTCGGCCATTTATCAGATTCAATACCCGCACAGTTTCCTTGCAGGGTTCTACGATTCAATCGGTCTGAAAACACCCAAACTAACTTATCAGAAATGGGCGGGCGCTGACCCCGAGTTCCCGCTGTCGAGGACTCCCTACGAAGCAACCGGCTTGCAACATGGCCAGTACGGGTTCTGGTTCGGTGTGAAGTTCGGACACAAGCCCGGAATGTGGTTGACAGATCCCATAGGGAAGAGTCTGGAAGGCGCTCCCGTTTCTGATGAATCGCGGGCCGAGTGGTTACGCTGGCTGAAAGGTGAAGCGGTCGAGAAGATCAAGTTCGAGCGGCCCAAAGCCGAAGGTGATCCCATCTCGCGCTATCTCGATTCCATCACCCTGGAACAGCATTACATGGAACGCTTTGGTCTGAGCCGGGATACGGTACGGACTTTTCTTTCGCCAGTCGAAGGCGGTGGTTCCGGTCTGGGCCCCGATGCATTGTCCGCCTATTCGGATTATGCCTTCGAAATGCTGCGTCCGCTGCCCGAAGAACAAGGCGGTTCCGATCAGATGTTTCCGGGTGGGAATACAACGATTGCTCGACTGATGTTGAAAAGTTTAATTCCTACCGCAATCGACGGCCCTGACACGGTGGAAAGTGTCAGCCGCAATCCGGTGAATTTTTCCGCGCTGGAGAGCCCGCACTCTTCCACTCGAGTGCGAGTGTCATCAACTGCGATTCATGTGCAACACGACGGAGATCCCAGCAAAGCGCAATCAGTTACGATCACCTATCTAAAGGAAGGCAAGCTGTATCAAGTCAAAGCGCGATCGGTGGTCACGGCAGGTGGATGTTGGACTGCGAAACACATTATCAGGGACCTGCCGGAAACTCATCGCAATGCGTATGCAGAGTTCTACCGTTCTCCTTGCATGATGGCCAATGTTGCGGTCAGGAACTGGCGCTTCCTTTACAAAATGGGAATCAGTGGATGTCGCTGGTTTGAAGGTTTCGGGAACTATATGGAGGTGTGCAAGCTGGCGCTGACCGGCATCGACGACCCGACGATCAGCCCCGACTCTCCAATCGTGCTCAGTTTGAAAGTCTTGTACTCATATCCCGGACTCTCCACCCAGGATCAGGGAAACCGGGGCCGCGGCGAGATGATACGGACATCGTTCGTTGATTACGAAAAGCAGATTCGGGAGCAGTTCACGGAAATGTTTGGCAGCGCCGGGTTTGACGCAAAGCGCGACATAGCGGGGATCGTCTTGAACCGCTGGGGCCACGCCTATTTAAGTCCGCAGCCCGGATTCTTTTTTGGCCGCGATGGTAAGCCCGCGGCGCGCGAGACCTTGCGCCGGGCGCCATTTGGCCGAATAGCATTTGCCAACACTGATTTGGCCGGCGCAATGGACCATCGCTACTCTATTCTCGAGGCACGGCGAGCCGTAGACCAACTGCTCGACGGAGTGTTGACCTGAAAGTGGAGAACATATTCCTTCTGATACTTACGCTGAATAAAGCTTAGCTGAATTGATAGCGGCGATTCGTAAAGGGCTGCCTGACGAGGGTGAGGTTTTTCGTGCTCCGTCGCGAACCTCAGCAACTAGCGATCCTAGTTTTCACTCCAATGCTCTGCTTCAATTCCACTAAGCGGCTTCTCGAGATGGAGACTCGAACTCAATCGTGGCCGACTTGTCGTGTGCCGGCCGGTGAATTTCCTGACCCAGTTTCGGACGCCGATTCTTAACTCAGTGAGGAACCTTGACTTTTCCACTTCGAGCAGACTTATAGACGGCCTCAATAATGTTCATTCGGCATCATGGATTTGAGTGTGACTGCGACTTCTCACCATCCGACGTTCTGCTTCTCAATGTTCGCCGAATCCTAAAGTTCTTGTGAACGGCGAGAGTGCCTGATGTTTACGGCGTCGTCTTCATCCTTTATGCAGCACATCTCGGGTTGACGGTCTGTTAACATGTTTGCTCAAAATGAGCGACCCGATAGCCAGCACGC
>Ga0157372_10002450_pt1 | contig 20112 bp, 19 predicted proteins | sample C55metaG_FD_115307 | JGI IMG/M metagenome (GOLD analysis project Ga0157372, IMG submission 115307) | Corn rhizosphere microbial communities from Kellogg Biological Station, Michigan, USA - C5-5 metaG | ecosystem: Host-associated > Plants > Roots > Rhizosphere > Soil | place: USA: Michigan... | reverse complement strand
CGCGAGCGCACCCAGCGCGTATGGGACCGTTTTTACAACTGGGGCGCGATCTGGCGGCGGTCGAGCTGCACTCCCAATCTGCGCTCCCGGATTGCGTTCATCTTCCTGTCCAAGCTCTACCGGCAGATGTACGCGGGAACCGGCATTTCGACTGACAGCGCACGCCGTAAAAAGTCGAAGAGATGGGCGCGCTGGACCGCGAAGCAATGCAAGAGACTGTTCGAAGCGAGGCCGATGCCCGATCTGCAATCTCCCGCATGGCAGCCCGCGCACGCGATGGGGCCAACCGGGTTGAGGGACTTTCCGCGCGCGTCGAAGCCTTTCACCATTTTGCCGGAAGAGGAATAGACCTCGGCTCTCGATTCAACCGTCCGGGGGTACCGAGTGGGACGCTATGGGCGCTTGGGGTTTGCGGAGAGGTCGCCGACGACCGTCGTCCACTCGCGCACATGCCACCGCTTGACCACTCCGTTTGCAACATAGGGATCCGCCCGGGCGAATTTCTCGGCGATTTCAGGCGAGTCTCCCTTGAAGAGAAGGACAGCTCCATCGGGTGGATTGGCCAGCGCGCCGCCAAGGACGAGTTCGCCGCGTTCAGCCGCTTCCCATCCCATCTTCAAATGAATATTCCGGAACTCCGCGCGGCGAGTTAGGTAGTCGTCTGCGACCTCATAGAAGAGCAGATAATGCATGCGGACTCCTTCCGGTTTGGATTCTACTCCAGCAAGATTCATCGCAAACCTCGGGGCTCGCCCTCTAAACTTGGAAGCTGTGAACCCAGAGAGTCTTGATCTCATACATACTCCCGTTCCGATGCGCGCTCTTCTCGCCGGTGCTCGGCGGAAGGAGTCGGCGCTTGTGGAACTCACGCGCAAGCTCGTGCTGTGCGAGTCGCCATCGGATACGAAGTCTGCTGTGGACGCCTGCGTGGCCATTGCCGCCGATGCGATCCGCACACGCGGAGGTCGGGTGAAGCTCCACCGCCAGCGACAATATGGAGACATTCTCGAGGCGCGTTTTGGCCCTCACAAGCGGATAGGCGCAAAGCCTGTTTTGCTACTGGGGCATCTGGATACTGTCTGGCCGGTCGGAACCCTGCGTTCCATGCCGTTGCGCATCGCTGACGGTCGCTTGTGGGGACCGGGCACGCTGGACATGAAAGCCGGAGTGGCAATGGCGCTCACGGCTATTGAAATGCTCGCCGAAGCCGAACTGCTCCAGCGCGAGATTGTTCTCTTGCTCAACAGCGACGAAGAGATCGGCAGTCCTGCTTCGCGTCCGCTCACGGAGAACCTGGCCCGCGAATGTGCTGCAGTGTTTGTCATCGAACCTGCGCAGGGCCTCGCCTACAAAACAGCCCGCAAGGGAACAGGCAACTGGCGCATCGATATCCGCGGGATTGCCGCACACGCAGGCGTCGACTTCGAGAAGGGCGCCAGCGCTGTCCGCGAACTTTCGCGCGTTATCGAAAGTGTGAGCAGTTGGACAGACCTGAAGCGGGGGCTCACGGTCAGCGTAGGCGTGGCCGGCGGCGGCAGTAAGACGAACGTCATCCCTGCCGAAGCTTTCGCCGAAGTTGACGTGCGCATTGCAAGGATTGGTGATGCTCCGCGCATCGAACGCAAATTCGCTTTACTCAAGCCTGCCGACAAGCGCTGCTCACTCTCCATCACAGGTGGCATCAATCGTCCTCCGATGGAACGCACGCGCGGAACCGTACAGCTATTCCAGCTGGCGCGCTCACTTGCGGCGGATCTCGGAATCACGCTCGACGAGGCTGCGACCGGCGGAGCCTCCGATGGCAATTTCACTTCGGCACTGGGTATCCCGACGCTCGATGGAATGGGAGCCGTTGGGGAAGGCGCACATGCGAGCCACGAGTCGATTCTCATCGATCAGCTCGCGACGAGGACCGCTCTGCTCGCTGGGATGCTGGCGAGATCAAGTTAGACACTTTTGTGGCAGCGACAGTGGAATTAAGATGGCAAGCGGAAGCTGGAGGATTTAACGCGATGCGTCATTTTGCTTTTTCCCTTGCGATCGCAATCATGTCCGTGCTCGTCGCGGGCTCGTCCGCCGCGCAGAATGATCGTAAGCCTCCAACTGTCGCATTGCAACAGCCGACAGGCGGAATCGACGCCGTCATGGCGTATGCCGGCACGTGGAAGGTGACAGGCGAACGCTTTGCGACTGCCCATAGTGATTCCGGAAAGGAAGATAGCACCCTGCGGAACGACTGCTGGAAGAGCGGTGGCTACGTGGCGTGCAACCAGTATGTGAACGGCGAGTCGAAGGTGCTACTGGTGTTCACTTACAGCAATCTAACCAAGATGTATACCAGCTATCCGATCCCGTCGGACGGCGAGGCGGCAAGTTCAGGCAGGCTGCAAATTGTCGGCAATGTCTGGACATTCCCGTGGGAGCTATCGCAATCCGGGGTGACAACCTACTTCCACGTGGTGAACGTATTTAAAGATAGCGATCACATTGAATATGCACAGGAGTTTTCTCCGGACAATGTGCACTGGACCAAGATGGCCCAGGGCACAGAGACCAGGGTCGGCAACTAGATTCAGCGAACCGGATGCATGGCATAGTTCTGCAGGAAGAAGTACGCAGAGGTCCCAAAGCCGATCACCGCGACCGTTCTGCGCATGATTGCCTGGTTGATCAGCCGGCTGTAGTGTGCGCCGATGTATCCGCCGAGAGCCGCGAGAATCGCCATCTCCAGGCAGAAATACCATTGCACCCGACCGGCCGCAATGAATGAGATCGCAGGAATGCCGATGGAAACGGCGGCGGTAAGCACCTTGAGAGCATTCATCTCGTGCATGTCATGTACGCCACAGACGCCGAAGAGAGCCATCACGAGGAAACCTCCGCCCGCGCCGAAGTAGCCGACGTAAACGCTCACGATGATCATGCCCACGATCAGAAGTTTCGTGTGGCGATTGCCGCCGTTCAGGGTCTTCATCCAGCGGCCCAGCGGAAAGCTGAGCACAAACATTACAGCCGCAAACAGCAGCAGCCAGGGCAGCAGCTTGAGAAACATGTGATTGCCGGTCCTGAGGAGGAGCTGTCCTCCAATCCAGCCGCCCAGCCCTGAAGCCAACCCAAGCGGCAGCAACTCGCGCCTGTACTCGCGCAGTTCCTTGCGAAAGGCTATGAGACCGGTCAACTGCCCGGGCCACAGCGCGACAGTATTGGTGGCCTGAATGGCGACGGCTCCCACGCCCGCGGCGCTGGCGTACAGGGCAGGAAGGGAGAGAAAGGATCCGCCGCCCGCAATCGAATTCAAAACTCCAGCGAAGAATGATCCGGCGGGGAGCCAGGACTGATGGAGAAGTTGAAGGATAAGTTCGATCATGAGCTACTGTAGCGGGCAGGACATAAAGTCCTCATAAGATTCCGGGCCGTGAACTGGTTCAGGATTGGGCAAGGGAAGTGCTGCTAAACTCCCGAATGAGAACAGATGGGAGTTCCTTTTTGCAATGAAACAAATCATTTTGATTATCTTTGTTACGGCAATGACTGCTGCGGGTCTGGCACAGACGGCTGCCAAACCAGCAGTTCCCAGGACAAGTGCGAGAGCCGCTGTGCCATCAACGTCAAGCGGCGTGAAGCTGCCACCGGGCGTGCCGCCCTCACACGCTGTTGTCAGGACCGCGTTCAGCCTGCGCTATCAGGACATTCGCGTCGGCACCGGAGCGGAAGCCGAGCCCAACAAGATGTATAAGGTCCAATACACGGGCTGGCTTGCATCTGATGGCCACAAATTTGACTCGTCCTACGACCACAAGATGCCTGTCATGGACAAGGATGGCAAACCCGAACTCGATGCTGACGGAAAGCAAAAAATGGCCGAGGCGCAGCCCCTCAGTTTTGCTCAGGGATTCGGCCGCGTGATTCCAGGATTCGACCAGGGCTTCACTGGCATGAAGGTCGGGGGCAAGCGTCGTCTCTTCATCCCATGGCAGCTCGCCTACGGAGCTCGCGGACGGCCCGGGCCAAATGCGGCGAATCCCGGCATTCCGGCCAAGGCTGACCTGATCTTCGATATCGAGCTTGTGGACCAGAGTGACCTGGACATGCAGATGCTGCAAGGGCATCCCGGCATGGCACAGCCACGTGTGATGCCGCATGCGCCGGGGGGAACCGAGAATAAGCCGACGCCGCCTCCGACGGGTACTCAGGCCAATCCTGGTGCGCCGCCGCCGGCAGGAACTCCGCCGCCCGCAACGCCGCCAGATGCGAAACCTCCAGCGGAGAAGCCGCAATCGAATTGAATTAGGAAACCTACATGGATCGCAGTGCAGCGATACTGCGATCCATGCTGGGCAATTTCAGGACACGGCCGCGATCGGTCAGTCCAGCTTCGGATGAAGCTTGTTGAATCCTGTTGCCTGCTGGTATGCCTGCGCAAATGCGGCGAGACGGGCATCGTCATAGAGCCCAGCGAGGAAGGTGATGGAGACCGGCGTGCCCGGTCCGCCGATGTCGTCCTCATCGCCCGTGTCGATCTTTGGCGGCCGTGGAGCATCATCCCCACGCAATCCGTTGGGAACTATCGCGGCCGGATGCCCTGTGAGATTGGTGGCGAGCAACTGCATGCCCCCCGATGACGCCACGATGATGGCCACCTTTTCGAACAGCGCAGAGACCTCCCGGCACGCCAGCGTGCGCGCGCGGTTCGCCTGGATGTATTCGACAGCGGGATAAAAACGAGAGACACGGAAGGAATTCGGCCAGTCCTCTACGCCCTGTTCTGTCAGCAATCGATCGCGGCCGCTCAAGGTAAGGTCGTCAAAGGCGGCTGCGGCCTCCGCTCCCAACAGAGAAACCATCGCACCGTAAGGCAGCTTCGGCAGTTCCACAGAGATGAGATCAATACCCATTGCTCGCAGCTTGTCGAGCGCGGCGAGGTCATACCGGCGGTCGTACAGACGGCGCTCGTGCGCGGCTTTGCCTTCTGCTTCACGCTTCTCCCGATCCTTCTTCTCTTCGGCGGTTTCCGAAGTAGGCGGAGGTTGAGTCTTGAAGGGCTTGGGCTCATCGAAGTCGCTCTTCAGATATCCGACACGCAGCGAATGCAGATTCTCCTGAGGCGGGTAGAGGAAGTGCATCGCATGTGCGGATGCGTCTTGGCCATCAGGCCCGTGAATCACTTTCAGTACCAGGGCGCAGTCTTCCGCCGAGCGTGCGATTGGGCCCAGCTTGTCCATCGTCCAGCTGAGCGCCATGGCTCCGGTGCGAGGCACTGCGCCGAATGTCGGACGAAGGCCAGTAGCACCGCAGCGCGTGCACGGAGAACTGATGGACCCCAGCGTTTCTGATCCGATCGCGAACGCCACGCATCCGGCGGCGACTGCACTCGCTGATCCTGCTGATGAACCGCTGGAACCTTGCTCCGGATTCCAGGGATTGCGCGTGCGCCCGCCGAACCACTTGTCGCCCATCGCCAGCGCACCAAGCGTGAATTTGGCGATAAGCACCGCGCCTGCTTCGTCGAGCCTCTTCACGACAGTCGCGTCTTCGTCGAAGGATTGGTGCTCGAAGCCGCCTGCGCCCCAAGTTGTTGGGTATCCTTTCACGGCGAGCAGGTCTTTCGCGCCCCAGGGAATACCGTGCAGTGGCCCACGATATTTGCCTGCAGCGATTTCGACATCCGCCGCCTTGGCATGCGCCAGTGCGCGATCCTCCGTGAGCGTGATGACGAAGTGCAGCTTGGGGTCGTACCGCTTCAGGCGATCGATGTACATCTGCGTGAGCGCCAGCGATGTCACTTTTCGCGCATGCAGCAGGCTGGCGAGTTCACTCACGCTAGCGAAGGCGAGATCCTCAATGCGTGATGGTACCGCAACATTCGGGTTGGGATTCCATGCTCCCTTACCCAATTCTTGAACGAGGTGCTTCTGCGCGTTCGGAAGCAGCGGCTGGAACACATATGCCGGTGCGACAGAATTCGGCAGCTTCAGCTTGCGTATCGCCTTGTACGATCCGTTCTGATCGACGAGCCCATCGATCATCATCTTCTTCTGTTCTGCGTTAAATGGCCCAACGCCGGCAAGAACCGCAGCTGCGTCGATCATCTCCGGCGTAATCTTCGGCGGCTTCGACTGATCGGTACCCGAGGCTTCCTGCCCCTGCGCTGCAAGCGTGTAGAGAACTCCGGGGAACAGCGCTGAGGTAACGCCCGCGCTGCTGCAGGCTGCGAGAAAACTACGACGATCCAGGGTCATTGCGGTCCTTTGAATGGGAAGAGAGCCTCTTCTCACAAATATAACTGCGCCGTTACAAAGCTCGGTTTCAGGTTGTCAATCGGTCCGGCGATATTGTCTGGAGAGCCCAGTGTTTCATTTCAACGTTCTGTCCCTTCAGCAACTCAATCTGGAGTTCCGTCTTACCCGGCGCCACGTTGTACACACGGCTGGTGAGCGCCTCACGCCCGACAATGAACGTTTCAATCACCGAAGCATCGAGAAAAATGCGCAACGCATCATTCGGCCACGGAGCCTGCGGCAATGCGATGGAGACTTCGCCGCAGTTGGCTGTCCTGCCTGGCACGTCAACCACGAGTTCCCATGCCTTCTCCCCGTCTGTCAACAGGCGCACCGCCAATTTCGGAGAAGCAACTCCCAGCGGAATGTGAACCTCGCGCCGCAGAGCGTCGAGCTTGATGCGAAGCGGTGCATCCGCCGTTACCGTTGCCGATTCGACACGGCCGCGCAGCTTCTCGCACTCGACTGCCGGATTCATCTCCAGATGTCCATCGCGATTCACGGTGAGCACGCGCGGAAGGCCCATGGCGCCAGACCATCCGGCAGCAGCAAACTGTGCTTCAGGCCGCGTCTCTCGCATCCATCCCCACAGAATGCGCCGCCCATCTGGTGCCACAAAGCTCTTGGGCGCGTAATAAGAAGCGCCTTGATCGAGAACGCCGGTCCGCATGGGGATGTAGAGGTGTTCATGCGTGTCGTATTCGCCCGTGGTCCAGAAGACCTTGTTTTCCGATGAATAGAGAAGCACATGATGTCCGTCCACCGCAAAGAAGTCGGGACACTCCCACATCTCGCCGCTGTCGCAAGGATTCACGGCGACCTTGCCGTTCGGCTTGCCCTGCGTGAGCTTGTGCAGGTACTCCCAGCGATGCAGGTCTTTGGAGCGATACAGCAGCACGCACCCGCCCACCTCGCGTTCCCCTGAACCGATGCCTACATACCACATATCGCCCTCGCGCCAGGGACACGGGTCGCGAAATCCGGTGACCATCATGCCCGGTGGAGGAGTTGGAATGATCGGCTTCTCAACTTTTTTCCAGTGCAGCAGCTTATCGTCTTCCGCAATGGCGAGCAGTTGTGTTTCGCGCAACTTGTCGTTGCCATCGCGAATAGTGGCCTGGTCGGGCGGCGCGTTCTGTACGCCGGTGTAGATGAAGGCAGGCTTGCCATCGAACACCACGGCCGATCCGCTGAAGCATCCTTCGCTGTCGGGGCCGCCGGGAGTGGGCGCGAGTGCAATAGGTTGATGGCGCCAGTGAATCATGTCCGGGCTGATGGCGTGTCCCCAATGCATATCGCCCCAGACAGCCGCGTGCGGATTGAGCTGATAGAACAGGTGGTATTGTCCCTTCCACCAGACGGGGCCATTAGGATCGTTCATCCAGTTATGTTGCGGCATCAGGTGGAATTCCGGTCGCAGAGGATCGTGCGCAATTGATCCAACGTTGGCCTGCATTGCTTCGCGCAAGGCGAAACTCACGCGGGATCTCCCGGTCAGAAACACTCCGGCTGCGGTTCCATACCCGACCGATTTGAGAAAATCACGACGGTCCTGCTTCATGCGGGGGAGTCTCGCTGTATCGCTCCCCTGCAACTATAAATTGCTGCCGCCCGAAAAGTTTAAGGAAGGGCAACACTCCCGGCGAATCGGGGTTATAGCCTAAGAAGCGTCCTGCTGTTCGCGCCGGGTGCTCATTTGTATTCGAGGGTAGATTATGCGTAAAGCAGTTGCGCTTGTAATTCTGGCTCTGCCGCTGGCGTTTGCCGGCTGTGCAGAACACGAGAGGTCATATTATTCGGCGCCATATGCCCCCGCACATGAGCGCTTCGGAGAGCGGGGTTTCCACGATGGATTTGAAGCCGGCCGTCACGACATGTCGAGAGGCTGGCGACCCGATGCCGATCGCCATGGAGATTTCCGCAACCCGCCCGTCCCCGGACGTGCAATGGAAGACTACCGTCACGGATTCCGCGAGGGTTACCAGCGTGCATTCGGCGGCAACCGCGACCATGATTGGCGCTGAACGACCGCGCCGGCGGCGAGTCGGCTTGGGCCCTGGCTCGCCGCTTCGATCACTTGGCCGTAAGTTTCAGCGCGTACGCGTATTTGCATGCGACTCCAGCGGGCAGTGTCACATCGAGTGCATCCGCGGTTTGGTTGAAGCTGACTTTCTCTGACGAGCCGAGCAGTTCGACATTGCCGATCGCCAGAGACGCGCCTTCGTGTCCAGTGCCGAGTGCGTGAATCGTTGCCTTGCCATCAACAGGGCAGGCCATGCCAATTGCATACACGGTGTTGCCCTTTGCCGTGAATCGGAAATCCTGCGGCGTATACGGCTTTACATCGGTATCGTGAAACGCTCCGCCAACAACCTGCGTGGGGCCTTCTCCAAAAGTCTTCCATGGAGTTGTCGCGTAGATCGCTTCTCCATTCACCTTCAGCCAGGCGCCCATCTCGCGTAAAGTGGTCTGTACCTCGTCGGGAATTGTGCCATCTGAACGCGGTCCGAAATTGAGCAGCAGATTGCCATTCTTGCTCACGATATCGACAAGCTGGTGCACAAGGAATTCAGGCGACTTGAACGTGTCGTGCTCGATGTATCCCCAGGATGCATTGCTGATTGAAGTATCGGTTTGCCAGTGGTCGGGGATGATCTTGTCCTGCTGGCCTCGTTCGAAGTCGCGCGTGGCAGCCTTCCAATTGAGCGAGTAATCCTTGAAATCGATCACGCCGGTGTAGTTGTGCGCAGCGGCGTAGTTGTAATAGAACGCGGCGAACTCGGTCACGGCGCGACGGAAGTTCGGCTGCCCGATCCACCAGTCGAAGTAGACGACCTCTGGTTTGTATTTTTCGACGAGTTCAGTGTCGCGAGCAAGCCAGTCGCGGGTCCACGCTTCACTCACGTAGGTCCAGTCGTTGATCATGCTGTGCTCATCGCCGCCGGGCTCGAGCCACTGGTGCGCGGGTCCGTAGAGGGATGCGTACTTCGGGTCGTTGACGTCGGAGCGTGTAGTGCGGCCATACGAGTAGAAGAAGTTGTGTTCAGCGCGATGCGAGCTTAGACCGAAGTGGAGGCCCTGGGCGCGAACGGCTGCCGCTAGCTCAGCGAGTGTGTCACGTTTGGGTCCCATTTTGACGACGGTCCAATCGGACAGTCCTGAGTCGTACATGGAGAAGCCATCGTGGTGCTCCGCAACGGGCACCACGTACTGCGCGCCTGCTTCTTTGAACAGCTTTGCCCATTCGGCCGCGTTGAAATGTTCCGCGCGAAATTGCGGAATCAGATCCTTATAGCCCTTCGACGGATCGCTGTTGGCGAAGTGCGCCTGAAAGTTCTTGTACGCGCCGTCTTTCGGGTTGTACATGTTGCGCGGATACCACTCGTTCTCTGCGGCAGCAACGGAGTAAACACCCCAGTGGATGAAGATGCCGAACTTCGCGTCCTTGTACCACTGCGGTTGCTCGTACTTGATCAAGGTTGCCCAGTCGGGCCGAAACGGGCCGTCTTGCGACACGCGATCGGCTTCCGCAAGCAGGCGTTTGCGTTCGCCATCGTACTTGCTGACAGACTGCTGCCACTCGCGATCGATCTGCTCGGCAGACTTCACGTCCTGCGTGGGCGCGAGCGGATCAGAGGGTGCATTGGCCTGTGCGAAGAGGAGCGGACAGGCGAGCAAAAGAAGTGCAGGCATAACAAACAACAGCTTTTTCATACGGCGGAATCCTATCCGATCGCCTCCATGCCTGCAAACGCTTACATTTGCGCAGACGATTTGTGACCCACGGCGCTTGACATATTCCCATATAAGCATATTATCCATTCATGGCCAGAGCGGCGACTACTTCCGACGCCTTCAACGCAGTGGCAGAACCTCGTCGTCGGCAGATTTTGCTGCTTCTTGCTGCCCGCGAATATTCGGTCAATGAGATCGTGGATAGTCTGGATGTCGATCAGCCGTCGGTGTCGAAGCACTTGCGGGTCCTTCGCGACACAGGGCTGGTTCGGATGCGCTGCAACGGGCGGCAGAAGCTCTACCGGACCAATGCGGAAGGTATCCGCCCCTTGCACGAGTGGGCCAGCGAGTTTGAACGCTACTGGACTCACCAGTTGAATCGCGTGAAAGAACGGGCCGAGAAACGCGCTGTCAGCAGGGCCGCGGCACCAGATTCGAATTCCCCAACCAAGGAGGACCAATGATCGTAAACACAACAACCGCTATTGAGGATCTCACGCTGCTCATCGAGCAGGAGATTCACGTGCACGCATCGCTCGAAGACACCTTCGAAGCGTTGCTCGAGCAGCTCGGTCCGCACAACGAGGCCGGCGAAGGCAGGGCGATGCCCATGGTGCTCGAGGCCTGGCCAGGCGGCAGATGGTATCGCGACCTCGGCAAAGATGACGGACACTGCTGGGCGCACGTGCAGGCGATCAAGCGACCGGATCTCATTGAATTCTCCGGACCGCTCTTCATGTCTTACCCCGTTGCGAACAATGTGCAGTATCGGCTGAGTGAGGAACCCGGCGGGACGCTGATCAAATTCCGCCACTCTGGCTTCGGACTCATCCAGGAGGATCACCGCAAGAATGTCGGCGGCGGATGGGGAAACACCAACCGCAAGATTCGCGAACGCGCAGAGCGATCAAAGTAGAACTCACACTATCGGGCCAATTTCCTCAGACCACAAGGAGGTCTTCATGTCCGTTGCACAGCCTATCCTCTCCGATGCCATTGCCCAGGCGATGCTAACCGAATTTGAACAGCAGGTATCTATCACGCGCCGCTATATCGAGCGTCTGCCTGAAGACAAGTTGACGTGGAAGCCCCACGAGAAGTCGATGACCGCCGGCCAACTTGCCTATCATCTTGCGTCAGTACCGGGCGGCGTGATTCGCCTGGTGCAGACAAATCCTGCAGCCTTAGAGCAGTTTCGGCAAGCTCCGCAGCCTGGAAGTCTCGACGAGTGTCTCAGGACTTTAGACGAGAGCATCGCGGCCGTAAGACAAATTCTGCTCACATTCGATGATGCTGCAATGAACGAAACGTGGCGCCTGAAGGTGGCCGGCACCGAAGTGGTTGCGCAGCCGCGTCAGCAGTTCATTCGCGACGTGATGTTGAGCCACTGGTACCAGCATCGGGGGCAGTTCTCCGTTTACCTGCGGATGCTTGGTGCGCCGGTGCCCGCAAGCTGGGGACCCAGCGGCGACGAGCCACCCCTGTTCATGCAGAAGTAGCGGGCGGAAGAGCGAGTCCCGCTCATCTGGAGGCTCCTATGATGTGCCCATTTTGTTTTGCCACCGCCGCCGTAATTGCGGGCTCCGCTACTGGTACGGGTGGGGTAACCGCGCTGGTGGCGGGAGTCTTTCTGAAACGCCATAAGCGAAAGCTTCTTCCCCGAGATGAAGCAGAGGAGGTTCAACATGACAACAGCAGCAACAGAAGTTGCGACTCCCAAAACGGTGTCGCACGATGAGTGGCTTACTGCGCGCAAGAAGTTCCTCAAAAAGGAAAAGGAGTTCACGCGCCTTCGCGATGAGCTAAGCCGTGAGCGCCGCGAACTGCCCCGTGAAGAAGTTCAGAAGCAGTACATATTCGAGGGTCCGAATGGCAGGGAGAAGCTGGCCGATTTGTTCGACGGTCGCAGCCAGCTCGTGGTCTATCACTTCATGCTCGGTCCCGGGTGGAGCGAGGGGTGCCCGAGCTGCTCGTATCTCTCAGACCACTACGATGGGATGACGATTCATCTGGCGCATCGCGACGTCACGTTTGCTGTTGTCTCTCGCGCGCCATACGAAGAGATCGCCGCCTTCAAGAAGCGGATGGGGTGGAAGTTCCACTGGGTCTCGTCGTACGGAACGGATTTCAACTATGACTACCACGTCTCATTCACAAAGCCGGAGCGGGACTCCGGCAAGGTCTACTACAACTACACGGACCAGCCATTCGGAAGTGACGAAGGTCCAGGGCTGAGCGTCTTCCAGAAAGATTCCGACGGCCGCATCTATCACACTTACTCCAGCTACGGCCGAGGTCTCGACATTCTGGTCGGAACGTATAACGTCCTCGATCTTGTTCCCAAGGGGCGCGACGAGCAATCGCTGAACTTCAGCATGGCCTGGGTTCGCCATCACGACAAGTACGAGGGCGGGTACTTCGTCGATCCCAATCGCGGCTACGAACAACCCAAAGCCGCGAGTCACTCATGCTGCTCTGGTGAACACCACTCGTAATCGTGCGCGGAAATTCAAAAAGGGATGCCATTGCCGGCATCCCTTTTTTTCCAGGAGCAATCTGCGAACTACTTACCCATGTCCGCAACCAGTTTGGCAGCCCTCGCCATTGCGTCGGCGCGCTTCTGCTTCTCTGCCTGCATGTCGATGTTGTTGCCTGCCTCACGGTGCATACTCTGTCCAAATTCGTCCAGCCGTTTGGTTCCATCCTGAACGAGTTTGTCGACGGCGGCCTTCACTGCTGGCAGCACCTGGTTAAAGTGTGCGATCTCCTTCTGCGCGTCCTTCGGCTCGTAGCCCAGGCGATCGCCCGTCTGCATGGCATCGATGAGGATGTCAGGTGGAGAAGCGAGCGGCGGGGTCGTGTTCAACGCATCGTATGTCGCTCGCAGCCGGGTCATCGCCCCGTTGAACCCATCAAGCTCGCCGCGCCGCGCCGTCAGCCCTGCTGCGCGTTTCACTTCGACGATCACCTTCGATGCGGTGCTCCGGCTCGCAACGGGAATCATCGTCGTGAGCGTGTTGCCTTCGAAACTCCAACCGCCCTTTCCGGTGGGCCCCGCCTGTTTTACAGCTACGCCATCCACGGTGACGGAAGCGGGAGGCCAGTCAGCCGGAAGCTGCAGCCTGTAGCCGCGCGATTTAAGCATGCCGGCAAAGCTGCCCTCCACCGGACCAATCTCCACGCGTAAGGAGTCGCCTGTCTGCGTAGCCTTGATCGGCGTATGCGTGTAGACGCCGTGTTGATACTGCTCGGCCACGCCGTTATCTTCGTAGAGCGAGTAGCTCGTGGTCTGGCCAGAAGCAAGCGGCCACACATTCACAATCAGCGGATCCAGTGGCTTTTCGCCCGTGTAGCTCATCTCCGGCTGCATTGGGACGATGGAACCCTGCTTCACGTAGACCGGAATCTGGTCGATGCTGAAGCTTCGATTCGCCGATGTTGGTCCCGTGAAATGCTTGCCTGATGGCCACTCGATCCACTCGCCCTTGGGCAGCCAGACCTTCTCGGTCGCGAGTCCAGACTGCTTGTCGCTCGGCGTAACCACAGGATTCACCAGCATCTCGTCGCCGAAGAGATACTCATTCTTGTTCTCGTAGGCTTCGTTCGCTTCCGGCCAGTCATAGTAGAGCGGGCGCAGGAAAGCAACGCCGGTATCGTATGTGCGACGTGCTTCGGTGTAGATGTAGGGCTGCATGGCGTAGCGAAGCTGGAACGTGGACCGCAAGATGGAGGAGAACGGCTCAGGATAGGCCCAGATGCGCCGCTCCGACTCAGGATTCTTCGTCGTATGCGTGCGCAGAATGGGGCTGAATGCACCGAACTCCACCCACCGCGTGAACAATTCCGGCTCTACTGCTCCCGGCATGTGGCCGCCGATGTCGTGGCTCCAGTAGGCATAGCCGACATTCGCTGCAGTCGAAGTGAACCAAGGCTGGAAGGCCAGCGAATCCCAAACGGAAACGGTGTCGCCGGAGAATCCGATCTGGTACCGATGATTACCAAGGCCGCCCCAGCGATGGAACAGCAATGGCCGCTTGCCTTCGCGCTCCTGGTCGGTGAAGTGCACATAGTTGATCCACCACGTCGGCTTTACGTTGGGCATTTTTGTGTTCTGCTCCTGCTGCCAGTCGAGCCACCAGAAGTCGATCCCTTGTTTCTCGAGCGGATGCAGAACGAGATTGAAGTAGTTCTCAGCGAATTTCTTGTTCGTGATGTCGTATGGCACGTACTTCTTCGTTGCCGGATCGATCCCCATCGCCTTCGCCATCGCGGGATATGACGCTTCCCACGGCTGAATTCCGGAAGCTGGATGCAGGTTCAAACTGGTCTTCAGGTGATCCGCATGCAGCCGGTCGAGAAAGCCGCCTGGGTCAGGGAAGAGCACCTTATTCCATGTGTAGCCAGACCATCCAAGGAAATGCCCTGACTGGTCCTGATTGTTCTTATCGCCCTGGCCCATCGCCTTCAGTTGCTCGAGGCTGATGTGCCAGCCCATGTCGATGACGAAGACGTCGAGCGGCGTAGAGTTCTGGCGGAAGCCATGAATGATCTCCTCGATTTCCTGGTCGCTGTAATCCCAGTATCGCGACCACCACGTTCCAAAAGCGAACCGCGGAGGCAGCGGAATCTTTCCGGCGACCTTCACATAATCGCCCAGCGCTTTGCGGTACTCATGCCCGTATCCAAAGAAATACCAGTCTTGCCGGTCGCCCGCCGGCCGCTCCATGACCCACGGCCACGGACTCTTCTCGCCCTCCTTAAAGCTGAAGTTGTCGGAGTCAAACTGCGGACGCGTGGAGTCGTCGACCAGCGCCCAGCCGGAACGCGAGACGAGACCCTGCTCAATCGGTTCGCGCGTTTGTGAACCTCGTGCACCGTCGAGAGTGCGCGTGGTGCCCTGCAGGTTCTCGCTGTCCATCATTCCCGGATGCCAGGTGACCTGTTTGCCTTCAACAGTTAGTTCGACGGAGAGATTGCCGGCTGTGAACTTTCCTTCTTCGGTTGAGCCATCATAGGTGAGCTTCAACGCCGAGGTCTGCAATGTGAGCTTCTTCCCCGCCTCTTCTTTCGAGAACTTCGGAACCGGTAAATGGCGATTGATGAACACGAACGAAGCGTGGTTTTCAAACTTTCCATCCGCGGCCCACTCCATGCGGATCATCTCCGGGGTGAGAACGGTGAATCGCGCTTTGCCGACCACAATAACTGCCCTCGGATCGGCGATTGGATTTGTGACGCTTTCGCTCGCGATGTGCTGTGGGGCTGCTGAAGCAGTAGCGGGCCCCTTCTGAGCTTCCTCCGCGGGAAGCGCGATTGTTGATCCCAGCAAGATCCCGACTGCGGCAAAGTGAAGCAAAAAGGTACGCACGTGTTTCTCCTTGTTTTCGATTCACCGAAAGCCTACCACTGAGGGCTGCGATCTCGGTACGGGCTCAGGACGGGAGTGAGTCCCGCGATCGTATGCTCACAAGAAAAGGACCGCTGCGAGGCGCCGCAACGGTCCGAAGAAGGCTCAGCGTCGCGTCAGAGCCTTGGCAATTCCATTTGAAACGCGATACTGCGGTCCAGTTCGCGCTTTACTGCGCGGCGGCGTCCTGCCAGAAGCTCCGCCGCACCAACGCTCCCCACAAGCCGGTTCGTGTCGCGATCGACAACCAGCAAGTTCAGCGAACCTGTGGTAGCCATCTCTTCGGCCACTGCCCGGCATGTCTCATCGCTGAAGACATAGTTTTCTGGAAGGTTGTGCTGGTCTCCGACGATGACCTCGTCGCCGGGTGGCAGTTCGGTCATCGCCTCCGCAACCGTAACCAGTTCCAGCGGATCGACGCCATACTCGCGCGATAGGTGATAACCGCGACGACCGAGTTTTTCCGTCAGGATGGACCGCGGCATGACGAGGGAGGTAACGAGATAAGACGCCGTGCACGCCAGCACCAGCGGCAGCAGTGCCGGTAGTGCGTGCGTCAGTTCCAGCGAGAAGAGCACAGCGGTCAGCGGCACACCAAGAGCACCGGCGAGCATCGCGCCCATTCCCATCAAGGCCCATAGCGCCTGGGTTTGTCCCGGCAGATGTGCAAGGTGCGCTGCCGATTCGCCAATGGCGGCGCCGATCATCAGCAGTGGCGCAAGTACGCCACCCGATGTGCCGGAGCTGAGCGAGAAAGCCCACATCAGCGACTTCGCAATGACGAGGCCAAGTAGAAGCGCGACCGGTGCATTGCCGCGCAGCAACTCCGCAATGTTGTCGTAGCCAACGCCGAGACCGCGGGGAAAGAAAAAGCCACCGATGCCGATTCCGATGCCGCCAATTGCCGGCCACCACATCCAGTGGATGTGTATGCGTCCGCAGAAGTGCTCGAAGGCATCTTCCAGTCCATACATCAGGCGGCTCAGACCGGCTGCAGCGAAGCCAACGAGAATGCCGAGCGGGATGGCGACGAACAGCGACTGCGCAAGGTGTATATTCGCGGGCAGGTCGACAGGGAAGAGCGGTCCTGCGCCGAGCCACCAGATGCGCAGCGCACCAGCCGTGACGCTGGCAACGGCTACAGGGACCAGCGAGCGCGGGCGCCATTCGAACAGAAGCAGCTCTACCGCGATCAAAATGGCCGCGATGGGTGTGGCGAAGGTTGCCGACATACCGGCCGCAGCGCCTGCAACCAGCAGAGTAGTGCGCTCAGCATCTGACAACTTAAGCCACTGTGCCACCAGGGAGCCAAATGCCCCGCCCGTCATGATGATGGGACCCTCAGCGCCGAATGGTCCGCCTGAGCCGATGGCGATGGCTGCCGAGATCGGCTTCAGCACGGCGACCTTCGGGTGTACGCGCGCGCCGTTCAGCAGAATTGCTTCAATTGCCTCCGGGATGCCGTGGCCACGAATTTTATCGGTCCCGTACCGAGCCATAAAGCCGACGATGATTCCGCCGATGACGGGAATGATGAGCATCAAGAAGTGCGGGTCCGTCGACCCGGCGGGCCCCACCATGGCAAGACTCACGCGATGATAGTAGAAAATGTTGGTTGCCAGCGCGATGAGGCGAAGAAGCACAACCGCGAGCCCTGCCCCTCCCACACCAATGACAATCGCCACCGCTGACAGTGACCACGTGCGGCGGTCGACAGTGAAATCGCGCAATGCTGAAGGCCGTGATCTCACAGGACCTCCGCAACGGATGCGCCGGAATGCATCTGTACCCGTCGCAGTGCGCGCACCAGCCGCGGGGCCAGTTCATTCAGTTCGCGCGCATGCTCACCGGAAAGCCGCTGCAAAACGTGGCGTCCCTTTCGCGTAAGGCGCAGGATCGCGCGGCGCCTGTCTTCCTTATCCGTAGTTCTCTCGATCAATTCTTCCCGCTCCGACCTGTCGACCAGTTCGACCGTGCTGTTGTGCTTGAGGCGGAGCCGGTTTGCCGCGTAGGCAATCGTTACCGGTGTTCCTTCGGCCGCGCCGGCAACTTGTAAGAGCAATTGGTGCTGCTGTGGCTGCAGGCCCGCTTCCTGCGCCGCGTTCTCACTGAACTGCAGAAATCGGCGCAATTCGTACCGGAAATCCGCCAGCGTATGCAGCAGGCGACCGGCATCTTCAGACTCACTCCTCATCGATATATCGTATCACGATATACATGCACCAGAATAGGTCTAGCCCATTACGTTCGTGTTGGGTCGCGTAAACTGTTGTAGATTTGGATCAATGCGATACGGGAGTTAGCGATGAAACGGGCAAGGATGATCAAGGCATTGCTGCTGGCGTTTGTAATCGCCAATGGCATCTCAGCAGGTGCGCAAGATGCAGCCGGCGCCATTCGGCCTGCTCCCTACCAAGTTGCATGGCAGGACCTTGAATTCGGCGTCATCATCCATTTCTCTACCAACACGTTCCTCAATCAGGAATGGGGCGACGGCACAGCCAGCCCTTCCGTGTTTAATCCCACACAGTTCGACCCTGAGCAGTGGATGAAAGCCATTCATGATGCCGGCGCGAAATATGTTGTTCTGGTTGCAAAGCACCACGATGGTTTCTGCCTCTGGCCTACGGAACAGACAAGCTACAGTGTGAAGAGCAGCCCATGGAAGAACGGCAAAGGCGATGTTGTCGGAGATGTCGCCCGTGCGGCACGGAAGTACGGCCTGAAATTCGGCGTCTATCTTTCTCCGTGGGATCGACACGAGCCGAAGTACAAAGATTCTCCCGAGTACGACAAGTACTACAACGCCGAGTTGGAAGAACTTGCTGGGCGCTACGGAGATCTCGTCGAATTCTGGCTTGATGGTGCGGGCAGCGCCGGCCATGTCTACAACTTTCCCAAGATCATCGAGACCCTGCGTACATACCAGCCGAACACGATCGTCTTCGCAGACACCGGGCTATTCGAATACGGTGATGCACGGTGGGTCGGCAATGAAGCAGGCGTGGTCGATTACGAAAACTGGAACGTGATCGATCGGCATGGATATCGGCGCTGGCGTCCGGTCGAGGCAGATACGCCGCTGCGTAACATGCACTGGTTCTGGCACCCCAACGACGAAGCCTCGCTGAAAAGCCTTGACACTCTGCTCGATACGTATGACAAGACCGTGGGTCGTGGCGCGCAGCTGATGCTTGGCCTCGCCCCCGACAATCGCGGACTGCTGCCCGACTCCGATGTAAAGCGCCTCGCAGAGTTCGGCGCCGCACTCCGCAAACGCGCGGAAAACAATCTCGCCCTGCATCACATCTCGGCAACGCCAGACAATTCAGCAGCGCTCGATGGCAATCCCGACACGTTCTGGTCAGCTTCCGCAGGGTCGCATCATGGCGAAATCGAGGTGCAGTTCGATCATCCTGTCACCTTCGATCACGCACTCACCATGGAGTGGCTCAATGACGGCCAGCACGTGCAGAAGTATGCAATTCAAGTCTGGAGCGAAAGCGATCGCACATGGAAAACCGTTTCAGAAGCTCAGGCGATCGGACACGAAAAGATCGATGAGTTCCCGCCCGTGACCGCCAAACGCGTTCGCCTGAACATTCTCTCCAGCACTGATGCCGCACAGATCCGCGAATTTCAGCTATACAACTGGGGACGCAGCGACGTGCGCTGAATCAGCCTCCAGGTCGCGGCCCTGCGCTTGTGTCGCGGGCAGCTTCTATTGACGCACATCCGTCTCCAGATCAAGGGGAGTCGCTTCAATGGCTGCCCTGAACGCGCGCACATCCTCTTCAAGCACGCAATAGGTCCTGCGCCCGTTCTGGCTCGATCCCAACTCCGTCGACTCCTCAGCGCCTCTGCTCAATGAGGAGTGGACTTCGCCAACACCGGTCTTCAAAGCCAGCGTGCGCACGTTCAATGGGCGAATTCCTCCGCCTGCCATGATGGAAATTCTGCCCCGTGCTTTCTCCTGGAGTTGTGCAAGTCGCTCCATGCCCCGCATTGCGTCCGGCGCTCCCCCTGAGGTGAGAATACGATCTGCCCCGGTGGCGATTACGTCTTCCAACGCGCGCTCAAGATTGTTGCAAACGTCAAACGCCCGGTGAAATGTAATCCCGAGAGGCCGCGCGGTTTCAACCAGCCTCCTCGTGCGCTCGACGTCCACCTCGAAGTCAGATGTCAGGACTCCGAGCACGACGCCGTCGACATTCCGCGCCTTCGCTTCAAAAATGTCCTGGCGCATGACCTCAAACTCGATCTCGGAGTACACGAAGTCTCCGCCGCGAGGTCGCACAATCACGAAAAGATCGATATTGATGGCTGCCCGCACGGCGGCGATGAGCCCCGCACTCGGCGTAATTCCGCCCTCGCTCAACGCGCTGCAAAGCTCAACTCTCTTGGCGCCCCCACGGGCGGCAGCAATCGCCGACTCAACGGAATCGACACAGATTTCAACATTCATAGGTCAAGCCTACGTGCACTTTCTTCAGCCAGGAGTTAACCAGATGGCAAGAGGCGAACCATCTGGTCCGCCTCGCTACCGGTTCAAAAAGCTAGCGCTGCTGCAGTTCCGGATCATTCTGCCGGTGTCTTTCCGAGATACGCACCGCGTGATCGAGCTTAAACGTCAGGAGCGTTTCAGCAGGGAGCACGATCTGCTTGTTGCCCGTGAAAGCCGAACCCGCGGTT
>Ga0157372_10002449_pt1 | contig 20123 bp, 20 predicted proteins | sample C55metaG_FD_115307 | JGI IMG/M metagenome (GOLD analysis project Ga0157372, IMG submission 115307) | Corn rhizosphere microbial communities from Kellogg Biological Station, Michigan, USA - C5-5 metaG | ecosystem: Host-associated > Plants > Roots > Rhizosphere > Soil | place: USA: Michigan... | reverse complement strand
TAAACCAAAACTACCCTGAAATTTTGATCCTTTTGATTGAAAATCGATTTCACAGTTCTTTCCAATAATTGGTTCTCCAAATTCCAATTCTTTGAATGTTTTTTGGGTTTTATGGGAATTACAAATCCGAGCATTCTTATTAAAACTTATAAAAGCTTAAAATCTCTTCAATATCTTTATCCGGATTTTCGGGATAAACAAATTCAGGCATCCAGCCATTTTGCATTAATTGATATGCCTTATCAATTGTTTTCCCTAAGTCCATTGCATTATCATACTCAAACAAAAATCCATTAATCCCATCATCAATGGCATCACGATTTCCCTTTGCAGCCGAAGCGATGACCGGAAGTTTTTCGTAGAACGCATCTTTTATTATTAGCGAATACATTTCTGTAAATATGCTGGGCAATATCAAAAAATCGTATTCTTTCAGTTTTTCTAACAATTGAAAATAATTAGTCGTCCCTTTAAAATTGAATGAATAATCGTCTTTGCATTGCTGAAAGTATTTTTGATCTACAATATTGCCATACACATCCAAACTGAGTTTTTGCTTTTCAATAAGATTCATGGCTTCACAAAGCAAATGCAAACCTTTCTGGTACTGTATTCTACCAACAAAAAGGATTTTATTTTTAATTCCTGTATTGATTTCCTTTTTATTACTATCAACCTGATTAGCTACTGTGGATTTAGTTTTATACGGTATCTTATTTATGGTTGGCAAATCATATCCATTCTCTTCCAATATCTTTTTGAACCAATTTGCGTAAATGAAAATATTGTCACAAACAGCGATTAATTCATTTAGTTTTTGATACTTCAAAAGGATCTTATTTTCCAAATAATCCTTTTTACCACTCAATTTCATTACCGTCAATAAAGAAGAAAGATACAGCGCCGACTTACCCAACTTTTTATACCCTCCTCTGTCTGCAATTACACATTCAGTACATCTTTTTGAATGGGAAAAATCGTTGCAATCTTCTACTCCCCTATACCTGAAATCATTTTTGTAACAAGTGAGGTAAGGAAGATGAAAAGTGAAAAATACTTTGTTACTATATTTTTTTGCTAGTTGAAACCATGGAATTTCTATTCCACCATATTCAGAATATTCCTGGAAATGACAGATATCAAAACTTCCATCGATGAGGAGCTTCTCAAAAGCTTCCATCTGTGTATCTAAGTAATTTACTTTCACACCTTCGTAAATGTAATCTGTCTTTTCATTTGCCTGTAAGGCAGCCACTTCTACCTCAAACTGATGGCCCAGTAAAATAGTGGCTAACCAGTGGGAATAATTTTCAATACCGCCATTTTTGCCTGGCAAATAATTTCCTGTGATTAATAAGACTCTCAACAATTCAATTTTTCCATTGGTATGCTCAGGTAATACTTTTTCAATAGACGGGTTATATAATTCAGAGTAGATAACTTACAACTTTCAAAAAGTTCCTGTGATAATTCCGGGTTCAATTCAAAAACAGCAAAATCTGTGGCCTCTTTTTGCATCTCCACATTAAATTTTTTTGAATAGCAGTTTTCAAACTTATTTACAATTTCTCCCATGGTAAAGGATATGGGATTTACTATTTCTATGATTTTATTTCTTTCATATTCTTCCAGGTATTTTTTTAATAAAGAGACCAAATGACTTACGTCTAAAAAGTTTCTTTCCAAAACAGGATTTACAATTATTTGTTGGTTTACTGTTATGGCATGATACAGATAATTAAAAAGAGTATGGGTATTCCAGGGATTATGCCCCACGAGGTTGGTAGTACGTACTATCAAATAATTTGCAAAATTATGAGCGATAAAATTTTCAAGATAAAGCTTATGCTTTACATAAGCGCGATCGTGGTTTGCTTTTGAATTAACCTGTGAAGTACTGAAGTAAATAAATAATTCACCCTGCTGCTTTTTTGCAATTTCTTCAATTTCCTGTATTTCAAAATTATGTTTCGGAATATTTTCAAGAATAGAATTGGAAATACCATTGGCATAAAATAAACAACTTTCATCATCCAATTCTTCTAAAGCATTTGCGAGTAAGCCTCGTCCTACTATCATCTGAAATATTTAAATCCTACTTGAATATTAATTTAAATAGCTTTCTCAACCAAATTCTGTTGGTTAACTATCACTGTATTTGATGGAATAGATTTATAAATGATACATCCCGCACCAATAACCACATTGTCACCAATTTCTACATCTTTCAATATTACCACGTTGGAGCCCACCCAGCAATTATTGCCAATCATAATTTTTCCAATAGTATATCCTTGTTGGGAAATCAATTGGGAAGGATCTTTATACTGATGATTATGGTCATAGAATAAAACATTTTCTCCAAACTGGTTGTCGTTTCCGATGTTAATATTTCCCAGGCAATTTAACGAGCAGTTATTATTGAAAAAACAGTTGGCACCAATCCTAATTTCTCCTGAATGCCCCAGCAGGATTTTTACTCCATCTTTAAAAGAGATATCCTTTCCAATAGTGAGTTCTGTTTCACTTAGATCGGATTTTATAGTAAACCCTCTTCCCGCTTTAAGAGAAGAATGAATTCGGAATCTTCCTTTGGAGAGTTGAGAGTAATAAAATATTTTAAATTTTAAAGCAAAGCACCAATAGAGCGTGGCTATCTTTCTTCGAAGCTTTAAAAAAATAATTATCATTTTTTTACTTCCTGAATATTTCTTTTTAAAAAACTAAAAAAACCAAAAGGAACACCCAGGCTATAAGCGGTATAATACATCAAAGATTTTATTCCCGGATTTAAAATCAAATCACGCTTTAACCATAAAGCAGCGCTGGGATATTTATGCTTATAAAAAATAACCGTTGAAAAATGTATATTCTTTTTAATTATTTTTTGAATACTCGCATTTACTTTTTGATAATAGTTGTATTTTATACGTAATACACTATCAATGCTTCTTGCGTTTGATTTTTCATTGTTCGACATTGATTTTGAATGTACCCTGTAAAATGCCGTCTTTGCCGGCAAATAAATAACCTTGAACTTCTCTGCCAGTTTTAACCACAAATAATAATCCTGCACTTGCATACTATCGTCGTATCCGCCTACCTCGCGAGCCAGTTTGGTATTGATTAAAACAGAAGGAAGAGGAATAAAATTAAAATCAAAAAGTTGCTCAAAAATATTTCCCTGTGGCATTTCTTTCTCCTTATAATTTATTCTTTCCAGGTAATCCTTTCCTGACATTGTACCTTTTTCATCTATCACACAAACGTTAGAATAAATCAAAGCTGCATTTTCATTCAAATTTAAAATTTCAACTTGCTGTGAAATTTTATTCAAAAATATTTTATCATCGGCATCTAAAGTCTGGTAATATTTTCCTGAAGCATTTTTTAAAATAACATTGCAGGTGCCAGATAGGCCTAAATTATTTTTATTCTTTATCAATTTTACAGGAACTGATCCCTTATAATTTTCAATCCATTTTTCAATAACCTCCACTGAATTATCAGTAGAACTATCATCCACAATAATCAATTCGATGTTAGGATAATCCTGGTTGACCGCGCTTTCAAGTGCTTCAATAATGTAATGCGCATAATTGTAATTGGGAATGCCAATCGTAACCAACGGAATACTTCCTGGTTCACTTTCTGACATAATGTTAACTGAAAATGGTTTTTATAATATCAGGGAATCTTAAACCGGAAAGCTTCATTGCCTTGAGTGCCGGTGCAATCCGGTGCGTATTTTTTATATTCCTCACGCATTCTTTTAAAAAACTTTTTCTTGCGTTCAATAGTAATTTTCCTTTTCCTTCTTCAGATACCGGTAATTCGGGTAATTGCAAAATATCCCTCATAAAAGGATAATTATAAAATAAATAAGAATCCCGGTTTTTAATTTCCTGGCCTTCATGTTCACGATAGAAAAAAAATTCTTTTTTCAACATTACTACCGGAAATAGGCAAGCCATTTTTATATTAAAATACATATCGGAAGGAACACCATAATCAGGGTTGTATCGACCCGCTTTTTCAAATGCGGTTCTTTTTAAAATAATACCAGAAGGGCCGATATTCAAAAATGAATTCCGGAAAAAATGTTTATTTACCGCCTCTTCGGGTTTTAGATATTCTTCCTCAACTTTATTCTGCGCCTGGAAAATTCCCATTCCTGCATCAGGATATTTTTCCATCAATTCTACACAATAGGCCAATCCCCAATCATAAATTTTATCATCAGAATCGAAGTACTTGATGTATTTACCGGATGCATAACTCGCTGCCTTATTTCTATTAGGAAACTGCTGAAGATTTTTATCATTGGCAAACAGTTTTACCCGCTTGTCTGCTTCTACATATTTTTCAGATATAGGTACGGTTTTGTCAGTCGAGCAATCATCTACAATAATCAATTCAAAATTAGTATAGGTAGATGCCAGTACACTTTCAATAGCTTCCGCAATATATTCTTCACGATTATACGCAGTCATTAATACACTTACCAATGGCATCGCATTCATCATTGTTCTGGAATAGTTTTATTAATGGCAACGAGTATCCCTTGTTGGGAATCGAGAATAGTATGATGTTCAATTTTAAAATTAATGGTATCCAATAACGCAAAAACGTGTTTTACCTTGGCTGCTTCTGTCCCCCATAAATGATATTCCAAAGTAACCGAACTTATTTTTTTCCAGCTTTCTGTATCCTCGAGCAATTCCCATTCAGCCCCTTCGCAATCCAACTTTAGAATGTCAATATCTCCTATTCTTTTGATCACCGTTGCAAGAGAACTTCCGGTAACATTTCCTTCGTTTGATTCGCTCGCAGTAGTTGCCAAATCAGAACCTGTAAAATTCAGCTGTACTTTACAATCATGTTGCATCACCGCTTCCATGTAGGCAGTGGCATTTAATTGTTTAGCATTAAATTTCAATGTATCGGCTAATTGGGAATTGGGTTCGTAGCAATCAATTTTAGCATCAGGAAAAAACTGGCGCGCAGCGATGACAAACATTCCCTGGTTGGCTCCGACATCCACAATGGTTTTTACATTGCCTAATTTCTTTCTTAAAAAACCTAGATGATAACAGTCATTGATACAAATCCCGGTAAACTCAATGATATTCATATCCGCGACTTTGAGCTCTTTCTGCTGTCCATTTATCTTTAAGACTCCAGGAATTTTATAATCTTTATTACTCCAATAAAACATCCCATATTTTATGGAATGAATTCGTCGGTTAATCCCATTCAATTTATTTTGAAAAAAAGTCAATTTTATATTTTTAAAAGTATTGATGCCGGTCGGGCTGCTTGCCTTCCCCGGCCTGACCGATTGGTGAAAGAAGTTCCTGAAGATATTGCGTTCGTTTCCTGGTTTATCGGTCAGGCCGCCAAAAGACAAGCGGCTCGACCGGGTGATCCATCGTAGGGTCAGGCGGCTTCTTTCCCAGTGTGAGCAGTGGTTCATCGTAGTCGGCCGGTTTCTTCCGCGGCCTGGCCCATAAGGTGAAGAAAGTTCCTAATAATGTTGCATCCGTCCTGATTCATCGGTCAGGCCGCCAAAAGGCAAGCGGCCCGACCGTCACAAGCGTTCCGACCGGTTATTCAAACTTTTATTTTCAAAGTATCAATAAGACATTGCGAGTAAATCTTCACCTGTTTCCAATTCCCATGTCTTATACCTGATATTACAAAACCAATATATCTTTTAATCCTCATTTTTCGAATCTGCCTTATTTGTTTGCCTACTAAAGGACAATGGTCATCTAATAAATAATTCCATTTAATTTTTGAACTATCAATAATATAATGATGAGCATCACTAAGCTCCTGTTCTTCATGTCTTCTTTGCCAAACAATTCCATCGGGCATTAAAACAACAGGATATTTCAAAGCCATCCGGTGCCACATGTCCGTATCGCTGATCATCCGGTCTTCTTTAAAACCACCCATCTTATCAAAAGCGGATTTCAAAAAAATAGCAGTGAGTGGGCCTTTGTGAAATAAGCCGGGTCCAAAAAAATGGTATTCATAAGCTTCTTTGGGATTCAGTATAAAAGGAAATGGCTTTTTTGAATCCGACTTTAAAGAACACAATCCAAAACCCGCATCCGGAAACTGCTCCATACTGTTTACCATTATTTCCAGGCCATTGGGATAGATGTAGTCATCACTATCCACATACTTCAAATATTTTCCTTTTGCAAAGGTTGCAACCTTATTACGGTTAGGATAGTCGCCGAGGTTTTTTTCATTTACATACACGGTAATTCTATCATATTCTGCTGCATATTGCTTTGCAATTTTTACAGTCTCATCTTCCGATGCATCATCCACAATAATCAATTCAAAGTTTTTATAAGTAGATTTTAGGACACTTTCAATGGCAAACGCAATATATTTCTCGCGATTGAATGAGGTCATTAAAACACTAACCAAAGGTTCAAAAAAGTTCATTTTCAACTATGGAATCCTTCAAGATATAAAAATTATGTTTTTTTGAAACTTTGAAGTAATGAAAATAATAAATTTCTTAAGTTGGTTTTCTGCTGCATATATCGTTTATACAAAGACTTTGCTACTGGTTTTCTCATCTTACTATCTTTTATAATAAAATCAAAGAAATCTAACAGGCTCTCTTCCGAATATTCCTCCGCAATTATATTTTCATTGAACCATGGCTGAGCGGCTAACTCAAGGTATTTCTGGTCATCATTATCCAGTTCAATAATATATTGTATGGCTTCGTCAAAAGATTTAAAGTCATTGATATTTACGAAACTTTTTGTGTTAAAGTCTTCGCCCACACTTGGATTTCCCCAATAAATAGGAATAGAATTCACAAGCATCGGTTCTATCAGTTTTTCTGTAGTATATCCGGGGTAACAGGAATTTTCAAAAGAAATTACGAACTTATAATCTTTAATGAAATCTTTCTTGTTTTCCACTGAATGGCCAACATTGTTCAGGAACCTACCTGCCGAATCAACTTTCTTATACTCAGAAAGCTTATGAAAAAAATCAATCCTTTCTTTTGCATTGGGATTAGAAACCAACATACAGCAAAATTTTTTCTTTTTTTCAAATTGCTTTACATCTTTAGGAAGAGTAAGTTCTTTTTTGACAAAACCTGCCCAAAGAGGGCGGCGCTTATGTCTTGGATGATCGGTATAATCTGAATCAACAACATAATCGCAAATATTCCAGTCAGCTCTTACATTTTCAAAACCAAAGAAAATACGATGGCAATTATAATTTTCATAATCTTTCTTATTATTATAATAGGGGTGGGTGAAAATATAAAAATCAGGATTCTCAGATATTATAACATTGTATCGCCTTGATAATAGTCTTGTAAAATAATTATTCTTGTTATCAAATTCAGGCCAGAAATAGCCGAAATTCAATCTCAATATTTTCTTATCCAGTATTCTACCTTTAAGAAATTTTGCCATTGAATCTCCTACTATATTCCAATCATATTTTACTTCTGCGAGTTTTCTTGCAGCTTGCGATATTGAAATTCTTTTTTCTTTATCCTTTAATAATTCAATAACCGTATCGGCAAATTCCGCTGCTGTGTCAGCAATAAGAATATCCTTTCCGTTCGTGTATTCAATTCCTTCGGCCCCTTTTTTTGTGGACACAAGCGGAACGCCCAAACCCATTGCTTCCAGTACTTTTAAGCGTGTACCGCTTCCATTTATTAAGGGCACTACTGAAATTGCAGCTTTGTTATACCAGGGTTTCACATCCTCTACCCTGCCTGTAAATTCTAAGGAATCAATTTTTCTTAGTTCAGCAAATTTTTGTGGAAGTTCTCCACTTCCTACGACCAATAATTTTAAGCCGGGAAATTCCATTCTGATCAATGTCCAAACTTCTTTGCAAAACCAGTTAAGCCCTTCACTATTAGGTTCCGTCCATAAAGCACCGCAAAAAATAATATAGCCAGGTTTATCAAGCCGGACTGAAAGGTCATACAGAATTGTTGGAATCGCCACACCGTTTGGAACAACTCCCGCCAATAAATTGCCATTATTCATGGCAATCAAATCTGACCTATCTTTTTCGCTACACGTGAATACAGCATCGACCATTTTACCAAAGTTTCTCTCGGTCTCTTCGATTTGTTTTAAATACTCTTTTTTAACACCCCAGTTGTTTATTCCCACATTTGCCAAATGAGAATCTACATTATGAGCATTGTAAATGACCTTAGCCTTCCTGCCATATTTTTTTAAAACTGGAAGCGAATTAAGAGTAGATAAATTTTCTAAAATAACAGCATCAAATGTTTGTTGTTGTAACACCTTTTTAAGGAGAGGATAATATTTTAAAAAATTACCGTCAGCCGTGCCAAATAAATTTTTCTTTATCCAGCGATAACGGAAAGCATTTTCAAATTTTGGCGGTAATAAACTAAAAAGATCTTTTATCGAAGGGTAATCTTGCGTGCTATAAATTTTCACTTTTGCGATTGCAGGATATTCGATTACTGCTTTGCGAAAAGAAATTTCGTCCTGGAATATGATAATGCTCAAATCAAAAAACCGGGACAACTGGTGAATGATATGAAAATAACGTTGAGAGCCTCCGACAACGGGAGGATAAATATCTTTGAAAGGGCAAATAAGAAGGATTCTTTTCATTCAATCAGGAAGAATAGTTTTCTTCATTTCTTTTAGGATGAGAAAAGATTTTGGCGAAGAAACGCAATGGGCTTAACATTAATTTTCCCAGCCTAAAATTCGTGCTATTTTCATATAAATTTCTCGTATGATTAAGCAGGTTTACGTATTCTACCAAGGCTTGTTCACATGCTTCCAGCTCAAAGCGTCTTAATATGTCAGTATTTTCCGGTGCCAGCACATCTATTCCTTCATATATATCCTTTTGAATTATTTTGGAAAGCAAATGCCACGAATAGGCGTATTTGGCATTCGTTCCTTTCGATTGAAGTTGCGTAAAAGACCCTTCCCTTATTAAATAATTATATAAAATCTTATCAACTGTCTTTCCTTTAAAATCTTTTAGAATTCTATAGACCCAATGAGTATCTTCTGCCACCCTACCTTTAAAATAAGGATGATAACCTTTGGTTTTTACCAGCGCTTCTTTCGTTATCATCATGGTAGCACAGGTAGTGGAGCTAGGGTTTCTATATTCAGATAAATAATCAAAAAATTCCTTTTTAAGTTCAGAATCGGTCAAAGAGATTTTTCCCGGTAAATAATTCTTATCTCCTACATACCTGTAATTCGTAAAACAGATTCCTAATTCATGGTCTTTTATAAATTCATTCAATTGTAGTTCTAAACGTTCAGGCTCCGACCAATCATCAGCATCCTGGAAAGCAATATAATCGCCTGTAACTTTTTGAAGCACTTCATTTACAGCTCCTACTTTTTGAGTATTTTCTTTAAAGTCAACTACTTTTACGCGATCGTCTTGGATAGCATTTATTTTTTGCAAAGTATCATCTGTTGACGCATCATCAATTATCCATATCTCCAGGTTTTTATAAGTCTGATTTAATATTGAATGAATTGCTTTTTCTACATAAGCGGAAACATTATAGCAGGGTATAATAACAGAAATCAGAAAGCTGCTGCTACTCATGAATTTCTTTCTGAAGGTTATTCAATAATCTTCTGATTTCTGCTTCATTCCCATAATAAAATTCCGGATAATGTTCTAAGAAATTATCAAACACTTTTTTTGGCATTTCAACCAAATCATAATTTTCTTTAAAATCATTTAATTCTTTTCCCAATTGCTGTTCATTTTTATAAACCGTAAAGCAATGCGGCAATATTCCTTCGCCATGTATTTCTGGATTTTCATTTAACCGCCAGCTCATTGGCCACCATGATTCCTGTGTAAAAATCTGACAACCGCAACAAAGACATTCCAATATTGGAATACCAAATGCTTCAGAGGACTGCATAAAATAAATTGCTCCCTGCTGATAAATATTTCTTATCTCTTTAAATGTATAAGGCTTTTCCAGTGAAATATATTTAATGCCTGCTCTTTTTAAAGAATTAATCTGACTCTCTCTTATTTGTTCATTTCCCGGATGGACAAAATCAACGATAGCAATAATTTCTTTTCTGGGTAATGGTTTTAAATTCCACGATTTTGCTTTTATACCAATCGGAAAATATTGATTATGGGTACCGGTTTTTATTTCTGTAACATCAGCAACTGAAAGATGAAAATCATACCTTACCAGGAGTGCATCATTGTTACTTTTTAAAAGTTCTATTTGAGTAGGTGCATTACCCAGATAATACACTTCATAAAATCCAAGAGGACGTTTTAAAATGCTTTTAAATTTTTCCACATTATACAGTCTTTTAAAAAATCCATTGGGAGCGCACTCGCTGATGATGACAGCATCAAATTGTTTTAAGCGTTTAATGATTCTTTTGTTTTTAAAGTAACTTTTTACTTTCTTTTTAAACCAAAAATGAAAACTAAGTTGACTATCTTTAAATGAAACCAGATGGTTTAATAAATTAATTTCATCAAATATTTCTGCTTCCACTCCTTCTTGCTCTAATTGTAATTTTAAAGATTCAGCTAGAATACGTGGACTCCGAAAATCGGTGCGAGTAAGAATAGCGATATTCATTGAGCGAGAACCGTTTTCTTTTTATAACCTATCAAACATTTCAAAACAAAATAAGTGGTCAGTTTCTTACCAAGTATCTTGCCCGGTTTATATTTTTCCCTTAAAAAAGAAATCAGCAACTTAGGTGAATACGCTTTCTGGTTATAATACTTATTGAAATAGTATTTATAGAAATTTTTTTCTCTTTTACTTTTAAACAAACTTAATACTGCTTTTTCTAAGATGGATTCCGGATAGAGTTTGGTCAATTTATTGTCAGCAATAATTCGATTTTGATACGACTTGATTTCATCAAGCCATTTTTCGTTTGGTATACTTTTTTCCTTAAAAAAGTTTTCTAACCATATTTCATCACAGCTATTAATTTTTACTAGAGCATTAGAAAACAACTTTGCCTGGATTTTACTTTTGGCTAAAAATTGTTCCTTCCATCTCGCACCTCCAACTTGTGCATTGTGAATTCTATATTTAAGCAGAACAATTGGCAGATTGGTTATTTCGAATTTCAGAGAAGCTTCAACAAAAAAATAGTGATCCTCTGCATAATAATATTCCTGCTTATATCTTAGCTGATGCTTTTTTAATAAATCACTTCTCATCATCACAGTTGGATGAGTAAGTGGACAGCCAAAAAATAATGAATATTTAATATCTTCAAAAGTTTCTGCTGATTTATTAATTCCAGTCATTGCACCTATAAATTCTATCCAACTTCCACAGATTCCAACCGTATGATTTTCTTCCAGGTATTTGAACTGCACTTCGAATCGATTTGGAAGTGCAATATCGTCTGCGTCCATCCGGGCTATATACCTTCCCTTAGCTTCCGTTAAACCTTTATTTAATAAAGTGAGGTAACCTGTATTTTTTTCGTGATGCTTATACACGATCCGACCATCGTTAAACGAGGTAATTATTTCGTGAGTTTTATCAGTAGAACCATCATTATAGATCAGAAATTCGAAGCCTGTGAAGGTTTGATTTAAAATGCTTTTGATAGCCTCTCCGATATATGCTTCTGCATTGTATGCAGGCATTATTACGGAAATTGTTGGGTTTGATTGCATCAATGAACCTTCTCAATTTGTGAATTAAACAATTCGGAATCCAAATTGATGTATTGTTTATTAATTCCGATTGTAGTTTCGCCGCTTTCGTAATAAATAAAATTGCTTTTGCGAAATGCGTCATAAATCATTTGTCTACAGTTAAATTCATCATGAATTTCAATAGCTATAATTTTCACTTTAGGTAAAAAACGGCTTGAATAACTTATTTCTGAAAATAGTTCTCTCTCAGCTCCTTCTATATCAATTTTTAAAATATCGATAGGTTGATTATATGTTTCAAAAATATCAGAAAGAGAATACCCTTTTATTTCTCCTAAAATATTTTCTGTTAAATTTATAGACCATTCTTTACCATCTCTGAAATTTCTATTTAAGCTGAGGTTTGTATTTTTATTCCATATGCCACCTTTTATAATTTTGAAATTAAAAAAATTATTTTTTGCCATATTTATCTGCGCTAACTCAGCGTTATCAGGAAAAGGTTCGATGGCTACGATGGTTGACTTTGGATAAAATTTTGAAAAATAAACACTCGTAAGTCCTATGTTTGCCCCAAGGTCAAATATTAATTGTGGTGGGTGTGAAAACAATTGGTCAAAAATCTTTACCACTGGCAAATATTCGTGGCAATCAAAAATCTGATAAGAAACTCTTCTGTCACTCGAGAATGGCCTGACATAAATCGTGTTTTCTTTTTCTATTATTTCTAATAATCTTTTATTATTTATTTCGACTACTTTATGGTTCATATTAAATAAATGTTCATTGATCTTTTGCATTCGGGATGTTTGCCGGTTCCTTCTATTTGAGGAGTATTTAGTATTTTGCAACTTTAATTTCAAACGATAAATTATATAGGTTAGCGCTATGGAAAAACCTGCGTTTTTAAATAAATAAATAACCTCTTTTAAATATTTCATTTTTATTTTATCGGTTTACTGCTTCCTTATTTTTCCATTATTTAATAGAGTAATAATTATCTGAAAAAGTCTTTAAACTTATTCATATATAGATTTATTCTTAAATTTAATTTGTAAGTTATACTGTTCTGGTAATTACTGATATTTTTTATCAACTTTTCATTCTCCTGAATCAAACCTATAGGTGAATCAAAATAGTGTTCATATATATCTGAATGATTATTGTATAATTTTAGTAAGTCTTTAATCACTCTCTTTTTATCTTTTAAAAAACTATTGTAAACAGAAATTTCTTTCTTTCTATAATAATAACCAATAAAGGGAAGTTCAACAACGGTTCCACCCGATTTTAAGATGGCAATCCATAAATTCCAATCCTCATAGCCAAGCATTGTTTCATCATATCCTTTAGTTAGCATAAAGTCCCTTTTGCGAAACAGACAAGTATTTACTAAATAATTAACTATAAGGAGGGAACGCAAATCAAAATGCGGCATTTTTATAATTTCGTCTGAATCACCAAATAGCTGGGTTTCCAAACAAACAATTTTTGCATTAATATCGGAATCTAAAACCTTCACCGCTTTTTCAAGAAAATAATCAGCAATTTTATCATCAGGGTCTAATGGCAAAATATATTTACCGAATGAATTCTTAATCCCAAAATTTCTTGCAGATGAATGCCCCCCATTTTCTTTATAAAAATATTTTATTCGCGAATCTTTTTTACAATATTTCAAAGCAACCTCTTCCGTGTTGTCCGGTGAACCGTCATTAATAATAATACATTCCCAATGCGGATAGGTTTGTGCCAACACGCTATCTAAAGCCTCTGGTAAGAAATGCGCATAATTATAACAAGGCACAATAACTGAGACTATGGGCGAATCAATTGGCTCCATTATTTCTCAGAATGGTTTTTAGCGCCTAATAAAATATGTTTTAACCAGCCAATAGAATCTTTATTAACCCGGTGTGCAGGATCCTGCAAAATGACTTTTATGGCTTCGCTGAAATTGGTCAGTCTTGATCTTTCTCCTTTATTGATAGAACCATTCAAAAGAGGCCATTCATATTCCAGGTATTTTCTTTTGGCTTTTTGCTTAAGTGAAATATCCTCCTGCATAAGCCAGAAATTTTTATACATCTGCCTGAAATCCCACGCAAATCTTTCAGCGAGTGAGACTGATTTTGAATTTTCATGCATTCTGAAATAAGCCAACACTTCATCTATATAACAAACACTGTTGTATTTTATTAAGTAACGCATCATATATTCCTGGTCGAAGCAATAATGTAATTCCTCATTAAAAAAACCTATTTCTTTAATATGATCCATCCGCATCCATACTGCAGGCTGATGATAGATCAATTCCACTTCCTTTTTTAAATATTCATTTATGTCCAGTTTTTGATTTTTGACCTTTTTCAAAATCCCGTTATCATTAAAATTGATAACTTCTCCTGCTACAATATCTGCATTTTTTGATCTATTAAATGCTTCTGCCACTTTTGAAAGAGCGCTTTCAGCGAGATAATCATCACTGTTGATCCAGTTAAAAATGGCACCACTGCAATATTTCAAACCTTTATTAATCGCGTGAGCCTGGCCACGGTCTTTTTCACTCACCCAATATTTTAAGTGGTGCTCATATTTTTTTACTATTTCAACTGAATTATCTGTACTGCCCCCATCAATAATAATATATTCAAGGTTTGGATAGCCTTGATTAAGCACCGACAATATCGTTGCTCCAGGTAAATTCCCTGGTTGAATGAAGGAGTAATTATTGATATTTTAGGAAAATCCATCAGGCAGAACAACAGTAAACGAACAAATAAGACGAATTTTTATTTTCAATTTTCATTTATCCCTTCGACAAAGCTCTTTTTATGTTTAACACGAAAGGCGGTATTAATAATTTGATTTGGGATTTCATCCTTGCGTTGCGTAATTCTTTTTTTGTGGGTACAATCATTTGTGATTGGAGGTATTGTTTTTGCTTTTCCACATACGCACACGGTATCGCAGATAAAGTTTCAATTTTATTCTTTATCAACCTGACATTGTAATCGTGGTAAAATCTTTTCAACCCAGGATGCGATTCAAAAGTATAGCGGTTGTAATAGCCGGACATTTTTTCGGGTTCCTTAAATTTAAAATTACTAAAATGGAAAAAATATAAGGGTGACCCATCGGCCATTTTAAAAGTATTATCTTCTGCATCTACGATCTTTCTTTCATGCAGATTCCAGGGCGCTGCATTCAATCCCGGATTTTTTAAAATTTTTACTCTTTCATAAAAAAGTGGCACAAAGTTGATCCACAACTGGTCAACAAAATAACCGTTTAAAGTATCATGAAAACCTACTGAAAGAATTCTTTCTTCCCACCAGTCCAGGAAACCACCTGAAATAGTGCAGTTCCTCTGAACTCCAATAAAACCGAGGTTGTAAAGTCCATAATTTAAAAAATTATTTTCGCCGGGTTGTTTCCCATCAAGAGAGATAGGGCTTTGGATATGGGGAGTTAGTAAGATATCATTGTCAGTAAAAGCCTCTTCCAATATTTTTAAAGAATAATAAACTGAAATATCCGGGTCAAGGTAGCAAACCGTGTTTGCATCGGGATTCTCATTAAAGATATATTTAAAATAAGATGCTTTTACGCTTGTATTGAATTCTACGATAGCATATTTTTTCCAAAGATTTTCAAAGTCCCGGATACCGATTTGCACCACCGGCAAAATGGTATAAGGTTCAAAAGATTGATAATCTATTTCGTCATTTAATTCATCCACTAATCCAATTATAAATTTATACCCGGGATTAAACTTTATCAGGCTGTCGCCTAAAGTTTTCGCCTGGGCGAGATAGTTATTGGAACAAAGTGTGAAAAAAGTAATCAAAGAAATTTTAAATTGATCAGGCTGTAAAAAAGTTTGTAATTTTTAGTTGACTTATTTACGAAAAGTAAATTTTCTGACAAGCCAATTCCCTAATTTATAAGATTTAGAATTTAAAACCTTTTGCTTTTCGTTTCTTGCATTTTCTACTTCTAACTTTAAATCTTCCTTTTCCTTCCTTAGTGCTTTAACCCCGTTAAAAACAGAAGCGTAGGGCAATGGAAATTTAGAAACTTCCGTATTAGCACAAATAACTAAATTAAAACAGGGCTTATTGTAAAATTCATCTTCCGCTAAACCCTCATAAATTTTCGAATAGCCACCATCGAACATTTTAAAATTAGATGGTTCATTACTAGCGTAAGAATGTATTAAAGAGCCAACGAAAGGCCTTTGTACAAAAAAATGGCTGTGTTCAAAATATTTTTTTATCAGTTGCTGAAGTTCTTCCAATGAAAGTTCTTTAACGTGAAATGGATTGTTTGGCTCTCTTTGCCTGTAAATTTCTCTATCGGGAGAAGAAAGCAAAAGACAACCTCCCGGTTTTAAGACGCGTAAAATCTCCTGCATCATTAGATCGTGCTCTGTATGATGCTCCAAAGTTTCAAAAGAAATTACTACATCAACGGAACTATCAGGCAATGGAATTTTGCTGGCGGAGCCATATAGATATTCCAGGTTTTTAGCCTCAGAATATTTACTTCTGGCGTGTTCAACAGTTTTATGATCAATATCTACACCGTAAACTTTAGTTGCTTCTTTACTAAGCAAAAAACTACCATATCCCTCACCGGAAGCAATATCTAAAACAACATTATTTTTAGAAAGCTTTATAGCTAAAGCATATCTATGCAGGTGTTCAACAACGCCATGCATTTCATGTAAACTAGTTACTAATCTTTCTCCAGTCCATTCTAAATCTGACATTCCACATAACGATTTTTGATGCAATTTTTATAAGTTAGTTTTTAATTTTTCCAAAAAACAAAATTCGGTTTATTTCCAATTTTTCTTCAACAATAATATCAAAGTATTGTTCAAACGTATTTCTAAACCAATTTATATTGTACCATTCCGGCACTTTTGGAAACTCTTTTGCCCCCGCCCAAAGCCCAACGGGCATGAACTCGATCATAACGTACTTTCTTGAGTATTTCCTAAGCCTTTCAAAAATAGCTGGCAGCGTATATCCACCGCTAAGTAACAAATGATGAGTTACAGCTAAGGCAATTGCTAAATCAGACTGAAGCCTTTTCGTGGTTCCTTCCAGATCGTTGGCAAACATGAAATTTAATAACACTGTATTGATAACCTTAATTTCTTTATTTTTAAATCTATTGTAAGCACTGTCAACTGCGTTTTCATCATAGTCTGCTACAATTATTTTTTCTAAGTTTAATTCTTTATCAATTAGCTGGGAAAAAAAACCCTCATTTCCAGCCAGGTCGATAACTGAATAAATACCTTCTGTTTGTCTAATTAAATCCAATATTCTTAAAAATCTTTCACTATAAGTAGTTACGCCATCTTTAGAATAAAATTCCTGGTGGTAAGACTGCCACGCACTTTTTCTGGTCGGTACAGGCAGATTCAAAATTTCTTCCCTGATATTATTAAAAGAAAACAATTCGGATAATTTAGTAATCGTATCATACTTACTTTTATAAGAAAATATCCTGGTATTTCTTTTCGCATGTTTCTTAATTGCTGATTCCGTTTTTTGAGAAATTGTTGAGAACAGGCTTAATTTTGATTTGGTTTTAAAAAGGGTCTTTCCCCTCAATTTAAAATAGAAGTCTCCTTTTTTAAATTTTAAAATTTCCAATAGTCCTGATTCTACCAAAGTTTGAGAAGGTACTGTTGCCATACCGGATATAATACTCTCCAACAATTTATGAGCAATAAAATGTTTGTTATCGCTCCAGAATAACAATGGCACTAAAACTGCGTTTAAGAATTCTTCATAGGCCGACCACTTTCCATCCTTGTTATTGTTTGGTATGATACTACCAAAATCTACCCAAACCGGTTGCGTTCCCCGGAAAAGCATATTAAAAAGATGTCCGTCTTTTAATTCATATCCATGCTTGTTACAAATTTCATTTACTTCAAGTATGGTAACCGCTGCATCTTTAATCATACTAAAAGTCCATTCATGTTGCAGTGTGTGTAAAAGCTTTTCATGTTCTAAAACCAAGGAATAACCATCAATTGTGAGATCAGAAATTTTAGTATCAGGAATAAGCTTTTTATTAGTGAGCTCCCGAATTAAATCAGAATTTAATAGCAATAAACAATAATCTTTTTGCTGATCATTAATGGCACGAAAAACCCTGTTATTTGCAAAAAACACCCTGCCAAAGTCATCCATCATTGACATAAGTGAAAACTCAATATTCTTCGGTTGTTTCATAAATTAATTTAATTATAAACTGAAGTTTTCCAGGAATGCCTATAAAATACTTTGGATAACTCCGGGTCCTGAATTGTTTTCCCGGTTTGATAGTAATCGTAGTTTTCAACAGTAAATTTGGAAGCTCCTGCGACATAATCCAGCATTACTCCTTCTTTAAAAATTGCGATATTAAGTGAATACATATCGGGCTTAATATTCAAATGTTCCTCAAGTTGGCAAACGACTTTCGTATTTTTATTAGTTAAATAGATATGTGCATTGCTTGCGTTCGTGTCAAATCTTAAATAACCCTCATCATTCAAATTGTAAATTCCTATGACGATGTGTAAATTATCTAAATCTTTACCACTTAAATTTTCAATAAACATTTCAATAGATATCTTATCCCCCAGCCGTTGCACCTGGCTATCAATTTTGTTTTCGCTTAAAATATTAATTTTATTTATCCTGCAATCTCCGCTCCCTTTTCTTCCCTGATAATCGGAAAGATCAATTATATTTTGCTGGTTAGAAATTTGGTATTGCCTGATAGTATCGTCTATACTGCTGTCGATTTTGATTTTTCCATTTGCTAATAGAATCCCTCTGTCGCATAAATTAACTATTGATGCCATATTATGGCTCACAAATAACACTGTCCTTCCTTCCTTCCCACTCACCTCTTTCATTTTCCCAATTGCTTTTTTTTGAAACTCAGCATCGCCCACTGCCAGCACTTCATCTACGACCAGAATTTCGGGTTCCAAATGTGCTGCCACAGCAAAAGCAAGACGTACCAACATACCGGTAGAATATCTTTTTACGGGAGTATCAATATATCTTTCGACGCCGGAAAAGTTTACTATCTCATCAAACTTGCTTTTGATTTCACTCTTTGTCATTCCCAGGATCGCACCATTTAAAAAAATATTTTCCCGCCCTGTAAGTTCATTATGAAAACCTGTTCCCACTTCCAATAATGAGGCTACACGGCCCTTTATTTTAATTTTTCCTGTGGTAGGTGAGGTAGTACGGCTCAAGATTTTTAATAAGGTGCTTTTTCCTGCACCGTTGCGGCCAATGATGCCCAGCACTTCACCCTGCTTTACGTCAAAATTTATATCGCGTAAGGCCCATACGTATTCACTACTGCCCTTTTTACTGCGGTCATTTTCTTCACCTATTTTTAAATAAGGATCTTCTTTGCCACGTATACGGTACCAGGCGCGGTTTACGTCATGCGCAATGCTGCCTGTGCCTACGTTTCCGAGACGGTATTGTTTGGAGAGGTTTTGTACTTTGATTACGGAGGAGGACAAGAGTTAGGAGTTAGGAGTTATGAGTTAGGAGTTAGGAGTTAGGAGTTATGAGTTAGGAAATTCACTGCTCATTTTTCTTAAGGTTTTGTTTCGTCGTTAGGATAACACTTTTTAAAATCTTCAAAACTTCCGAAGCCAACTGATAACAACCTTCAAATTTTGACTCAATGGAAAAACCGGTAGCCTGGATAAGTTCAAGCCAATATGATGTTTCATCACATTCTTTTTGGGCAATCCCTAAATTATGTACAAAATCCATTTTGCTTTCTGCATTTTGTGATTCCCTTACCATAGCTCCAACTGAGGTCCCGGCTCTGAGAAGTTGCTTACTCATAACATACTCCCGCTTTTCGTCAACCAGGCATTTATAAAGCTGCACAATTTCAATAGCAAGAGAAAACGATTTATTTGCCAAAATTCCCATTTTTAGAAGTTAGGGGTTAGGAGTTAGGAGTTATGAGTTATGAGTTATGAGTTATGAGTTAGGAGTTAGGAGTTATGAGTTAGGAGTTAGGAGTTATGAGTTAGGAATTATGAGTTATGAGTTGTGAGTTGTGAATCGCAGAGTAAACGAAACTTTAGGGCGAATTGTTATTTCATTCGCAAGTTCTTTTATTATTAGCCGGACTGCAAAGTAAAATTGTAAGGGCTTTGTTTTTCGATCAAGAATGCCTGATATTATCTGGTATTACAACTTTCAAAGGGATCAGAAACCGATTTTAGAATCTGTGCTTTTAATTGGGTTTACTTTTTTGAAATCCTTAATATTCTTAAAATCGGAAACATTATTTGTATAAAGATCGCATTTATACAAAATAGCGGTAGCAGCAATGATAGCATCAGCAACTGACATGGCTTTTTTCCG